>Ga0182008_10000495_pt1 | contig 29718 bp, 27 predicted proteins | sample Sormic07211129_1_FD_120482 | JGI IMG/M metagenome (GOLD analysis project Ga0182008, IMG submission 120482) | Rhizosphere microbial communities from Sorghum bicolor, Mead, Nebraska, USA - 072115-129_1 metaG | ecosystem: Host-associated > Plants > Roots > Rhizosphere | place: USA: Nebraska...
AACTCTTACAAAGAATTTGCGAGGGAACTGTTTGTAAAATCTATTCCACATTTCAGCAAACTGGAACATTTAAGAGGAATTGCCAACACCATGATTGGCTTAAGCAGTTTTCTAAAAGCAAACCCTTATGATGAGGGTATGATCGAGGAAATGACCAAGCTGGCAACGCCTTTAAAGAAAGCCTATAAAAGCCAGAAAGGCCCCGACTGGCATTGGTTCGAGGATAAGCTCACCTATGATAATGCATTACTCCCCTTAGCGCTGCTTTGTCATTACGAAACGACCCGTGACCAGGAATCTATGGACATCGCCCTGGAAAGCATGGACTTCCTGACACAGAAAACCTTAGACAAAGGCTATCTTAATCCTGTGGGCAATGACGGCTGGCTGTACCGCAACAAAGAAATGGCAATCTATGATCAGCAAGCCATTGAAACGATGGCCATGGTACTCATGTACTTCAAGGCCTATCAAATTACAAGGGACCTTAAATACATCAAACACATGTATTTAAGCTACCAGTGGTTCCTTGGAGAGAACAGTTTAAGGCTACCTTTGTACGATCATGAAACCAAAGGTTGCGGTGACGGTTTGCAGCCACATGGTGTAAACCGTAACCAGGGCGCAGAAAGTACACTTGCTTATTGGATCTCACATCTCATGGTCCTTAAAGCACTTGAATTTGAATACGAATTTATTCAAAGCACAGAATTGCTGGATACCCAGAATTTGTCTGCTTCTTAATTCTCTAAAATCAAAAGATGAAAGTAGCCGTATTATCGCCAGTGGCGTGGAGAACACCTCCACGGCACTATGGCCCATGGGAACAGATCGCATCAAATCTTACTGAAGGCCTGGTCAAAAAAGGAATTGAAGCAACACTCTTTGCTACAGGAGACTCCCAAACTACTGGAAAGCTCGATGCTGTAATCCCGAAGGGGTATGAAGAAGACCGTTCTCTCGATGCAAAAGTGGTGGAATGTCTTCACATCAGCAACCTTATGGAAAAGGCAGGTTCTTTTGACCTGATCCACAATCATTTTGACTTCCTTCCACTTAGCTACTCTGGTCTTATTCAAACACCTGTGGTCACCACCATCCATGGTTTTTCCTCAGAGAAAATCATTCCTGTGTACAAAAAGTACAATAAAACCGGCCATTACGTATCCATCAGCAATTCCGACAGGCATCCGGACCTTCATTATGCGGCTACGGTTTATAATGGGTTAAATAAAGAAGAATTCAGTTTTAACGAAAATCCTGACGACTATTTACTCTTCTTCGGCAGAATTCATCCGCATAAAGGGACAGCGGAAGCCATTCATATTGCTTTACAAAGCAAGAAGAAACTACTGATTGCAGGCATAGTTCAGGACGAGGGCTATTTTAAGCGCGAAGTTGAACCTTACTTAAATGATCAGATTATTTTTCTTGGCTCCAAAGGCCCGAAAGAACGTAATGAACTGCTTGGAAAAGCAGCAGCCTTATTACATCCCATCAGTTTTGATGAACCTTTTGGATTAAGTGTTGCGGAAGCAATGCTTTGCGGAACTCCGGTTATTGCATTTAACCGCGGTTCTATGCCAGAATTGATACAAGATCAAGTGACGGGATTCCTCGTAGCCAATACGCAACAGGCCATCCAGGCAGTAGATCAACTTCACCATTTGGAAAGAAAAACTTGCAGGGACTGGTCAGTATCTAAATTCTCTACAGAAAAAATGGTAAAGGACTATCTTAAACTCTACCACCATATATTAAAGCTTTGATTTTGATTCCCTGAGTTTATCCAGCAATAATTCGAGGTTTACAGTTGCAAACGAAGAACAATAATCTGAAAGGCCATAAGGAATAATCAATTCTCCATTGTGAATAATAGATCCGCAGGAATACAATACATTGGGTACATACCCTTCTCTTTCATCATTATTGGGAATAACCAACGGCTCACTAAGCCTTCCTATTTCAATAGAAGGATCATCAATATCCAATAAACTTGCACCCAGGCAATACCTTCGCATTGGCCCTACACCATGCGTAATGATCAGCCAGCCAGCTTCAGTCTCTATCGGCGAGCCGCAGTTTCCAATCTGAACATACTCCCAGGGGAATTCCGGATGCTGCAATTTTACCGGATGATCCCAGACGTTAATCTTGTCAGAGTACATCAGGTAATTGTTCCAGCCATCTATCCTGGACATCATGGCATATTTTCCGTTGATCTTGCGGGGAAAAAGAGCAAGGTTTTTATTCTGAGCACCCATGCCATGAAGCGGGCTCACTTTAAAATCATAAAAATCAGTAGTTTGCAAAAGCTTAGGCATAATCATAGCCCCATCAAATGCTGTGTAGGTGGCATAATAAATAATGGTGCCATCTTCTTTAATAAAACGTACAAACCTGGCATCCTCTATTCCCTTACGCTCAAACTCCGAAATTGGAAAAATCACACGGTCAGAAATATCGGTATCCCTGGAAAAACTCATCTCATGATAAGTATCCGATAGCCAGAGGATCTTATCGTATTCCAGTTTTTTCAGGTCATCTGTTTGCAGGTTCTTGGAATCGATACTTACTTTTCTCAGTTGTGCATAGTCAAATTTATCCTCAAGTTTATTTCCTACCTCGTCCAGCACCTCAATATCGATCATAGAATCTGCTGCTTTTTTCAGAAACAGTTTCTTATTGTACACTGCATTCCTGATCACCTCAGCCTCATCAATATAATTCCCAGAAGGGATTACTGTAATGTTATTGTCGCGGTCAATCAATGCTCTTCTAAACACCACAGAAGAAATATGGCCCTCACCTACTGCCCTGAAACTTATAATGACCCTTTTTTCTCCTTCAACAAGATCGGTCTGATCTGGATCTTCTACAATAGATGGATTAAAAAAAGCCGCCGATTCTATGGAATATTCATGCGTAAAATATGATCCGATCAACAGGCGCTGGTACTTATCCAGGCTTTCATAATCCACACCAATGGCCTCTATACAATATTTAATCTTCTTGCAGTGCCGTGCCAGGATTTTTGTAATATTCCGGTGCCTTTTGGAATATTCCTGCAACAATGGAGATATTAAGCCAAAGACCTCCTCTTTGGACAGTTTTAAAACGAGTTTTATAACCTCTTTTGCCCGATCATCTCCATTAAAAAAAAATCTTGCAATTACCCTTTTGGGGTCAGGATATACTTTTACTGGCTTGCGGTCTATAGATAATCTCATGATGTTATAACAGATAAAGGGGGTGCAATAGTTTTATGAAATATAAGTTTTTTCAGGAAATATTTTCTTTAACGACGGGCAGGTCCTTCAGAACAGGACACCATGTATGACAAAGTGTACAACAAATTAGCTGACAATCTTACAAAGAAAGTCAAATTGACTGAATTTTTTAATGTTATTTTAATTTAAAGAAATTGTTAATTGTCATCACAAAATAATAAAGGATCAAATGATTTTTTTTATTCCACTATCAACTAGCACTTTACAAAAAAGTGCCTCAGCGATACAGATTCAAAATATTCCTTTGGCACAGGCATTGACTATATGACAACAATGGTCAGAATATAAACATTAAAAACTGGCCGGAAATATAAATTAAAAACATAAGAAAATGAAAAAATTACTATTATCAATCGCTGCTGTTGCTGCTTTAGCTTTCACTACTCAAGCTCAAACTGAAAAAGGAAATACAATGCTTGGTGGTAACTTAAGTTTCCTTTCAACCAAAGCTAACGGTGCTCCAAAATCTGACGTAAGTTTCAGCATTGTACCTAGCGTTGGTTATTTTGTAAGCAACAATTTTGCTATCGGTACTGGAGTTGGTTATACTTACGACAAAGTTGCAAATACAACTGTAAAAAACGGATCTTTAACTCAAGCTTTTGAAGTTGCTCCTTTTGGTCGTTACTATGTAGCTTTATCTGATCAATTTAAATTCTTCGGACAAGTTGCAGTTCCTATGCAATTTGGTAACTACAAAAACATTGACGTTCAAGGTAACACCAGCGATAAATTGGGTACAACTACAAACATTGGTGTAACTGTTGCTCCAGGTTTTGCATTCTTCCCTACTAAACATATCGGTATCGAATTTTCAGTTAACGGTTTAGAATATCAGCATGCACAAACTAAAGTTGAAGCAACTGGTGCTAAAGCATCTTCTAACTCATTCGGTTTAGATGCAAACACTTTTGCTCCTAAATTAGGTGTAATGTTCCACTTCTAAGAACTTCTACTTCATCAATAAAAAAGCCCTGGCATAATTTGTCAGGGCTTTTTATTTGTATAGAAATTGGTATTTTTAAGCAGAAATTTCCCTTCTTTGAGAAGGATATATAACTAACCTTATTCTAAAAAACGATATTCCAATGAAAAAAACCTTTTTACTGGCCTGCAGCATCAGCTTTATTCTTGCTGCAAATGCACAGGAAACACCCCTTAAAATCATCAAGGACAATAAAGCAACTTCTGTAAAAAACCAGGGGCAATCCGGTACCTGCTGGAATTACTCTACTACTTCTCTCCTGGAATCTGAAGAAATACGTAAAGGTTTGGGTGAATTTGACCTGAGCGAAATGTTTACGGCCCGAAACATTTATATAGAAAAAGCTAAAAACTATATTCTGCGCCAGGGAAAAGCCCAATTTGGTGAAGGCGGTCTTGGCCATGACCTGATCCGGGCTGTAGCTTTATATGGAGCCATGCCGCAGGAAGCCTTTCAGGGTGTAAGCGGAACTATTCCAGACCACTCCGGATTGGAAACAGCCTTAAAAACTTATCTGGACAGCACACTTAAAAGCAGACCTTTAAATCCAGACTGGCTGAAAGGCTATGAGCAGATCTTAAACCAGAAAATAGGCCTACCTCCGGCAAATTTCGATTATAAAGGAAAAACCTATACAGCAAAATCTTTCGCAGCAGATGTTTTGAAGTTTAACCCAAAAGATTATGTCAGCATCACTTCTTTTACCCATCACCCATTTTACGAATCTTTTATTTTAGAGGCACCAGATAATTTTGCCAATGGATCTTTCTATAATATTCCTTTGGATGAAATGCTGAGCCTCACCAAGTCCGCCTTAAAAAATGGTTACACTGTTATGTGGGATGCAGATGTTAGCAACAGCGATTTTCAACAGAAAAAAGGCTATGCACTATTATTTGAAAACAAAGAAGACGGGAAACAACCCAGTCTGAACCCAAATATCAAAGAACGTAGTTATTCGCAGGAATTGCGTCAGCAATTGTATGAGAATCTGACTACCCAAGATGATCACTTAATGCACCTGATTGGTCTGGACCAGACTGCAGAGGGTAAGATCTTATTTAAAGTAAAAAATTCCTGGGGAGAAGTAGGCCCTTTTAAAGGATATATTGAAGTTTCCGAACCTTATTTCGCCATCAACACGGTGAGCTTAGTTGTTCCAAAAGCAGCATTATCTAAAGAACTGCTAAAAAAACTCAGTCTGTAAATTTAAAGAGTTCATAAAGCGAAAGGCCACATCACGTTTGGTGATGCGGCCTTTCGCTTTATTATAGCAGGTATCATTTACCTGCCATTCTTCCCATTCATTTCAACTTCTCTGTCCATTTCCAGTATATCAACCTGATCTGAAGAAGTAAAATCACCAATCAGGTATTTATTAAAATGATCAGCTAATTTCCAGAAAGCATATTCTGTCAGGTCACCAAAAGCATGCCTCTGGCCTGGCATGATCACAAATTCGAAACGCTTACCCGCCCGCATCAAAGCATTGGCCAGCCGGATGGTATTCGCCGGATGCACATTATTATCTACATCACCTGTCATGATCATTAAATGGCCTTTCAGATTTTTAGCAATCTCCGGGTTCTTATCTATGCTGTATTTAAAAGTCGTATCTCCTTTAGCAGAAATAATTTCCTTTACACCATGATGCTTCTCACTCCACCATCTGTTATAAATACTATTGTCATGATTTCCGGCATTAGATACCGCCACCTTAAAGAAATCGGGATAAACCAGCATTGCAGCGGTAGACATAAAGCCCCCGCCAGAGTGCCCGGTAATCCCTACGCGGCTTGCATCTATAAAAGAATAACGATCAGCAAGCTGTTCCACAGCCGCCTTTTTATCCGCAAGCCCATAATCACGAAGGTTTCCATAACCAAAAGTATGGTACCATTTGGAGCGTGCCGGATTACCTCCCCGGTTCCCTACCGTAATCACGATATAACCAAACTGTGCCAAACGGTCTGTCCGGTCCATGCTCTTACTAAACGATTTGTTCACAGCCTCTGTCTGAGGCCCTGGATATACATACTCAATGATGGGATATTTCTTCGTCGGATCAAAGTTAAAGGGTTTATACATCACCCCATAGATATCGGTAACACCATCATCTGCTTTCACTTTAAAAGGCTCCGGAAATTTATAACCAGTAGCCATCAACAAAGACAAATCTGTTGTTTCCAAGTCCATCACTTTATTGCCGGCATTGTCCATCAACACAGATTTAGGTACTGTATTTACCCTGGAAAAATTATTAACGAAGTATTTTCCCTCATCGTTCATACTAACGGCATGATCAAAATCTCCGTTATTCAGCAATTTTAATCCCGAACCGTCAAAGTTAACCCTATACAAATGCAGATAATAGGGATCTTCTTTGCCTTCACGTCCATTTGCTGTAAAATACAATACCCTTTTCTTCTGATCAATATTTACAATAGCTTCACAATGGAAAGCACCTTTTGTAATCTGGTTTTTCAATTTCCCCTGACCGTCAAAAAGATAGAAATGCCCCCAGCCGTCTCTTTCAGACCAATGGATAATCTCCTGACCATCATTAATAAGACCTGGCCGGTTCACTTCCACATAGGTGTTGAAACGCTCGTCGATTAAAGGAGATACCTTGCCACTGTTGATGTCAACCATACAAATATCCACCCTTTTCAGGTCCCGGCTGGTGCGGGAGAAATAAATCTTGCTGTTGTTCCCCAGCCAAAGCGAAGGCCTGAACTCATTATCCCTGTCTTTATTCAGCGAAGGCGCCTGCCAAAGTGAAACCGACTGATCTTTAAAAGCAGCTATATCTAATTTTTTAGACGTTTTAGCAGGAAAATCAAACAAAAGAATCTCATCTATCGGCGCTTCCTTCTCCCCTGGCATCTGGTATTTATAGGTTTCCAGCGTAGGCCGCCCTGCGCTTACATTATTGATCACCCACAAATCCTTTACCTTTCGGGAATCTTCCCTGTTCAATACAAAATATCTGGAGTTTGGCGACCACAATACATATGCACTGCGTCTTTTTTTATTGTTCTTCTCATTTTCTTCATTATTCTCCCCGTCTCCATCACTGCCATAAGCGTAAAACTTAACGCCATCCTTAGTCAGCTGATGCTCTACAATGGTACTGTCTTCCTCGTTTTTAACCGCCTTCAGGTAATTGGCTTTATCCATCCAGTATAAATTGTAATTCCGGCTAAAGATAATTGCAGAAGAATCGGGAGCTACAGAGCCCCAGCTTGGTTTAGCCTTTGGCTTGGAGTAATTTGGAACCTCCGTCAGTTTGGCCGAAGCAATATCATAATTGAAAGAAAAGATCTTCTTCTGCATAGAATCTGCATCCTTTTTATCTTTTCTGTCTTTTTTCAATTCATCAATCGTACTCTTTAATTCAAAAGTGATGCTCTTCTCATCTTTGGAGAATTTAATCTCGTCAATAGGTAAATGCTGCGCATCAAATGGATCCCTCATGATATTGGTGATTTCCGCAGCCAGGTTAGCCAGATTAAATATCGGCTTCCTAGTCCTGTTTGCAGGATCTACCAGGTACCATTGTTTACCGTTCGGCGTCTCATAAACATACCAGAAACGATTGCTTAGTTTTAACCAATGCGGATCAACTGTGGTAGAGTAAACGATTTTTTTCAATTTATTGGGCGAAAATCTGGAAGCAAGCTGATAGTTTGCCTTTGGCAGGTCAGTTGTTTTCTCCGTTAAAGTGAATGTTTTGGTTTGCGCTGAAACGTATTGCAAAGCTGTTAATGCAAACAAAGCCGAAAAGTAGAGTTTCTTCATTTAGAATAATTTATAAAAGGCCTAAATTATTGAATTATTGAGAGCCTTCGGCGGCGATATTGTAATAAATAAGATATCTTTATAGTTTTGTAGCAAATCTATATATATGAAGCAGTATTTCTTACCTATTGCAGCCGCAGCAGTTATTTTAACAGCGGGATGCCAGTCAAAATCACAAACAAATTCAAACGCTCAAAGCACCAAAGACAGTACTGAACAAACACAAACGACTGCCTCTGCCCCTGTTGGAGGACAGAAAATCGATGTATCCAAGATAAAGCCGGCCGATGCCAAAACTATTTTAGCACGCAAGCAGGTTCCTGTTTTATGTTATCACCAGATCCGGAACTGGAAACCCACAGATGGAAAAGTTGGTAAAGATTATATTGTTGAGATACAAAACTTCAAAGACCAGGTCAAACTACTGGCCGACAGCGGATACCATTCTATCCTTCCAGACCAGTTGTATGCCTACCTCAATACAGGTGCAGCACTTCCAAGCAAACCCATTATGTTCACCTTTGATGATACCGACATGGACCAGTTCACCATTGCAGCGCCAACTTTGAAGAAATATGGTTTCAAAGCCGTTTATTTTATCATGACTGTTTCTATCGGCAGAAAAGGAAAATTTGTAGATTATATGACCAAAGAACAGATCAAACAACTTTCCGACGAAGGCAATATCATTGGAAGCCATACCTACGACCATAAAAACTTCAAAAAATATCAAGGTAAAGACTGGGAAGAACAACTGGATAAACCAACAAAAAAACTGGAAGAGATCACCGGTAAAAAAATGACCGAATTTGCTTATCCTTTCGGTTTATGGAATGCAGCAGGTTTTCCTGAGTTGAAAAAAAGAGGCTTCAGAATGGCATTCTCCCTGGCCGATAAACGTGATCAGAATGACCCATTGTACACAGTCAGAAGAATTATTGCTAGTGGCTACTGGAGTCCAAAAACCCTGCACAACAGCATAAAAAACAGTTTCTAAGTACTGATTCATTTAAAATATTCATAAAAAAAGCGGAACTCATTCCGCTTTTTTTATGAATATTCAATTGACTAAACAATAGCCTTGATCTGGTATTCCTTTTGGTTAAAGCTAAATACCTCGCTCACCTTTTTCCCGGTCATCAGTTTCCCTACCGGTGACGCCGCAGATATAGCGAAATAAGTTTGCCCTTCCAGATTCAATTGTCCGGCACTGATGCTAATGTAAAAAACCCCATTGGATGTATACACCAGGCTACCATTTCTAATCGTTTCACTAACCGGTACATCCTTTATAGAATGAAGGAGTTGCAAATTCTGCTTCGCGTCCATCAATAAACTCTTATTCCTGGTGATGTCCTGCTGCATCATTTCCCTGGTGGTCTCAAACTTATCCCCCGCACTGCTTTTGGTGTCATCGTTACTCGCCTCCTGAGCCTGAAGCAAGGCCGTTTCTGCCGTATGAATCCTTTGCTCAATAAAATCAGCACAAAGCTGATACAGTTTATCTTTGATCTGATCCATATTTTACGCTTCTACCCACCTTACCTTATTTTCTATAGGCGTTCTTTTTGCAGGTCTGGCCTCTTCATTATGGTATCCCATGTAAAAAAGACCAAAGCACTTTTCATTTTCGCCAAGTTGCAGAAAATCACCCAAGTCTGAGATCATTTCCGGAGAACTCCAATAAGCCCCCACACTCAGCGCCTCTGCTGTCAATGCCATATTTTGCACCGCACAGCCCAGAGCGGCAATCTCCTCCCAGGCCGGAAGTTTGTCGGGATTCAACTGGGCATTGATCACAATAACACAACTCGACTGTCTCACTTTTTCCGTAATGCTATCGTATTTTTTCTGCAGAAAAGAAGCTGCAGGCGTATTTTCCTTGTACAGACGGGCCAGCTGCTCTCCTAATTTCCATTTTCCTTCATTTCTAAATACAACGAATCTCCAGGGCTCCGTTAATTTATGAGTCGGTGCGTAATTGGCACTCTCTAAAATTTGGCGGATCACCTCTACAGGTATCTCCTGGCTGGTGTAACTGATTGGAAAAATACTTCTCCTCCTTTTGATGATCCTATTTAATATATCTATTTCTTTTTCCATGAATCTTTTTATACGTATAATACCCAGCAAAATTAGTACTTATCCGGGCTTAATTGTTTGTGTCCCGTCATTGTTTCAGATCTTCATCTTTGCAAGCTGTTTTTTGACCTGTTTGGCCCGGCCAAAAAAAGCAATGCTCTCCTTATCTTCCAGATGATAAATTGTTTGCAACAGTTCATCTTTAATCCAGGGATATCTCGGGGCCAGATTCGCCAGCGCCTGCATGCAGTGCACCTTTGTGGCCACCAATACCTGTTCATCGATCAGCCAGGCAAACAAAGTATCCACCAATGGTCCCAGATCCGTTTCTTCCAGTTGTTTTTCAGAAAGGCCAATAACCTTCTTGCCCGTAAAAAATGCCGCAATCTTACCATAATGACGCATACAGGATGGGTTGTCTTGTCTAGCAAAGCCACTAAGGAAATGATCCAGATGCGGCCCTATACAAGGATAATTTACAAAACTATATTCCAGGATCCAGGCGAACCGAAAAGCGACTTCCTTTTTTGAAAAGAAAGTAAGCTCTATCAGATCATCAATTGTAAAATGGCCATCAGGGTCATTAACCAGGAATCTGTCATTCGCAATATCGGTAAGAATATCTACCATCCGGCTCTCCATGGATACACTCAATCTTTCTATCAGTTCATTTTTGGTCACAGCAATAAAATTTTAAGAGATCAAAACTACCGAATCAGAATCATTTTATAAATTTATAACTACCTTTGCGGCTTATTTTTCAGTATTATGATTTCAGTTTCTAATTTATCGCTGCGTTACGGAAAACGTACCTTATTTGAAGATGTTAACTTAAAATTCACCCAGGGCAATTGCTATGGTGTTATCGGAGCTAACGGAGCAGGTAAATCCACCTTTTTAAAAATCCTTTCAGGCGAAGTTAACCAAACCACCGGAAGTGTTGCTTTTACACCCGGAGAAAGAATGGCTGTTTTAAAACAGAACCATTATGAGTTTGATGAATTTCCGGTAATTGAAACGGTGATGATGGGGCACAAGGAATTGTACGACATCATGAAAGAAAAAGACGCCATTTACCTGAAAGAAGATTTCACCGATAAAGATGGTGAGCGTGCAGGCGAACTGGAAAACAGATTTGCAGAAATGGACGGATGGAACATGGAAAGCAATGCAGCCACCATGCTGAGCAATCTTGGAATTAAAGAAGATTTACATTATAAACAGCTCAAGGAAATTGACGGTAACCAGAAAGTACGTGTTTTACTGGCACAAGCTCTGTTTGGCAATCCCGACATCCTGTTACTGGATGAGCCGACCAACGATCTGGACATCGATACGATTGCCTGGTTAGAGAACTTCCTTGCCGATTACCAGAATATTGTATTGGTTGTATCCCACGACAGGCACTTTTTAGATGCGGTATGTACACATATTGTGGATATTGACTTCAGCAAAATGAGCATTTACTCTGGTAACTACACATTCTGGTATGAGTCAAGCCAGCTGGCATTAAAACAACGCAGCGACCAAAACAAAAAACTGGAGGAAAAAGTAAAAGAACTCCAGGAGTTTATTCAACGCTTTAGTGCCAATGCTTCCAAATCCAAACAGGCAACCTCCCGTAAAAAAGCACTCGATAAGATTGACATCTCGGAGATTAAAGCCTCCAGCAGAAAATACCCGGCTATTTTATTCAATAACCTGGGCAGAGAAGCGGGAGACCAGATTTTGCAGGTAGAAAATTTATCGCACAGCGCCAATGGAGAAGTGATGTTTAAGAACATCAATTTCATGGTGAATAAAGGAGATAAAATTGCCATTTTATCACAAAACAGTTTGGCGACCACGGCCTTTTACAACGTATTAACTGGTCGCGAAAAAAACTATACTGGTGAGTTCAAATTTGGTGTAACGATCAATACGGCTGATATTCCTAACGATAACTCTATTTATTTTGAAGGTAAAGACGAGAACCTGGTAGACTGGTTACGCGAATACTCCGGTACGGATCAGGATGAGCAGTTTGTACGGAGCTTCCTGGGCCGCATGTTGTTTTCAGGTGAAGAGGTATTGAAAAATGTGAAAGTACTTTCGGGTGGTGAGAAAATGCGTTGTATGTTCTCTCAAATGATGCTTAGACATGCCAATTTACTCATGTTTGATGAACCAACCAATCACCTTGACTTAGAATCCATTACCGCATTAAACAATGGTTTAAAAGACTTTAAAGGTACAGCGCTCTTTACTTCACGAGATCATGCGCTTACAGAATCCGTAGCTACAAGAATTATTGAGATAACGCCAAATGGCACCATTGATAAAATGATGACTTATGACGAATACATTACGAGTGCGGATGTAGCGGCATTAAGAGCAGAAATGTATAAATAGCATATACCTATTTTACTGTAATGGGGATGTCTGAAAGGTCTTTTGTACCTTTTCAGACATCCCCATTTTCTTACAGCACCTTTTCAAAAGGATTAGGGAAACTTAAGCCTTTTTCAAATTCCAGGATTTCCGGTTCAGTCAGCAAACAATGATCCAGATCTTCTTTCAGTTGCCCTTTATCCAGGTCCTGCCCGATAAACACCAGTTCGTTCAGGCGATCACCGAATCTCTTGTCCCAGCGGGCTTCAATATCCTGCTTATTCTCTACAAAATCCACATAATTGATCCGTTCACCAAATGGAATGGCTGCCCACCAGTTACCCGCATTCTCCATTCTTAACGAACCACCGGCCTGCGAAAAATTCAATGCATAATCAGGCATGGCCGCCAGCCAGAATAAACCTTTAGTCCGGATGATGTTGGAAGGGAATTCCGCATTCAGATAATTCCAGAGGCGTTCCGGGTGAAAAGGTCTGGCAGAACGAAACACCATACTGCTGATCCCATACTCTTCAGTTTCCGGCTCATGTACAGATTGAAGTTCCTTAATCCAGCCCGCTCCCATAGACGCCGCATTAAAATCGAAAAGGCCTGTATTTAATATTTCTTTTAGCTCCACTTTACTAAAAGAAGCCTCAATTTGAGTAGCCCCCGGATTCAGTTTCCCAACCACTGCACGAATCAGTTTCAGATCAGCCTCCTCTATAAGATCTGTCTTATTGAGGATGATCACATTGGCAAATTCGATCTGATCTGTCAGCAGATTAACTATCGTGCGCTGATCTGATGCCTCCTCTACCCAATTCCTGTCCTTTAGCAACTCACCAGTACCAAAATCATTCTTAAAATTGAAACAGTCAACTACAGTCACCATGGTGTCCAGCTGACTAAACTGACTGAGGTCTATCCCCATTTGTTCATCCACATAACTAAAAGTCTGGGCTACCGGGATAGGCTCCGAAATGCCCGTACTTTCTATAATGAGGTAATCAAACCGATCTTCCCTGGCCAGCTTCTCTACCTCTGCAATCAGATCTTCCCGAAGCGTACAGCAAATGCAACCATTACTCATTTCTACTAATTTTTCTTCCGTTCGGGACAGGGTATGCCCGTTTTCAACCGTACGTGCATCAATATTAATCTCACTCATATCATTCACAATCAGCGCCACCCTCAGATCTTCTTTATTGTGAAGAATATGATTTAGCAAAGTTGTTTTACCGCTCCCAAGAAATCCACTGAGCACAGTAACAGGCAATCGTTTCTTTTCCATTAACATATCTTATTTCAATCGTTTTATATATGCAATTAAGTTGCAAATATATGACATCCCCTTTTACAAATGCAACTATATTGCTTTTATATTTGTATTATGAAATCTTTTATAAAATCCACCAGACTCGATCAACTCGGCATCACCGCTTCTGTAGCCTGCGCCATACATTGCGCTCTGCTCCCTCTTTTAATAACCACCCTACCCCTGTTGGGCCTGGAATTTTTAGCAAATATCTGGGTAGAGATCTGTATGATCTGCTTATCCCTTTTCATCGGCACCTACTCACTAAGCACCTCCTACCCAAAACACAAACGGATCGTGCCCATAGCAATGCTGCTTACGGGTTTCCTGTTTATAGGATCTGGTCATTTACTTTTTGAAACGATAGAGGCTGTTTTGGTACCAGCAGGTGGACTGATCATTGCCACCGCACATTGGATGAACTGGAAATACAGCAAAATATGCAGCCATAAACATTCCGGCTAAGCAAACCTATACCATGTAGCACATACTTTACATTAAAAGTGAATTAATAACAATGCAATAAAATTGCATTTACTATGTTTGTACTCTAAAAACAAATCATGAATAAGAAAGTCGCCGGTTTCGTTTTCCTTCTCTTCATCAGCATGCTAAACCCAGGCTGTAAACATGAAAAAACAGACAGTAAACAGATCTATTTAGAATATTTGAAAAGTAGAATAAAGGCCTCCTGATGATCCAATTAAAAACAGTATCCCACAGCTACAATTCCAGTCACACGATCCGGTTTAAAGACTGGACCATTACCGACGGCAGTCAATGGCTGTTACTCGGCGAATCCGGAAGTGGAAAAACCACCCTGCTTCATATTCTGACAGGAATTTTAAAACCCAGTGCGGGCGAGCTGATCATGGACGAGGTATCCCTGTACAAACTCTCGCCAAAAGCCTTGGACCAATACAGGGGTCGTCATATCGGCATTGTCTTTCAACGCCCCCATCTGATCAAAAGCTTAACCATTACAGAAAACCTGCTGCTGGCACAAAGCCTGGCAAAGCTCCCGGAAGACCAGCAAAGAATAGAGGAGGTGCTCGAATCCCTCGACATCACGGCCAAGAAAAAATCCTATCCCAGCCAATTGAGCCAGGGACAATTGCAGCGGGTTTCTATAGCCAGAGCTGTGATCAATAAGCCATCCCTGCTGATTGCCGATGAACCCACTTCCAGCCTTGACGACAAAAACGCCCGGTCTGTACTTGAACTTTTGATGCAGCAGTCTGCCCTTAACCAGAGTACCCTGGTTGTGGCCACCCACGATAAAAGAGTTAAAGATGCTTTCACCCACACTTACGAATTAAAATGAGCCCACTAAAGATCAGCTGGAAAAGTATATGGTCCAAACCCCTGTCCTCTTCCCTAAACCTCATTCTCGTTGCCTTTGGAACCAGCATTTTGACCATACTTCTGCTGGCCTCTACCCAAATCAATGATAAATTAAGCCGGAATTCCAAAGATATTGACCTGGTGGTGGGTGCAAAGGGCAGCCCCCTGCAGCTTATCCTGAGCAGCATTTATTATATTGATTTTCCAACAGGCAATATCCCCTTAAAAGAAGCAAACGAACTTGCCCAAAACCCATGGGTAAAACGTGCCGTACCGCTCGCCCTCGGCGACAATTACAATGGAATCCGCATTGTGGGCACAGATTCTGGTTTTGTAAACCTTTACAGTCTTAAAGTAAAAGCAGGCAAACTCTGGCAGCAGGATTTTGAAACCAATATAGGTTCAGCTGTGGCCGAAAGCCAGCATCTAAAAGTTGGCGACGAATTTTATGGAGCCCATGGCCTTACCGGCAACACGGATATCCATAAAGCACATGCCTATAAAGTTACAGGAATCCTTGAGCCACAGGGAAATGTAACCGACAACCTGATCCTGACCAATATCGCCAGCGTATGGAAAATGCACGATCCTGCAGATGAAAAAGAACATGATCATCATAAGAAAAATGATGATCAGCGCGCTGAAGAACCGGGTAAAAATGCAGAAGCCCCAGAAATCCAGGACAAAGAAATCACCTCTTTACTGATCCAGTACCGTTCCCCAATGTCGGTGGTCATGTTTCCAAGAATGGTCAACCAGTCTACCAATATGCAGGCAGCTTCGCCAGCTATGGAAAGTACCCGTCTGTTTTCCCTGATTGGTGTAGGTGTGGATACTTTACAATGGTTCGCCTTGCTTATTATGGCCATTGCAGCGATCAGTGTTTTTGTGAACCTGTACAACTCTCTGAAAGAAAGGAGTTACGATCTGGCCATCATGCGTACACTTGGTGCCTCACGCAGCAAATTGTTCCTCATTGTAATTGCAGAAGGTATGATGCTGACCTTTGCAGGTACCTTAGCCGGGATTTTATTAGGCCACGCCACTTTACAGCTCATCGGTCATTTCCAGGAAAGCAGCCAGGCCCGGCTCAGTGGACTGGTGTTCCTGAACAGCGAAATATATTTGTTGGCGGCCGGTCTTGCTATTGGTATATTTGCAGCTATAATACCAGCGATACAGGCCTATAAGTCCAACATCTCTGAAATCCTATCCAAAAGCTAGATAAAAGAAAAACATGAAGCAATTCCTCCTCCTATTATTCGTACTCACCGGTTTTGCAGCCAAAGCACAACACGATCCCAATGACCAGATCATCTCTGCAAACTGGGATGTGATCGGCAGTGTGAACTTTAAAATCGTAAAGAACAAAGAAATGTTCCCTGTATTTACCCCGGAAATTAAAAAGCATGCAGATAAGCCCTTTGAACTCGAAGGCTATATAGTTCCAATAAAAGACGGTATGAAGCAAACCAAATTCATGCTCTCAACGTTACCTATTAATCAATGCTACTTCTGCGGAAAGAATGGTGTACCCGTCATGGTCCTGGTAGAGCTTGCCGAACCGGTTAAGTTTACTTACCAAACCGTTACCATAAAGGGCATTCTGAAACTCAGTAATGCAAATGCCATGGATACCCCGCCAATATCACTGATCAATGGAAAATCAATCTAATCTTATGCATATAGACCCGGTAAATATCTTAAAGGACCACGATTTAAAACACACCAAACAAAGGGTCCGTGTATTGGAAGAAATCGCACTGGACACCGTTGCGATCTCACAGCCTGAACTGGAAAAGAAACTTGGAAAAGAAATAGACAGGGTAACCCTCTACCGGATTTTAAATACCTATGAAGACAAGGGTATCCTTCACCGGATCATGGACATGAACGGAACAGCCAACTATGCCATCTGTTCCTCCTCCTGCACAGAACATCACCATCATGATGAACATGTACACTTCAACTGCAGCAACTGCCAGAAAATCTACTGTCTGGACGTCAAGATACCAAGTATCAAAATGCCACCGGGCTTTACGGCCAGCAGCATCAACACCACTGCCTACGGGATATGCGAAAAATGCAGTGCCGGCATGAAGGCCGATTAATGAATATTGAACGCAGGCTGAGCACCCAAAAAAGAGCAAGCCACTTTATCGACATCCGGATCATCCTTCATGATCCGCAGAGATAAAGCGGCTTGCTCTTTTATAATTTTTAACCTCTTTCAGTAAGAGAATAAGAACTAGTGGCCTGAATGACCATCAGCACCATGCGCATGGCCATGTGCCAATTCTTCCTCAGTAGCCTCACGAACAGCAAGGATTTTACCAGCAAAAATCAGGTTTTTACCAGCCATAGGGTGGTTTAAATCTACAGAAACAGTAGTTTCATGTACACCGGTAACACCAGCTCTGAAGTGATTACCTTGATTATCCTGCAAAGGAATAACATCTCCAACATTAGGAAGATCTACATCTTTAAACATTTCTTTTGGAAGGTCAGCATAAGCTCCCGGATCGATCTCTCCGTAACCATCAGCTGCAGAAAGTTCAAAACCATATTCATCACCTGCATTTTTCCCAAGCAAATGCTCTTCAAATTTTGGTAACATCATACCCACACCAAATAAAAAAACCAAAGCGTTTTGCTCATCAGCTTTTTCTACAAAAACTTGTTGTCCTTCTTCGTTAGTCGTATGCAATTCATACGTTAAGGAAACTACTGTATTAGGTTTAATACTCATTAGATTCTTGTTTAATTTATTAATTTTATTGCTTCCTCAACTGAAAGTACTGGCAGCTGACATGCTTTATTTCGGCAAATATAGATTTTTGTTTCAATGCTTTGCTTATCTTTTAACAAAGGAAGTGCAGAATTTGTTCCCGCAATTGTAATTTTATTTGGAATATAGATGCCATTCAGCTCTTCCAGGGCACTTTTAACCTCATTTCCCGCTACTGCAATTTCATTGATACCAAACACTTCGTTCAATAATTGTATGCCCCAGTTAGAATACGCCGAGCCATAGGTCTTAATTTGCGGTTGTACCGCAGCAAGCATCGCCCCGGCTTTATCCAGATAAGAGGATTCATCAAAAAACAAACCCAATGCCTGTAGATTTTGCGCCATAACAGAATTAGAAGCCGGAATGACATTATCCATCAATTCATGTTTGCGCGCAATCAGGCTTTCTCCGCTCACACTCGTATAAAACAGCATTGGACCAGCCGGATCAGAAAAATCTGCCAGAACAACCTCTGTTAAACGTCTTGCCTCATTTAACCATTTCTCCTGAAAATCTACTGCATACAAGGACAATAAAGCCTCAATAAAGAAAGCATAATCATCCAGAAAGCCCGGAATACTGGCCTTACCTGCTTTATAGTTACGGTACAAACCACCTGTCGGAGTTATTAAATGATCCAAAATGAAAGTGGCCGCTTTTACAGCCATATCATAATAGGTTTGTTCTCCAAATACATTCGCACTTTCTGCAAGGCCTTTAATCATCATCGCATTCCAGGCCGTGATACATTTATCATCCAGACCCGGTCTAACCCGCCCACTTCTCTGCTCCAGCAAGCTTTCCTTCAGCAACCTCACTTTATGCTGCAATTCATGAACGGCGAGTCCTTTCGCTTCCGCAAATTCCTCATCTGTAAGCCTGCGCAGCAGAATATTGGTTTGCTCTTCTTCCCAGTTCCCTTCTTCAGTCACATTAAAATATTCGGCCAGCAAAAGGTGATCTCCACCAGCAAGCACCTCAAATTCCTCAGAAGACCAGACATAGAATTTACCTTCCACCCCCTCACTATCCGCATCCAAAGCTGCATAAAAAAGACCTTCCGGAGAGGTCATTTCTCTTTTTACCCATTCTATGGATTCCTCCACCACTTGTTTAAACAGAGGCATACCGGCATATAAATAAGCTTCCGCATATAAACTGATCAGCTGACCATTATCATAGAGCATTTTTTCAAAATGTGGTACATGCCAGTCTCCGTCTACTGAATAGCGGGCAAAACCACCGCCTATCTGATCATAAATCCCGCCTAAAGCCATCTTTTGCAAGGTGAGCAATGCCGATACATGCGTTGCATCATCCTTCATCAAATGGCTGTAACGAAGCATAAACTGCCAGTTATTAGGCAAAGGGAATTTAGGCGCCCGGTTGTAGCCACCCTCACTCATATCAAAATACCGCTTCCAGGGTTCGATAACTTCTTTCAGATCTTCCTGGGTATACTCCGCAGTCTTTATGTTCGGAACAATTTTTTCTGCATTCCTGATGCCATCGGTTAGGCGGTCTGCATACTGCCTCGCCTTATCGGGTTCATTTTTCCAGAGATCAGCCACATGCGAAAGGATATTGATCCAGTCGTCTTTCTTAAAATAAGTTCCACCATAAATAGGCCGCTGATCCGGCAAACAAATACAATTTAAAGGCCAGCCCCCACTTCCGGTCATCAGCTGTATGGCCAGCATATAGATCTGATCAATATCCGGCCGTTCCTCCCGGTCTACTTTAATACAGATAAAATGCCGGTTCATCACTTCGGCAACCTCATGGTTCTCAAAACTTTCACGTTCCATAACATGACACCAGTGACAAGCCGAATAACCTATACTCACCAGGATCAGCTTTTGTTCGTCTCTTGCTTTCTGTAAAGCCTCTTCTCCCCATTCAAACCAGTTAACCGGATTATAGGCATGCTGTAGTAAATAAGGAGAAGAAGCTTTAATTAAATGATTGGGTTCAGAATTCATACTATAAAGGTAAAAAGATAAGTTGTACTTTTACGGTAAAGCAAGTCATATGAAGATCACCCACACCGAAATATACCGCTTCAGCATTCCGATGGAACCCTTTGTTATTGCCACGGGAACGATGCATTTTGCACAAAATGTGCTGATCAGGGTACATACTGATGAAGATATTTACGGCGTAGGCGAATGTTCTGCTTTTCCTATGATTGTTGGTGAAACGCAGGAAACCTGTATCGCAATGGCCAAAGACTTTGCGCAGATCTGGCTAAACAAAGACCCGCTCGATATCCCCGAACGGATGAACGACCTGTTGGGCTATGCCGCTCATAACAGTACCATTAAAAGTGCCTTTGACATGGCTTTGTTTGACATTTCTGCAAAAAACGCCAGGCAGCCGCTCTACAAATTTCTTGGCGGGCACAAACGCCCAATAGAAACCGATATGACCATAGGCATCGGAAGCCCGGAAGAAATGGTGCAATCGGCCTTAAAATATCAGCAACAAGGCTGTACCATCTTAAAGATCAAACTCGGCAAAAAAGTCCATGAAGACATCCAGCGGGTAGCCCGGATCAGGGAAGCTGCAGGCAGTCAGATGACGCTAAGGCTTGACGCCAACCAAGGCTGGAGCTTTGATGATGCACTGCTTGCCCTGGGTGAAATGGCCCAATACAACATAGAATTCTGCGAACAGCCCATGCGCACCTGGTTTGATGATAAACTCCCGGAATTGAAACTCAATTCACCCATTAAACTCATGGCAGATGAAAGCTGCTATAACCATCATGACGCCCGCAAACTGATCAACAGCCAATCCTGCGATTATTTAAACATTAAATTTTCAAAATCAGGAGGTATCCTCGAAGCCCAGAAGATTCATGAAACCGCTTTACAAAAAGGAATGAAATGCATGATCGGAAGCATGCTGGAAAGCAGAATCGCCTTAAGCGCAAACCTCCACTTCGCATTGGCAAGTCCAAATGTAGTCTTCTTCGATCTGGACACCTGCCTTTTAGGCCATCTGATCGACCCTGTACAAGGCGGATTAACCTATAATGGCTATCACCTTGACGTACCAGACACCATTGGAATAGGTGCAGATGCTGACCCGGAATTTTTAAAAACCTGCGAAAGCTGGATCGTCTAAGCCCTTAAGAGCCCTAAAACTTCCTTCACCCCTTCAGTTGCCGATTTCTCTACCTTAATAATGTTTTTATAACGGCCAAGCTCCGGTATTTTAGGATCTATGATATATTTAGGTACCGCGGCAGGCACATAATCCACCAGTCCTGCAGCAGGATAAACCGCGAGAGAAGTCCCAACCAGGATAAAAACATCAGCACTGGCACACAATTGCGCCGCATGATGAATCATAGGTACAGATTCTCCAAACCAGACCACATGAGGTCTCAGTTGTGTACCCAGTTCACAAAAACTGCCCATTTTGATCTCCCAACCCTCTATAGGATAGGTCAAACCCGGATCCAGGTCCGATTGTGAACGGGTAATTACCCCATGTAAATGCGTCACCTCAGAAGAACCCGCACGCTCATGCAGATCATCAATATTTTGCGTAATCACATGCACCTCAAAATCCTCTTCCAAAGCAACCAAACCCAAATGAGCAGCATTCGGAACAGCCTCCAGCACTTGTTTGCGGCGTTCATTATAAAATTGCTGTACCAATGCAGGATTCCTGTCCCAGGCTTCCGGTGTAGCCACATCATAAACATTATAACCTTCCCAAAGACCATCGCTGTCCCTGAAGGTTTTCAAGCCACTCTCCGCACTAATTCCTGCTCCCGTTAAAACCACTAGTTTCTTTTTCATAAAAACCTGAATAATAGACTTAAAATTTAATCTTTAACCCCTCAAAAGCCGCACTGTCTCCCTGAAACACATTGAAATCCACCACATGATTGATACCATTGATCCTGGCCCGGTCTGAATGCTGCCAGAAAACCCATTTTGTAGATTTGTCCACATTCAACCTCGGCTGATGATAATGTGCAATCCACAATGGATAACCCTCAAAATGTCCTTGCAGAAAGTTCTTGTAAAAATCCAGCCCGGAATAAATAATAGGCCGCACCCTGGTCCTCTTCTCTACATATTTAATAAAGGCCTTCAGTTCCTTACGCATCCGCTCCGGAGAAACCCCGTTCAATTGCTCCACATCCACAACCGGAGGCAAATCCCCTTTTTCAAACTGCACGGTCTGCAAAAAGAACATCGCCTGCCACTCCCCCGATTTCTGCGGCCGGAAAAAGTGATAAGCACTACAGGCAATCCCGGTCTTCGCAGCCTCCCTCCAATTTCTAGAAAAATAAGGATCCACACTCAAAATCCCCTCCGTCGCCTTTATAATCGCAAAACGCACCCGAACACTATCCTCCTCCATCGCCTGCACCTTCTGCCAGTCTATCTTACCCTGATAATACGACACATCAATCCCATGAATCTTATACTTCTTTGGTATCTTAATATTAAAACTGGTATACGTTCTATAATTCGGATCCTGTCCGATATCCTTTACCCAGCGAATCCCCGAACTGAACATCTTCAGTACATAAGCATAATAAAAAGGTGATAACAGCACCAGCAACACCAAAGCAATCAAAAACTTCCAGTGCAAAGCCATACCCGGCCCTTTCTTTTTCTTCTTCACCGCCTTCTTCCTGGGCGCAGCAGTTCGCACCGGCCTACCCGCAGCAGATGCTACTGCAGAGGCTTTTGTAGTTCTTGGCTTACGCGGACGTGGAATAACAGGTTTCTTATTGATCTCAGACACGGCGTAAAAATAAGCAAACCCGGAGCTTTAACACCTACAATCCGGCATAAAATTAAGACGTATAATAGAAAAAAGCCGATAGTCTTTCTCTCTGCGGATCAAGAAGGATGATCCGAAGGTCGATCAAGACTATCGGCTTTTTTTTGCAGATCGCCTAGACAATACGCTTTAATTTTCTCCTCCCTGCACGGACTTCCCTCATTTAGTTAAAGCAACTCGCTTAATCTGCACCCTGCAAAAAAAACAGCAATGGCTTTTATCGACCTTCGGATCATCCTTCTTGATCCGCGAAGATAAAAGCCATTGCTGTTTTTTTCTCCATTAAGCACCCTGCTTAACTTAAACCCTTATTTGTTTAATTCTGCAAAGTACTTATGGAACAAAGGCAAGGTCTCAATGCCTTTGTAATAATTAAAGATATCATACTTTTCATTCGGCGAATGCAACGCATCACTGTCCAACCCAAAGCCAAACAATACCGATTTAATCCCCAGCACACTCTCAAACAAAGCAACAATAGGAATACTGCCCCCACCCCTTGTAGGAATCGGTTTCTTACCAAAAGAATCCACAATAGCCTGCTCAGCCGCACGATAAGCCACACTATCCGTTGGCGTTACCACAGGCTCACCACCATGATGTGCCGTCACTTTCACCTTTACATAATCAGGAGCAATACTTTCAAAGTGTTTTGCAAAAATCTCAGAAATTTCCTCAGAACTCTGGTTCGGCACCAAACGCATCGAAATCTTCGCATTCGCCTTAGAAGGCAATACCGTCTTAGCTCCCTCACCAATATAACCACTCCAAATACCATTCACCTCTAAAGTAGGTCTGGTTCCGGTTCGTTCCAAAGTAGAATACCCTTTTTCGCCCCATTCCGCTTTAATATTCAAGTCTTCCTTATACTCCTCCAGATCAAAAGGCGCAGCATTTAAGGCCTTTTTCTCCTCATCAGAAAGCTCCACCACCTTGTCATAAAAAGCAGGAATCGTAATGTGGTTATTTTCATCATGCAAAGAAGCAATCAGCTTACATAAGATCGTTGCAGGATTCGCCACAGCACCACCATACACTCCAGAATGCAAATCCCGGTTAGGCCCAACCACTTCCACTTCCATATAAGCCAGGCCGCGAAGCCCCGTTTCAATAGAAGGATGTTCCATACTGATCATAGAAGTATCGGAGATCAACACCACATCAGCTTTCAAACGCTCCGTATTCTCTTTCACAAAAGTACCCAGATTCGCAGAGCCCACTTCCTCTTCCCCTTCAATCATGAACTTCACATTACAAGCCAAAGTACCCGTCTTCATCATCAGTTCAAAGGCCTTTACATGCATATAAAACTGTCCTTTATCATCACAAGCGCCACGGGCATAGATCTTGCCATCACGAACAGTCGGTTCAAAAGGAGGTGTTTCCCACAATTCCAGAGGATCAGCAGGCTGCACATCATAATGTCCATAGATTAACACAGTTGGCAGTTTTTCATCTACGATTTTCTCTCCGTAAACGATAGGATAACCCGCAGTTTGACAAACTTCTACCTGATCTGCACCAGCCTCTTTCAGTTTTTGGGCTACAAAATCCGCGGTTTTTAATACATCCCCTTTATATTGAGGATCAGCACTTACAGATGGAAAACGCAACAACTCAAACAATTCATCTAAAAAGCGTTGTTTGTTTTCTTCTACATATTTTTTGATCTCTTGCATAACAAATGATTTTGGGCAAAGATATAGTTTTTGAACCTTTTCATATTAATTTGAAACTTTTCATATTAAGTACTTATAATTGTATCTTTGAGGCATTAACATAAAATTTCAGGGCAAATAATATTTTTTTAATGGGATACCGGGCACTTGCTGCAGGCCTTGCACTATTTACAATTTCTTTTACTCAAGTTACCGCCCAGACCAGACCCGTAAGTTGTCCGGAAACGGCCCAATACTATGCCAAAGACAGCATAAACGTGGTTACTTTTGGTGCCAGCACGATTGAAGGCGTTAAAGGGCTCAGCTTTCAGGACTACCTAAAGGCCCATTTTGAACGTTGCTACGAAGGTAAAAGTGTCAACATCTATAATTATGGTATAGGAGGGCAAACCACCGGGCAGGGATTAGAAAGATTAAATATAGCCTTGGCCGGAAAAACAGGCTTTATGGTGATTGACATGGGCATTAATGATGCTTTTGCCATTATAGACAAGAAACTTAAGATTGAGGTAACCGAATCCAATATGCGCCAGATCATCCAGCGTTCACTGGCTGCCGGTCTGGTCCCTATTATCTGTACCCTGCAAACCATTAATGATACCAACAGCGGAAGATACAGAAGGGCAAATATAGTTGTTGACCAGCTCAACAAGATCTACATCAAACTCGCTGCCGAATACAAAATCAACCTGGCCGACATCAACCGCTTTTTCAAACGCGATTTTTCACTTTACCAGGACGACCTGCATCCCAATGCAAAAGGCTATAGGCTAATGTCCTATATCTTATTTGATAACATTAACAGAATTATTGCAAAACGCTTTCTGCAATTCACCGTTACACAGAACTACCCTAACCCGGTATTTAATAAAACTACGATAGATGTCATTGTACCAGATGCACAAAACATCCAGTTAAAAATCTATGATATCCAGGGCAGACTGGTCAGAACAGTCGTAGACGAATACCTGAACAGCGGAAAACAAAGTTTTGATATAGACTTGAGCAATCTCGCTCCAGGCATCTATATCTATAAGGTAATTGCCGGTGAGGGCGACTACAAAGTGACAAAAAAAATGATTGTAGCACACTAGTTTTAAACAAAACTCTAATAATATACGGTCATTTTATAACTTCGCAAGATTAAAACATTTATCTATTTTGGATTATTTAGCAGGATTAAACCCACAACAGCGCGCAGCAGTAGAAAACACAGAAGGACCAGCCATGATTGTGGCCGGCGCCGGATCGGGTAAAACACGGGTAATTACCTACAGGGTTGCCCATCTGATAGAAAAAGGCGTAGATGCATTCAATATTCTGGTACTTACCTTTACCAATAAAGCTTCCAAAGACATGCGGGAGCGGATCATGAAAGTAGTTGGTGGAGAAGCCAAGAACATCTGGATGGGTACCTTTCACTCCGTTTTTGCGAAAATATTACGGGTGGAAGCAGAAAAGATAGGCTATCCCTCTAACTTCACCATATACGATACAGACGACAGCAAAAGTTTGATCCGCGCCATTCTTAAAGAAATGCAGCTGGATGACAAACTCTATAATGCCAATTTCGTTTATAACAGAATTTCTTCTGCCAAAAACAACCTGATCTCCTGGTCGGAATACCTGGAAAACAAAGAGATCCAGGCTGAAGACAACAGCAATAAGCGCCCTCAGATGGGTGTCATCTATGAAACCTATGCAAAAAGATGTTTTAAAGCCGGTGCCATGGATTTTGATGATTTGCTCTTCAAAACCAATATTTTACTAAAAAACCATCCGGATGTGCTGAATAAATACCAGCAGAAATTCCGGTACCTGATGGTCGATGAGTACCAGGATACTAACTTTTCACAGTATACCATTGTAAAAAAATTAGCCGCCGCCTATCAGAACATCTGTGTAGTGGGTGATGATGCCCAGAGTATCTATGCTTTCAGGGGCGCAAATATCCAGAATATCCTGAACTTCGAGCGCGATTATCCGGATCTGAAGGTCTATAAACTGGAGCAAAACTACCGATCTACACAAAATATTGTAGAAGTGGCCAACAGCATCATTGCCAATAACAAGAATCAGCTGGAGAAAAATGTATTCTCCGACAATGAATCTGGCGACCGGATCAAAGTTCAGCGGGCTTTTACCGACAATGAAGAAGGAAAAATCGTTGCCGAAGCCATCGTACAGGACCGCAGCAGTAACGGATTGAGATATCATGATTTTGCCATCTTATACCGTACCAATGCCCAGTCCAGGGCCATGGAGGAATCTTTAAGAAAGCTGAACGTACCTTATAAAATCTACGGCGGGCTTTCCTTCTATCAGCGCAAGGAGATCAAAGATTTGATTGCCTATTTCCGCTTAACCTTTAACCCGGCCGATGAAGAAGCGATAAAAAGGGTCATCAATTACCCCAGAAGAGGTCTGGGTGATACGACTGTAGACAAGATCATTGTTGCTGCAGACAAATACAATATTACCATGTGGGATGTGATCTGCAATCCATCCCAGTACATTGAAGGCCGTATTGCCAATCAGCTAAATGACTTTGCCGTGCTCATACAGAGCTTTATGGCAGAAGCCAAAAAACTGGATGCTTATGAAACTGCCTTGTATATCGCGCAGCATTCCGGCATCCTTAAAGAACTTCATACCGACGACAGTATAGAAGGAAGAAGCCGCTATGAAAACATCCAGGAGCTATTAAACGGTATTAAAGAATTCGCAGAACGTGAAGATATTGAAGACCGCAGCCTGGCCATTTTCATGCAGGATATCGCTTTACTGACCAATGACGACAGACAGGACGACAAGGACAAAGACACCGTTTCCCTGATGACCATCCACTCCTCCAAAGGGCTGGAATTCAAGAATGTATTCATTGTTGGACTGGAAGAAAACCTCTTTCCCTCCCAGATGTCGCTCAATTCAAGAACAGACCTGGAAGAAGAGCGGAGATTATTCTATGTAGCCGTAACCCGTGCAGAAAAAAAACTGACCTTAACTTACTCTACCTCCAGATACCGCTGGGGCACACTTACCAATTGCGAGCCCAGCCGTTTCATCAGTGAGATCAATGCGAGATATTTAGAGATAGAGGTAGCCAAACCCGCGAAAAGTAGTTTGGGCGAGAACAGTTTTGACGATGAAAGAAGGGTCTGGACACAGCAAAGAGATACTTTCAGTAAACCAAAAATGACATCATCAGCCCCGGCTACTGGGAGCAGTGCCCCGGTTATGAGACCAAAAACCACCACCATGCTGCCCAAAGCACATGTACCTACGCCAGGCTTTGCACCTGATGCACCAAATGCATTTCAGAATGGCATGGAGGTAGAACATGAAAAGTTTGGTTTTGGTAAAATTGTTAATCTGGAAGGTAATTTGCCAGACGTAAAAGCAACAGTTTTCTTTCAGGGCTTGGGCAATAAGCAGTTATTGCTAAAATTTGCTAAATTGCGGATTGTTAGATAAAAATTTAACTTTAGAGGACACATCTTTGGTGTACCCGTAAAAGTTATACAGATTTAAATAAAAACAAAGGGCACCAGATTCCACATCAAGGTGCCTACAGAGAAATAGAACATGAAATTCGATTATAATACCACAAGAAGCGAATTGATCCTGGCAGAATATGGTCGCAATGTGCAGAACATGGTGAAATATATTTGTGAACTGGAAGATCGCCAGGAACGCAACAGATATGCCCAGGCAGTAATCGATCTGATGGGATTTTTAAACCCGCACCTTCGTGACGTAGCGGACTTTAAACATAAGTTATGGGATCACCTGCACATCATCTCCGGTTATAAGATCGATGTAGACAGCCCCTATCCAAAACCAACGCCTGAAGCGGCAATGATCAGACCTAAACATATTGGCTATCCACAGCAGAAAATCAGGTATAAGCACTACGGCAAAACCGTTGAAGTACTGATTGAAAAAGCAAAAGCCCTGGAAGACCCGGAACGCAAAGCCGCTATGGTTCAAGGAATTGCCAACTTCATGAAAATGGCCTATGTGACCTGGAACAAGGACAATGTAGCAGACGAGACCATTTTAAAGAACTTAGCCGAACTTTCCGGAGGACAGCTCCAGCTGGAAGAAAACGTCAACCTGGCCAAGGTAGAATTTAAACCCGTGAGCAACAGGCCTGCCAATAACAACAACAGAGGCAGAAACAACAACAGCGGAAAAAACCGTCAAAATAACAACAATAATAATCGTCAGCAAAGGAACAACAATCCGAAACAAAGACATTAATTACCATCAGCATTAAGACAGGAACAGAGAGTATATGAACGCATTTGAAATTATTGGTGGCAAAAAACTAAAAGGCGAAATCCAGCCTCAGGGCGCAAAAAACGAAGCTTTACAAATTCTATCTGCCGTTTTATTAACGGAAGAGAAGATCACCATAAGCAATATCCCCGACATCAAAGATGTCAACAAACTGATCGAATTACTCGGCGACCTTGGCGTAAAAGTAGAACGTTTGTCTAAAGACACCTATACTTTTGAAGCCAAAGACATCAACCTGGACTACTTCCAGTCGGATATCTTCAAAGCCAAAGGAGGCGGTCTAAGAGGCTCCATCATGATTGTAGGCCCACTTCTTGCCCGTTTCGGTAAAGCCGCTATCCCTAAACCAGGAGGCGACAAAATAGGAAGAAGACGTCTTGACACCCACTTTCTGGGTTTTGAGAAACTGGGTGCCAAATTTGTTTACGACAACAAAAAAGAGTTTTTTAACGTAGATGCGACTGATCTGAAAGGCGCTTATATCCTGCTGGATGAAGCTTCAGTAACCGGAACAGCTAATATTGTGATGACCGCAGTACTGGCCAAAGGCACTACAACCATTTATAACGCAGCCTGCGAACCTTATTTACAGCAACTATGCAAAATGCTGAACCGCATGGGCGCTAAAATAAGCGGCATAGGTTCCAACCTCCTTACCATTGAAGGCGTCACCAAACTGGGTGGAACAGAACACAGAATGCTGCCGGATATGATAGAAATTGGTTCATTTATCGGCCTTGCTGCAATGACGCAAAGCGATATCGTGATCAGGAATGCGGGCATCGAACATCTCGGCGTGATCCCCGAAAAATTTCAGCAGCTTGGCATTCAACTGGATTTTATCGGTGATGATCTTCATATTCCTTCACAGGATGTATATGAAGTACATCATTATCTGGACGGAGGAGTACTTACCATTTATGATCACCCTTGGCCCGGTTTTA
>Ga0182008_10000497_pt1 | contig 29683 bp, 16 predicted proteins | sample Sormic07211129_1_FD_120482 | JGI IMG/M metagenome (GOLD analysis project Ga0182008, IMG submission 120482) | Rhizosphere microbial communities from Sorghum bicolor, Mead, Nebraska, USA - 072115-129_1 metaG | ecosystem: Host-associated > Plants > Roots > Rhizosphere | place: USA: Nebraska...
CCATCATTAATATAAATCTGCTCGGTAACTGTTCCGGTCCATAATCCATCCATTTTGAAATAATCGTAGCCCCATTGATGCATCCTGCTGGCGTAATCAGCAATATGATGCTGAACTTCGGGATTGGTCAGGTCAAGAGAAGTTCCTCCCCATGTGGTTTCGTAAGGCTTGCCATTGGTCCGCTTTGCAAACCAATCCTGATGGTCTTTGAATTCCGGGGCCTGATGATTCCGGCTAAACGGCATCCACCAGATTCCAGCTGTCAGACCATCAGCTTTTATGGCTTTAGCAGTGGTGGTCATTCCATTTGGATAGCCTCCTTTGGGATCAACGCGGTCAAAGCCCCGGTGAGGGCCATTATATTGATTCCCAGCTTGCCACTGGTCATCAATCTGAAGCACTCCAAGACCAAAAGGCTTCAATTGATTTTTGATAAAACCCGCCAATTCAATTGTCCCCGATTCGGTACCAGCACCGCCGTTTTTCTCCGCATACCAGGTACAATACACAGCGCTCCTGGGCTTAAGTTTAATATTTTGTTGCTTTGCAATTGCTTCTGCAAACTGCTCTTCACCCAAACGGGCGTCGTCAAAAAAACCCACCAATAAAGTTTCGGTCTTTTCTGTCTTCCCAGCAGGTAAGCGTAAATGACCGTATTCAATACGAGGTTCTATTTCAATCAAATTGCTTTTGACCTTAGAAAATACAACACCGCTTCCCTTTTCATTCGTTAACCAAGCCGTTACTACTCCATTTCTTGAAACAGGATCTACACTGGTCAGGAAAACGTAACTCCCAGGGTTTTTATCCGGATCCAGCAGACCTCCGGTTCCAAGTGTTTTTAATTGACTGGCCGGTTTTCCAAGATCCAGCAAAAAGGAAACCGGGCTAAGTTTTGGATAATCAACAATTCCGTCAGTTGTATTTTTGATGCTTTGGCTAATAAACAGAAATGGTTGTGAAGGATAGAGTGTAAAAGAAACTGAAGACCCATCGGCATTACCGGCAACCAATGCCTGGCCTTGACCGAAAGCGGGGTTACTGACCATTTCCTTTTTAACTTTGATAAAATTCGCCTTTGGCACCAGATCCTTCACAAATACCTTTTTTCCTGATGTTGTGCTCAGCCAGAAACTCCGGGCTTTAGGGTTATAGTTCAGTACCAGGAATGAATTACTGATACTGTTCTGATCCTGGCCTAAATTCTTCTGAGGAGGAACTTTAGACCATAGCGCAGTATTAAAAAAAGCAACTATCAATAATACAAGTACAAAAAATCTGGTCATTTTAGATTATTTAGTTCGTTTAAGGTTTGAGGATACCACCTCTTTAATTTCGCCATTGATCCGCAGTTTTACTTTCTCCGGTTTTTCTGAAGAGATCTGGTAGGAGATGACCTTGCCATTGTGCCATTTACAATTTACGGTAAATCCTCCTCGTGCCTTCAAGCCTTCAAACGATCCATCAGCTGCCCAATCTTTGGGAAGAGCGGGCAATAATTGTATTTCTCCAGCCTGACTTTGCAATAACATTTCGGCCATTGCACCACTGATACCAAAGTTGCCGTCCATCTGAAATGGAGGATGATTCGCAAAGAGGTTGGGTAAAATATTATAGGTAAGTAAACCTCTGATCATCGTTCCTGCTTTTTCGCCTTCGCCCAGCCTGGCCCATAGGGCACAACGCCATGGCCATGTCCAGGAACGACGGCTGTCTCCTACTGTTGACTCCACGGTGAAAGGGGTATTGATATTTTTCCCATAGTTTCCGCTCCTGCTCCTCAAGGAAACGGTGGCTGCATTCGCCAGTTCAGGTGTTGCGACTTTACTGATCTGTCTTCCGGGATATACAGCAAACAGATGAGAGGTATGTCTGTGCTGATCATCTGGATCATCCCTGTCTTCCTGCCATTCCTGCAGCTGCCCCCATTTCCCAATTTTGTTAGGCGCAAGATGCGCTTGCATATCGGCTACCTTAGCTTGATCATCAGGATCAATTCCAAGTGCTTTGGCTGCATCCAAATAGTTTTGAAAAAGGTCCCAGACCAATTGCTGATCATGCATAACCCCGTCTTCACGCGGTCCGTGTTCAGGCGACCAGCCATTGGGTACCATCAATGTTCCATCCGGCATTTTCTTTAGCCGGTCTTCCCAGTATTCACAGATTTCCTTAAGGATGGGATAAGCGGTTTTCCCCAAATATTCCCTGTCCTGAGTAAAAGCCCAATGCTCAAAAACGTGCTGTGCATACCAGGCGCTGGAAGGAATGTTCCATTCCCAGCCGTTACCACCAAATATACTTTGACTGGTCCGCGCCGTCCATCCCCGGGTCTTTTCTCCAAAGGCTTTCCGGGTGGCAATGCGGCAAGGCTCCTCTGCGGCAACAATAAAATCTATCAGCGGAACGTGGCATTCAGAAAGGTTTGTGGATTCTGCAGCCCAGTAATTCATCTGAATATTGATGTTATTGTGGTAATCACTTGCCCAGGCTGGCGCATTGCTGTTGTTCCATAAGCCTTGTAAGTTGGCCGGCAGTCCACCCGGACGTGAACAGCTGGCTAATAAATAGCGTCCATATTGAAATAAGGTTTCTTCCAGATCAGGATCTTTGCCTCCAGCTTCATATTTTTTTAATCGAAGATCCGTCGGGAGTGCAGCCACATCAGCGTTTGTTGTACCGATATCAATAGTAGCGGCTTTTGTTAGCCGGGTAATGTCTTTAATATGTCTGTCAAGTAATTTTCCGTCACCTAGTTTAAGGGCATTTTTTTTCTCCTGTTCAATCGTTGGCATAGGATCTGCGCCTCTCCAGCCGGATTGGTAATCCGCCTTGTAATTGGTACGGGCATTCAGGTAAATCACCAGAGTATTACAATTTTTAAAGACTAAGGTATTGTCCTTAACTTCAACAGAGCCTCCAGTATACTCTAGTTGCAAATTTGCAGCATACTTTAAATGGTTCCCCATCTCCCCCATAAAACTCAATTCATTTTTATCTGCTTTACTGATGGCTTCCTGCGCTGAGTGCATTGAAATACTGCCGGATAATGCAGCTTTCTTACTGGCTGTATATTTAAAAACCATGACCTGATCGGGGTGGCTTGCAAAAGCCACCCGGTTAAATGTGACACCATTGATCTCAAATGATGTGGTATGAAGACCAGTAGTGATGTCCAAAGCCCTTTGGTAGGTCTTAGCCTCATCAGCATGGTCAAAATCTATAGCAAATTCTCCGAAATTACGGTAGGAACCAAAGCCACGAATCCCTGTTTGATATTCGCCATCCCAGTTATTGTCTCCACCCCAAAGACTTTGTTCGTTGAACTGTATGCGCTCGGTCTTGATACCACCAAATAACATTGCCCCCATACGCCCGTTGCCTATCGGCAGAGCCTCCGCTTCCCATTTTTTTGCTGGTTGTTTATACCACAGTTTTAAAGGTTTACCATCTGCTGCGTAGACTGCAGTTGCTGTTAGAAAAGTAAAGAGTAGGATTAGGGTTCTTATCTTAATCATTTAAAAGATTATTTATGGTTGATTTATCTTCAGGTTTGTTTTTATCTCAATAATCGACATTTCTTTTGCTTTATTTATAAGCAGTTCTGGCAAATCAATATCATTTTTTTCCATCCGCACATTTTTAGCTACGTGTATAATTTGCATTTTAATGGTTATGAGGCTATCTGATCACTTTAATCACGTTTTCTCCTTTCTCCAGGCCGGGAGATTCCGCCACCAATTTAATCTTCCCCGCAGCATGGGCTTTGGTCCTTATGATCACCAGCATCAAACCATTGAAGGCCGGACGGCACGGTGATGAAAAAGAAATGAGGCAAGTCGAATCGCCATTATCTGTTGCAACGATTTCACCATCCCCCATTATCCGGCAGGAAATTTCCTGATTGGCTGTAGGCACTTTATTTCCATCTTTATCTGTGATAGCTATAGTGACGAAAACCAGGTCGGTTCCATCTGACTGTATTTCGCTTTTATCAGCGGTAAGCTGCAGTGTGGCAGCAGGCCCTGTTGTTTTCACAGCAGAAGTAGCCCATTCTTTCCCCTTCTTATAAGCCACTGCTTTCAATTCTCCCGGCTCATATTTTACGTCATTCCATTTCAGCCGATATTCAAAGGGTTGTTTCTTTTTTCTGCCCAGTGATTTTCCATTCAAAAATAATTCTGCCTCATCACCCGATGTATAAATAAAGACCGGCGTTATTCTTCCAATCCTATCGGGAAAATTCCAATGTGGTAAAATATGAACCATTGGAAAATCAGGTCTCCATCTTGCCTGGTACAAGTAATAACGGTCTTTTGGAAATCCGGCCAAATCTACCATTCCAAAATAACTGCTGCGGGAGGGAGGGCGGTTCTTTTCAATTTCTGTCAATTTCTGCTTTTCCTTTTCCAATTCTTCTTTACTCATCCCGGAATGGTTCAGCAATACGCTGGCATCGCTGTTAAAAGGTGTGGGTTCTCCAAGGTAATCAAAACCGGTCCAAACAAATTCACCACAGATGGCCGGATATTTATCCAACGCCTCAAACTCTGCATCAGGTAAAGAACCCCAGCCAGGTTCGGATAAATCGTACGAAGACATCTGGAAAGATGCTGGAAAATATTCGCCTCTTGAGCTCATGGTAGAACTGGTTTCGCTGCCATAACCGGCTAACTGTTCATGCCCTTTGAAATTAAGAAAGCGACCGTACAAATCTGCACCACCATAGGCTTTACCCGAAGCATAGTTCATCCCATGAACATCCACGTTTAACTCGACACCGCTGAAAGTCGTTTCCTTAGGTAAAGAAATGCCGCAAGTGGCGGCACGAGTAGTATCATATTTATGAATAATGTTGCGTAATTGGTTGAACAAATAAAATTTGGCCGGCACATGTTGTTCTGGAATTTCATTGCCCATGCTCCACATAATTACAGACGGATGATTCCTATCCCGCGTAATCATGGCAGCTAAGTCTTTTTCATGCCATTGCTCAAACAGGCGTGCATAGTCGTTTCCGCCTTTATCCTTTGATTGTAGAAAACAATCAAACGCTTCATCCATGACCAGAAAACCCATTTTGTCGGCCAGTGTCAACAATTCCGGTGCGGGAGGATTATGTGATGTACGCAAAGCATTACAACCCATAGCCTTCAGAATGCGGAGCTGCCGTTCAAGTGCATGAATATTCACAGCAGTACCTAATGCTCCCAGATCATGATGGTTACAGGTTCCCTGCAACTGCACCCGTTTACCATTAAGTAGAAAACCATTACTGTGTGTAAACTCTATCGTTCTGAAACCAAATGGTGTATCATATTCATCTAATAATTGATTCCCATCAAACACCCTGATGCGGGCCAGGTACCGATGGCTTTGTTCCAGATTCCACAACAAGGGATGAGGAACGTCTATCTGCACGCTTTCTGCATGAATGCCATTAGCATCCAATTTCATACTTTGCGGACTGCCTGTCGCTACTTTCCTGCCCGGCCGGTCATTGCTGTCCAGCTCATAAATTTCTACGGCATAATTTATTTCAACTGCTTTTGGTAAATGATTGTCGATCTTGACTTCAATTTTTGCCCTTCCATTCTCGGAGCTGATCTCTGGTGTCGTTACAAAAGCACCCCATTGTGCTACATGGACTGCATTTGTTTTGACCAATCGTACGTGCCGGTATATACCAGCACCAGGATACCATCTTGAACCCAGCTTTTCGGTATTCAGCCGAACAGCGATGACATTCTCTTTTCCAAACAGTATATAAGGTGTAAGATCAACTCTGAATGAACTATAACCATAAGGCCGTTCTCCAATTTTATGCCCGTTCAGCCATACTTCCGCATTGGCCATAGCGCCATCAAAATCTACGTAAATCTGTTTCCCTTTTTCTGCTGATGCCATCTTAAAATGTTTACGGTACCAGCCAATCCCCCGCCAGGGGAGTTTTCCGGTATAACCATCCAGGTCAGTTCTAAAAGAACCTTCAACGCCCCAATCATGCGGAAGATTTAACTTCCTCCAATGCAAATCATTAAAAGCAACTATCTGAGGCGCAACATCTTTTGGCTCTGTCTTTTCCGTACCATCTGGTTGTAAACCATAGCGTGCAAACAACCAGCCACCATCAAAATTTTCTTCCACCCTGACCGACCGGGCATGGCAAGTATCTTCAATGGTTCTACATGAACCGTCATACCTAATGCGGTCAGGATGTGAAAAATGTTTTGTCGTATCTGACTTTAAGGACAAGCGTCCCGAATCTGCTAAACTTGCACCAGCGGCTATACACAATAGCAGCAAGGCAAGGAAAATATTTTTTCCCATTTTTAAATAAAAACCAATTAATACAGATAACTATTTGTGTGTGTGTGTTGTTAACAATATCAAATTTACCAGTTTTTATACTTTCTTTATCGATGCTAATTTGACCAATATCAACGTTTTTTTGCTCAAGCATATACTTAAAAGAGGAACATCTTAATCAAAATAACATTAGAACAGATCAAATTTCAACTGGATTCTAGGTTAATGGTGACCTATATTAGCGCAATATCCTTCTCTAAAAAATATTATAAAAACCTCGTCATGTGTAATTCATTACTAAAAATCAACACCTGTTTAGCCTTATTGATGATCTGTGTTTTTTCAATTCCATTGCCGTCCTACAGTCAGGAGCCCGGTAATTCACCCGTGGATGAAGTCAATCCCTTAATTGGCACTACCGGGGGTAGCAGCACAGAATATGGCGGGCTTATTCCGGCTGTTGCACCTCCTTTTGCGATGACCCAATGGTGCCCGCAAACCAGGGAAAGCAGCATATCCAGCACATCCTATCATTACAATGATAAATCTATCATGGGCTTTACGGCTACGCATCAGCCTGCCATCTGGATGGGAGACTATGGTATGGTAACCATCTGCCCCCAATCCGGGCAGCTATTCACTGATAGAAGAAGGGCCATGACTTTTTCGCACCAGGAAGAGAAAACAACGCCTTATGGGTATAGCGTTCGTATGAACACTACTGCCGGGGAGATCATTAAGGCCAATCTGGCTGCCACTTCCCGGGCCGGGCTCCTGTCTTTTTCATTCCCTAAGTCTGATAGCTCTTTTATCTTTGTTGAAGCCTCCCGCCAGAAAAACTTTGTGGGTTGGATAAAGTACGATTCATTGCGCAATGAGCTTATTGGCTATAATCCCGACCGGCATTCTGCTCATTTGGGTCCTCCATTACCCGGTTTCAAGGGTTATTTTGTAGTGCGTTTCAATAAAAAGCCTGCAGGTTTTGGTACAAGCTATCATGAAGTGGTCTTCAAAGGAAATACCGAGCAATCCGGAGACCGCTGTGGCGCATTTCTAAGGTTTGTAACGAAGAATGGTGATGCGGTTTTAGTTAAGACAGGCACCTCTTTTATCAGCATTGAGCAAGCCCGTCTCAATCTGGATCTGGAGATCCCTGGCTGGAAACTGGAAACCGTTCAGGAGCAGACAAAAAAAGAGTGGAATACCTATCTGGGGCGCATCAGTATACATGGCGGAAGCAAGGACAACCGTACCTGTTTTTATACTGCACTGTACCGGACCATGCAATATCCCCGCGAATTTTCCGAATATGGCCGCTACTACAGTGCTTTTGATGACCACATCCACCAGGGAAGCAGTTATAATGATTTCTCTCTATGGGATACCTTTCGTGCCGAACACCCACTGCTAAACCTATTGATGCCAGAAAAGACCGGGGGAATGATCCAGGCTCTGCTACAGATGTATAAGGAGGGCGGATGGTTACCCAAATGGCCTAATCCAACCTATACCAATATTATGATTGCTACGCATGCAGACGCTGTTATTGCAGATGCCATGGTTAAAGGAATAAAAGGCTTCGACAAATCGCTTGCCTGGGAGGCCGTTAAGAAAGATGCATTTGTAGCGCCGCTTGGAGACAGTACCAACAAATGGGCGGACCGCGCACCATGGACTGCTTATGAGGCTCGGGGCGGACTTACCTGGTATAATAAAATGGGCTATATTCCTTCTGGGCGTACGAATGAAAATGTCTCACAGACCATTGAATATTCCTATGACGATTGGTGCGTGGCCCAGGTTGCGCGATTAACCAAGCATCTATCTGACTTTAAATTTTTGATGAACAGAAGCAAGAACTATCAGAATGTATACGACCGGAGTTCTGGTTTCTTTATCAGCCGATATGAAAACGGCTCCTTTGTTTCCGAAAAAAACTCCAATGATGGAATGACAGAAGGGTCTAAATGGACCTATTTATTTGGGGCCATGCATGATATCCCAGGATTAATAAAACTGATGGGCGGACCAGAAAACTTCGAGAAACGACTTGATGAGAATTTTGATTCTGCTCATTATAAACATGATAACGAACCTGGCCATCATTATATATATTTATATAATTATATCGGAAAACCAGAAAAAACTCAACAGAGGATTTATCAGTACACACCAATCAATTACAAAAACTCACCAGACGGGCTCTCGGGAAATGATGATTGCGGACAAATGTCGGCCTGGCTTGTTTTCACGAGTATAGGCTTTTATCCTGTCTGCCCAGGAAGTTCAGAATATGCCGTAGGTGTGCCGCTTTTTGACCGCATACAGATCACGGTAAGATCTCCTTCCGGCCTGCCTCATCAATTGTCTATAGAGCGAAAAAACTATTCTCCGTCCAAACAAAAAGTAAAGAGTGTGCTCCTGGACGGTAAAAAACATAACGGTTTATTTTTCCAGCATCAGGAACTTCTGCAAGCCAGAAAGATTACATTTGAAATGGGTTAAAGTCCGATTGGATATTGAGTTAAAATGTTATAAATAAGAGATGAAGAAGTATTTCATAGCGCTGCTGTTTCAAGCAGTGGCTTTATCTGTCCTTGCGCAACCTGGATCCTATAAAAATAGGTGGACAAAGCCACCAATCCATATCCCCAGTAATGTTTCTACAGATGCCCCTTTAATGGGCAATGGCGATGTGACTATGAGCCTGGGCTACAAAGGAGACTGTTTACAATACTACTTGTCCAAAAATGATTTTTGGCGGTTACGGTCACAAGCAGATGGCCTGTCTGGCCCAAGGGTAGTTGGTTTTTTACAGATCACAATTGACGGTTTCGACGATGCCGGTTTTACCGCAGAACAGCAGCTCAGTAACGGGGTTACGACTTGTTTATTGAACAAAAACAATCAAAAGATCGCGATAAAATCATGGGTGTCTGCAACCGACAACCTGGTTTTTATTGAACTGAATACAACAGATAAAGCGGCAAAAGTATTTGTTCATTTAAACGCTCCGGAAAATAAACAGGCCAAATTAAGCACCGGTATGACTGGTGATATTTATTGGCTTAGCCGTGCTTTTAAAGACAGCGTTGATATTCCCGCTGAAGTGGCTGTCGCTTTAAAACCCATCAATTATACTGGCAATACCATTGAATTACAGCCTGGCAAAAAATTGGTTCTGGCACTTGCAATTGAAAGTAAATTCAAGCAGGCAGAACCCTTAAAACATGTATTGGCCCGGATAAAAAACATCAACAATAATACCATTGAAATACAAACGCTGAAGCATAATAAATGGTGGGAAAATTATTGGAACAAATCGTCCATAAAGGTTGAAGATACGGTTTTGATGAAAGCCTACTACCAGGGTCTCTATACGATGGCAGCTTGCAGTCGCGATATAAAATTCCCTCCCGGAATATTTGGGTGGAACACGACTGATCATCCGGCATGGAATGGAGATTATCATTTAAACTACAATTTTCAGGCACCATTTTACGGACTATACGCAGCCAATCGCTTACAACAGGGTGCACCACATGATGCTCCGCTCCTTGATTTTATGCCAAGAGGAGAATGGTATGCAAAAAACGTAAACCATACACGAGGCATTTTATATCCGGTAGGGATTGGCCCAATGGGGATTGAAGTGACTAGAAATTTTCCACTGGATGGGTATACAAAGCAGGAAAGCGTGCAACTGGGCGGATTGTTCTACGGACAACGTTCCAATGCCGCTTATGGACTGATCAATATGGCCCAGTATTGGCGTTGTACTTACGATGCAGCCTATGGAAAAAAAATCTACCCTTATGCATTGGACATTGCCAGTTTCTGGGAAGATTATTTAAAGTTTGAAGACGGGAGGTATGTAATCTATCGAGATGCCATCCAGGAGGGTTCCGGAAAGGATGTGAATCCCATCTTATCACTTGGACTTATCCGGAATGCTTTCGACCTGATCATTGATTTAAGCACCACATTAAAAGTAGACGAGAGCAGGCAAGGAAAATGGAAAGATATTTTAAGCAAGCTCAGCGACTTTCCTGTTCAGACAAGAAATGGAAAGAAGGTTTTTCGGTACACGGAAAAAGGGGTTGACTGGTGGGGCGATAATGGCCTGGGTATTCAACATATTTACCCTGCTAATGCAATTACACTGGATAGTAAAGGAGAATTGCTTACAGTAGCTCGCAACACTATTGATGAAATGAAACGCTGGCAGGATATGAACACCAGCAACAGTTTTTTTACCGCTGCCATTCGGGTCGGATACAATCCACCCCTTGTACTTAGTGAGTTGCATAAATATGCGCTGCACACTTATCCCAACGGCTTTCAGTTGAACAACCCGCACGGTATTGAGAACAGCTGCACCGTGGCCAATGCGCTCGATGAAATGCTTTGCATGAGTGCAGGCAATGTCATTAGATTATTCAGTGGCTTTCCGGGAGATCAGAGTGCCAGTTTTAGAGATATCAGGGCATGGGGCGCATTTTTAGTGTCTGCAGAGTTAAGACATGGAATCGTTTCTGAAGTTAAGGTACGGAGTGAACAAGCTAAACCTTGTACCCTCATCAACCCATGGCCAGGTCAAAAAATACATTTAATAAGGAATGGAAAATCTTCTGAAACTATAGATGGAGAACGAATCTCCTTTACAACAGGAAAGAATGAACTTATCCTGATAAAGCCAATGTAGTTCAATACGAACATGTTATTTCTCTATTGTAACTATGTGTTGCAAAACATTGGAGCCTGTTGGCTGTTTCACATCTGGCTGCCCACCTCCAATACTCAGCAACAATTTGTCGTCTGGCTGGTACCGCTTTCCATTTTCATCGACCAGCATCAACTGATCTGCACTCAGTTCAAAGCGAACCTTCTTAGATTCTCCCTTTTCAAGGGGGATTCTTTGAAAGCCGGCTAAAGCCCTGACAGGAGCTATCCCCGTAGCTTTTGGATGGGAAACATACAATTGTACCACTTCCTCTCCTTTAAGTTTTCCGGTATTGGTCACTAATGCTTCTACAATAAGGGTTTTCCCCTTTTTAAGTTGCGCAGGTGCCTTTAGAGCAGAATACTTAAAGGTAGTGTAGCTCAAACCATAACCAAAAGGATATTCTACTTCTCCTTTAAAATAACGATAAGTGCGGCCTTTCATGCTGTAATCTTTCACATCCGGAAGGTCGGCATCGCTTTTATAAAAAGTTACCGGAAGGCGGCCTGCAGGATTGTAATCACCAAACAAAACATCTGCCACCGCTGTCCCGGTACTTTGACCTCCATACCAGGCATTGATAATGGCCGGTATATGTCCCGTTTCCCAAGGCATGGCAAGTGCACTTCCTGTAAACAAGACCAGGATCACCGGTTTTCCTGTAGCCTGTAAGGCTTTCAACATTTCGGTTTGTACCGCAGGAAGTAAAATTGAGGTACGATCTCCTCCTTTAAAACCTTTTGCATTCACAGACATCTCTTCTCCTTCCAGTTCAGGAGAAATACCCCCAACAAAAACAATGACATCAGAAGCGGCGGCACGACTGGCCACCGAAGCCATGTCGGTTTTTACATCATTTCCATTTATCTTCAAAATATCGGTAGTAAAACCAACGCCCTTATCATAAAAAACAGAAACTCCTGGGCCCAGTTTCTCTTTAATACCTTCCAGAACAGAAATATTTTTTGTTGGAAAACCGTTATAATTTCCCAATTGTGCTGTTTTATTATCCGCATTAGGTCCTATTACTGCAACATGTTTTGCTGATTTTAAAAGCGGTAAGATACCTTCGCTATTTTTAAGCAAAACAATAGATTCTCTGGCCATCTTAAGTGCGTGTTCTTTGTGTGCCGGTGTTTCCAGGATATTCTCCGGGATCTGTCTGTATTTCACCTTTTCTGCAGGATCGAACATACCCAGGCGATACCTGATGGTAAACAAACGGGATAGAGAAACATCAATATCTTTCTCTGCTATAATACCAGACTTTACCGCCCCTACCAACGATCTGTAGGCATGGTCTCCACATTCTACATCGGTACCGTGGAACACCGCATCTGCAGCTGCTGCTGCTGCATTTTTGTGTGTTTTATGGTTATTCACAAAATCGTCAATGGCCCCACAGTCACTGGTTACATATCCGGTAAATTTCCACTGCCGGCGTAAAATATCGTTCATCAACAGGTCATTAGCACAGCATGGCTGCTCATTTATTGCGTTGTAAGCACACATCACACCGGCCACCTTAGCATTCACCACCAGTTCCTTAAAAGCAGGTAAGTAAGTATCCCACAAATCATATAGACTTGGCTTAATATTGTCTGAATGTCTGCTTGCTTCAGGGCCACTATGCACCGCATAATGCTTGGCGCAAGCCGCTGCCAGCAGATAGTTTGGATCGTCTCCCTGTAAGCCTTTAACAAATGCAGAACCCATTTTAGCGGTTAGAAAAGGATCTTCTCCATAGGTTTCCTGTCCTCTGCCCCACCTTGGATCACGGAATATATTGATGTTCGGGGTCCAATAGGTCAGGCCCAGGTAGCGGTCTCCGGTTTTACCTTCCCGAATGGCCTTGTTGTTGATTCCCCGGCCTTCCATCGCGCTATATTGCGCCATGAGCTTTAAGGCATTGGTATCCCATGTGGCCGCCATCCCTATAGCCTGCGGAAATACAGTGGTTTTATAAGGGGTACGGGCAACGCCATGAAGTACTTCATTCCACCATTCGTAGGCTGGAATACCCAAACGCGGAACGGCCGGAGCGGTATTCAACATCTGCGCAACTTTCTCTTCGAGTGTTAACCGGCCGACAAGATCTTTTACTCTTATTTCTACCGGAAGTGTGATATTCCACATGGGGTAGGTTTTAAAATCCTGTGCTTTAAGAAGTACAGGTAATAACAAGCATACGAGTTGTATGGTAATCCTTTTCATATTTTATATTGTTATTGCATTGGGTAATTTTCAGCAAAGTAAAGCTAATGCAACAGCACCTTTTAAACTTCAACTAAATTGACCAAAACCGATGTTTTATTTCCTCCATAAACAACAATAAGCTAAGTAACCAAAGTTACCCAGCCTATTATGTTCATTTATATTTGAAAAATGTTTTATTGCAACGGATCGAATGTTCCGCCCCATTCATTGTTTTGCGGCAATTGAGCAGGCTCCTGAGAAATCTGCGAAGGATTCAAAGAGTTAAACCAATGATTAAGAGTCAGGTTATAATTCTGATTGGCCGAGGCTGTTTTATCCAGGTTCTCTACAATAACTGCAGAAAATTTGGACCTTACAGAAGCAGTCATAATGTTGTCTGTGTTGCCTGGCAATGCCTGGCCTTTATTTAACATCAAGAATAAACCTCTTCTGGTATTTTGGGTATTTAGGATATCGTAGCGTTTCCATCTTCTTAAATCATTAAGCCTAAATCCTTCAAAAGCAAGCTCTACCTGACGCTCATTCATAATCGCTGTACGGATATCTGACTGACCAGTTGCTGTAACACCATAGTTCGCACCAGGACCAGCAATGATACCTGCTCGTTGGCGAATGGCATATAAAGCGTTTAGTGCCTCATTACTGTGACCTGTTTCATTTGCACATTCGGCAAGATTTAGAAGCAGTTCAGCATAACGCATTGGCGAAAACCAGCTTTTAGAATTAGCAGCAACGCCCACTAAGGCATTTCTGTCTAAAAGGGTATCTAAACCTTTACGTTGAAAAAATCCTGTTACACCGTTCTCATCACCATTTTGGATAATCGGAGAAATACCTGAGAATAAAGAATTATCTCTTGCCGGAACCACAGTACTTGGTGTTGCCGCATCTTTCCATGTCCATGCCAACCAGTAAGAACGAGATCTTGGGGCTGTCATGCCTATCGTATTTACATCCGGTGTCGGGTATACGGTACCACCGCACCAAATAGTTGCATAAAAACGATCGTCACGGTTGGTGTAAAAATCTGTTAAAAATTGTTGATTATAAGCCGCATTAGACAATTGGTTTTTATCGAACTGCATAGGGCTGCCATCACGTTTTGGATAAGCAATCAATAATGGCAATATTGGTTGATCGTTATTTGTTGATCCATTAGTAAAAGCAAGCGGTCTTATGGGAGCAAAGTTCATATAGCTATCCGGGTAGTAGTACTGCCTGGTCATAATTTGTTCTTTGTTCCGCGAATACCAGATTAACTTGTAGTTTGCAAACAGACCAAAGCCTGCAGCATCTGCAGCCTGTACTGCAGCTTTAGCAGCGTTGTAGGCATTTATCCATCTATTTTGGTCGTTTGTTGGGTTAAATAATGGGCTTGCATACCATAAAAGTATCCTTGCTTTAAAACCAAGCGCGGCAACACGGTTAATCCTGCCATAATCATTTCCGCTGTAGTTCGCCGGCAAAGCAGAAGCAGCTTCATCCAGATCTTTTATAATTTGTGCAACACATTCAGATGTTTTACTGCGTGCTACTTTCAACGAATTTACATCGTTACCATTTTGTGTGTGCAAAATCAATGGTACGCCACCAACTGAACTGACCATCCCCCAGTAAGTCCAGGCACGCCAAAATTTAGCTTCGCCTATCAACCTGTTTTTTGTACCTGTACTTAGTACTGATACGGGTACATTTGCCAATTGGTCCATAAAATAATTGGTTTTATCTATATAGGTATAATTCAAATTAGTGAAATTTACAGTCACATCGACTACACCACGCTGGAAGTTACTTAAGTTCCCTCCAGATGCATTAATACCCTCGTCAGCACCGGCCCCACTGCCAAGTGGCCAGCCAGGCATAAGCCCACCATATACATCGTTTAGATAAGCCTTAATTAAGATAGAATCGCCCCATACATTGTTGGGATTTATGGCAGCAGTGTTTTGATAATCCAGTCCCTTTTTACAAGATGAGCCGAACATAATCAGGGCAAATAGGATAAATATATTTTTATTTAAATATTTCATTTTGATTTCCTTTTAAGGTTAAAATTTAAAACGTTATGCTAGCTCCAGCATTGAATGATTTAACGATAGGGAAAGACGTACCGTTATCCGTTTCAGGATCATAGAATTTTTTATTGAATTTACTGATCACAAAAAGATTAGATCCAGACACATAAAAACGAACGTTACTTAGGTATTTTTTGTAGAATTTTTTTGGAACATTATAGGCTACATTCAAAAACTTTAGCCGTAGAAAACTTGCATCTGCCAGCCAAAAATTACTTCCACTAGTATTAACCGATGCAACATCATCATTTACACTATAGCGATACGGCAACCAGGCATTAGGGTTTTCCGGGCTCCATGATTGATCGGCCCATGGACGCCACATCCTGTTCCATTCTACACCCCCTGCCAAATTCTGGAAAGATTTTTTGTAGCCAAAGGCACCATTGAAATTAGCAGTAACACTTAAGCCTTTCCACTCTGCATTTAGGTTTAAACCCAATACCTTTGCGTTATTGCTTTTATTCAGTACTGTTATGTCGTAATTATTGATGGTGTTGTCTCCATTAAAGTCTTTATAAGCAAACTGCCCGGGTTTGGGAGCAATACCATTGAAATTATATCCCGGGTGAGCCGCCAGCAAAGCATCAACATCAGCCTGTGATCTAAGCATATGATCAACTGTATAACCCGTAATCATATTGGAAGAACGACCATCTCCTATCTTATTTTGATAATCGTAAGTAATGTTCTGATCTCTTGTGACATACCAGGCATTTCCATAAGTGGCATTTATACCTATGTTATAGCTCAGTTCTCCAACTTTATTATTGTAGTTCAAACTGAGATCCACACCATTTGCTTTCATTTTGCCATAATTTACTGATGGCAGAGGGCGACTAAAAGTTGGAGGTGTAGTTTGGATCCTTGTACTCAAAATATCATAAGTCAGGGTATACCAATACTCTGCAGTAGCACTAAAGTGTTTTAAGAAGCTGATATCGATACCAATATTTTTGTTCAGGTATTTTTCCCAGGTAATGTTCAGGTTCGGAAATACATTATACTGTATACCCGGATTAAGTGAAGGCGACTCGCCAAAAAATGCATTGTTCCCTGCAATGTAATTATCTTCATATTGCCAGCGCTTAGCATTTGCATCATCTCTTGCACCATTTGGATCTATAGGCACAAAGTCATTACCCGTTAGTCCAACTGAAGCTCTTAATTTTAAGGATTCAATCCCTTTTACATTGCTGAAGAAATTTTCTTTAGAAATGACCCATGCTGTAGAAACCGAAGGGAAGAAACCCCAGCGTTTATCTACCGGGAAATTTGCCGAACCATCGTAACGACCAGCAAAAGTAGCCACATACTTACCAGCGTAATCGTAGGCAAATTGTCCAATATACGATTTACGACCTGTTGTAGGCAGGAACCCATAAGTATTACTAATGCTCTTTGTCGGTGAGCCATTTACAACACCCGCCCCTCCGGTAGAAGCCCACCATTGATCGGTCTTATATATAGGGAAACCATTAATGGCGGCATCAATACCGTCGTAACTCCTTTCCTGACGCTCGTACACCAATGCTGCATTTACATGATGTTTTCCGAAATTCCTTTCAAAATTTAACTGAAGGTTCAATTGCCCCTCCTGATTCCATGCCGACTGTTTTTCCAGACTAGGTGTATGTGCACTTAGACGCGATCCTACAATAGTATTCAAGTCCCAGATAACAGGATCAATCTGCTTCAGCTGGTAATAAGTAAAAGGAATTGTATATATCTTTTGATTGGTATTGGTAAAACTTTTGATATAACCGACTTTAGCACTTAACCCCTCCAAAAAGGGCGCTTTATAAGTTGCATTTAGGTTAATAACAGATTGAAGACCTTCTGATTTGTTATAGCCTGATAATCCATTTGCTTCAGCTGATTTATTGGAAATCCAGAAATAATCTACCGGTAAACCACTGCCGGTAAACGAAGGCATATAAGGTTGCCATAACAGGAGTTTACCGTATGTATCGCTTGACCAATCGCCCTGAGGCGAATTAAATTTATTATCATTTAAGCTAAGGCCTGCAAAAACAGTTACATCCTTGGTCAGATTAGCTGTTACATTTGCCCTGACATTGTACTTTTTTTCATTCGTATTCTTAATAAAAGTTTCCTGATTTACGTAGGAAGTTCCAATAAAATATTGAAGTTTATCTGTGCCTCCCGATGCACTTAAATTATGTGTGGTAATAGAGGGGGTTACGTAAACATCTTTTAAGTGATCAAAACCAAAACCCTTGCCCCCGCCAAAATCAGTATCTTTGAAGTATGCTTTTGCAGCAGCGGTCCAGGGAGTGTTTGCCGGTCCACCAGCCTCACCCCAAATTCTGTTTTGAATTTTTCCCCACTCCATAATACTCGTTAGGTCCATATTTTTTCCGCGGACATCTCGCCCTGTGTTCACTGAATAGTTAACCAATGCTTTACCTGCTTTACCTCGTTTAGTGGTAACCAATACCACACCCGCGCCGGCACGAGCACCATAAGCAGCTGTAGTGGCCGCATCTTTTAAAATAGATATTTCTTCTATATCATTAGGGCTTAAATTGTTGAATTCTGAAGCGTCAATGGTAACTTTTCCATCTATTACATACAAAGTTGGTGCAGGGTTCCATGAACTTGGTGTTCTTATCTGGATATTGGGCTGCGCTCCAGGTTTACCACTGGGGGTAGAAACATATAAACCTGGCATTCTACCTGCCAATAAGTTTCCAACTGATGTGGTTGGGATTTCAGCATCTGTTTCTTTAAATTTAACACTTGCTACGGATCCGCTCAAAAGCTCTTTCTTTTGCTTGGTATAACCCACCACTACCACATTTTCAAGATCCGTAGCGACAGACACAAGTTCAATTGTCATCCGTGCCTCGGCCTTTACTGTTTGACTGGTGTAACCGATCATAGAGATCACCAGAAAATTGCCCTGCTTAGTAGAGATTTCAAATTTTCCGTCGGCATTAGTTATTCCCTTTCCGGGACCACCCTTTACAGCGACTGTGACACCCGGCAGCGGCTTCTTATCCTTGCTATCAATAACAGTTCCAGAGAGTCTTTCTTGCGCCATGGCATGACAGGGCTGCATCAACAGCCATATCATACCAAGCAAATGTAGTTGCATTTTTAGTAGTCGTTTCATAATTTTTATAGGTTTGGTTATTTGATTAATTGAGGCTCTACTTACTCAGCACCAATTAGATAAATTTGAGGAGAATATTCCGGCCTGACCACTATTAATTTGACCGTTTACAATGCTTTTTTTGCACAAACAGCTGCAAATAAATAATTTATTTATATAGAAACTTCATATGTTTGTTTAACTTTAGTGCTAATTCTAACCGAATAATTACTTATCAATACATCCTCTTTAATTTAGATTTTTAAGTAAATGCAACATATCTACGAGAACTTCACTTTCCCCCCTGAGCAGTCCTTTACTATACGATCAGAAATTCTGGAAATCAAAAAGTACACCTCCTTAAAGTCTCATATCAATTTTGAAATTGCTTTAATAGAAAATTGTTGCGGGAAACGTTTTGTCGGAGACCATATTGAAGATTTTGAAGGAACCGAACTGGTCTTACTAGGGAGTTATTTACCACATTGCTGGCAATATTACAATGCTATAGATGAACGGGTAAATCCACAAGCAATTATTATCCATTTTTTTCCGGATTTTCTCGGAAGGGAATTATTGGAAAAACCTGAAGCGCAACACCTAAATCATCTTTTCGTAGATGCAGCAAAGGGGATTCGATTTTCAGACCTCACCATAGCAAGGGCTAAACATATCCTGAACCAAATGCTTTTTGAAACCGGACTTTCACGAGCTTCCCTTATGCTCCAGCTCCTGGATATTTTGGCAAAGTCCACTGATAGCTACCGTACGCTGTCCTCCCCTTCTTTCAACATCATTGAGAATTCAACCGAAGCCAATAAAATTAACCGGGTTTTCGACTATATATTCAAGAATTTTAAAGAAGATATTACCCTCCAGGATGTGGCTGCAATAATACCTATGTCTACCGCCGCCTTCTGCCGCTTCTTTAAATTAAAAACCAATAGAACTCTGGTAGAATTTATCAAGGAGATCAGGGTTGGGCATGCTGCAAAATTATTGATGGAAGGAAATTACAATGTTACGGAGACTTGTTACAAAAGCGGGTATAATAACATTTCCAATTTCAACAAACACTTTAAAGATGTAAAGGGTCTTTCTCCAAGAGATTTTATTAAGCAGTATAAAACTTCTGCTTAGCAGATCTATTTATTAAATTTATAAAAAGGAATGGCCTCTACCCATTTCTCCCCGGCCTTAGTACCCTGAACACCTTTCTGGTAGGTATTCATTAATTTGTTCCATTCTGCGCATCTCGGACTGTAAGATTCTGCTATTTTACCCATTTCATTTAAATCGGCATTTCTGGGTACAGTTATGGTCATTACAATAAGGTCATTGAAATGGTACAATGCAATGCTTTTATAGCCTGCCTTTTTAAAACCAGCCTCTACTTCAGGCCACACTTGTTTGTGATAAGTCAGATATTCATCCAGTTTCTTTTGATGATCTACCGTATTCACCACAAATATTTTTTCTACGAAATCATTTTCTTTAGGAGCCCCGGGCTCTTGTTTACACATCATTAATGTGCAAGTAAACAGAATCATTAGTAAATTCAGGACTATTCTTTTCATATCAGAATCAGTTAAAAAGTATATAAATTAAAACCATAACAGAAGCCAGACCGAGCCACACCAGCCAGGTTGTTCTGGAACTCGCTACTACCTCATTTTTTGATTCCAGCAATGAAGGTAAAGCCATGTTTTCTTTAGGCTTTGTAAGTAGTGAGGTAACGATAATAACGACACTTAAGGCCACGAAGATGTAAAAGGAAAGCATTAGAAAATGTGGCCAATAGCCCTTATATGGATAATTCAACACGTGACATGCACCCAGTATCAGGCAAAGCAATCCACCACCATAAAGTACAATTTCTGCTGCAGTACTGTTTACGCGTTTCCACATCACTCCCGCTAAAAAAACAACAGACAAAGGTGGAGCAAGTATAGAGACCAGGCCCTGGCTCAATTCAAAAAAATCTTTCCCGGAATAAGAGAAAAGCATTGCAATCCCCACCCCACATGCTGCCGAAATTAGTGTAATCCATCTCCCCATTTTGACCTGCTGCTTTTGATCAAGGTCTTTAACCTGCGTCACGACATCTAACGTAAATACCGTACAAAAAGCATTTAAACTGGATGAAACGGTATCTATTAATGCGGCAATCAATGCTGCAATGCTCAACCCCAGTAAACCATGGGGCATTAATCTTTTAATCATAGTGATATAAGCATTGTCTGGTTGCGCCGCATCTTTAAATAAGACATAGCACATAATACCTGGAACAATGAATATTAAAGGCATGATGATCTTAAGGGCTGCAATAAAGATCGCCCCATATTGTCCTTCCTTTAAATCTTTGGCAGCCAATACCTTTTGCACAATCGTCTGATCTGCACACCAATAATAGATAGCCACTACCGGGTATCCCAAAACAATAGAGATCCAGCTGTATTCCGGGTGTGATGCCGGAAGGAAAAGCTTCCAATAAGAAGCTGGTGTTTGGTTCATCAAAGAACCTATACTTCCAATTTTTTGAAAGCCTATAAAAGTAAGCACGATAGACGATGCTATAATAATAACCGACTGAAAAACACCTGTACGAACGACGGCCTTCAATCCGCCAACCGCTGTAAAACTAGTGGCAATACAAGCAATTACAATGATTGCTGCAAATAGAGAACAGCCAAATATCCCAGAGATCAACAATCCCCCCGCATACAAAGCACTGCCCAGCCAGACCACCAATATGGAGATCAAACTGTATATGACTAAGAAATTGTAAGAACGTTTACCAAAACGGATCAGCAAAAACTGCGGAATGGTACTGATTTTGGCTTTTAAGTAGTATGGTAAAAAAACCATTGACAGCAACATCAAAAATATCCAGGCCAGCAATTCAAAATTGCTGCCAACAATGCCATGCGAAAAGCCAATTCCTGCAAAACCAATCAGCATCATCGGGCCGGCATTGGCACTGAACATAGAAAAGCCAATTTGCCACCATTTTAAGGTTCTGCCGCCCAGGAAAATATCTTCCTGTCCTTTCCCTTTCCGGTTGAGATAAAACCCAATAAAGAATAGCGCCAGGATATAGCAGCCCAGTACGAAGTAGTCGACTTGATTAAAAGATAAATTCACGGTATATATTTGGTTTAATTATGGTTTTAACTACATGGATACTTTAGGGTTGTACTTCTGAACGTTTTGCCTTTCCCACACTTTTTCTCCTATAACTTTGTTTGCTTTATAACAATAATCCCAATTTATTCTTACCGGAAACCCTTCCAATTCAGGTAAAAGAAATTTTCCATCTTTCCAGGTAGGATATTCCAGAAAATAATCTTCCAGGCCATGCATAATCGAGTATAAATACTCTACCATCCCCTCTTCATCCGCAGAAGTCATTAACCCTGTCGAATATAAAGAATATCCCCCGGAGGAAAATTGTATTTTTTGACTTTGACTGAGGTCCCTTACTTCCATCCATTCTTTAACCCCGCCTATCTGTGTTGGAACAGGCTGTAAATGACGCACCCCACAATTGACTAAAGTAGGGAAAATTTTGGATGTACGCTCAGATTCTCCATAAGCTACGTTCACACTTATTCTTGCACAAAGTTTTTCTATTTCTTCATAAGCCGCAGAATGCACAGGTTCTTCTAACCAGCATAACCCTTCTTCACCAACCGCATCTAAAAATTTAAGAGTATCGTTGCAAGACCAGATCTGATTGGCATCTATCGCTAATGTCATTTTCTTGCCTATGAGCTGCTGTACAAATTTTACCCGCGACACATCCTCCTCTATCTTTTTCCCAAAATCCTTTCCAACTTTCATTTTATAGCATTCCGTTCCAGCATCCAGGAACATCTGCACCTCCCGTTCCAATTCAGCCAGGCTATAATTGGTTCCGCCTCCGCTGCCATACATTTTCACTTCATTCCGCTCAGCACCAATATAACGATACAGGGGAGTGTTCTTTCTTCTTGCGGCCAGATCATATAAGGCCATATCAACCTGGCCCAATAAAGCCGAGGCCGCCCCTTTAAATCCTTCATTTCTTATAGACCAGTACAGCTTTGGGTAAAAATCTTTATAAGTTACAGCATGGCTATGAAATAAGATCGGGAACAAACAGGATTCCAGAATATTGATATAGGTATTGTAAACAGGCGCCTCTCCAATGTTTCCATCTTCATCCTCTACGGTAATGATCGAAATCCCAAAACTAGGGAAAGGGCCCATGGTTGCATCCTGAAAAGGTGTTACGGCAGCTACTTGTTCTAAAACCCGAATGCGGATTTTCTTTATATTAAAAATTTCGTTATCTATCTGATTCATATTAATTAACTGCCCGAAGGATTTCATGGTATATTTCAATGGGTAAACTTCCTGTCCGGAAGGCCAGAAGAGCACTGGCCAGTTGTTCCTGGTTGGCCGCACCAATAACGGTTTTTATCGGATAAGGAACCGTCATTAAAAACCGGTGCGCAAGTATCGGCAAGGGCATCTTATGCTGCTCTGCAATGAGGCTCACTTTTTTAGCACGTTCTACCTGTTTTAAATCCAGCCATTGCGGAGGATTTCTTGTAAAAGCAGAGAAATTGCAGCCCAGCAGCCCCATATTAAGAGGGCTGGCTGCATAATATTCCTTTCCCTGCTGCAGATACAATGGAAGGGTTGTATCCAGTGCATCTATACAACAGGCATTAAGCCTGTTGTGTTCCATAAATACATCAAACGGACTATCCAATAAGTAAGGTTCCATCCATTTCGGCGGATTTCCCCCTAAACCTAATCTTTCGGTGTATCCCTGTCTCTTAAACTCTTGCATTTGCTGAAATACCTTTTCCAGCTCCTCTGGCCTTATAGCTGCAGGGTCATGCAGAAAGAGAATGTCAACTGCAGACGCTCCAAGTGTTTTGAGGCTGTTGTCTACACTTGATTTCATTCTATCTGAGCTGTAGTCATAATAAGCTTCATCTGCCTGATGGCTCTTTAAACGTCCAACTTTTGTACTCAGTCTTGGCCTGGTACCCGTCCACTGACGCAAAGCCTTTCCAACAATTTCTTCCGCATCTCCGTAAGAGGGGGCAGTATCTATTGCAGAAATACCTTTTTCCAATGCTTCCAAAATGGTTGCTACAGATGCCTTTGGATCAATTTTACCCCAAACGCCACCCAGTCCGGCAGTACCAAGCACCAGATCCTGTTCTATTGAGAATGCCATGTCTTCTGTTGATTTTATATATACAATTTACAACAAAGTGATTACACCCGTGTTGCTAATATTCACTTTAACAGTTTCTCCCATTTTCACTTTAACCTTAGGCCACTTTACAAATGCAGTATAGCTTAAAGGACCCGCAGCTTGTTTTGCTGTTTCTGCCAGTACTGAAATACTCGCGTCATAGGAAGTCGGATTGGTGATTTGGACAGTGATCCCCGACGAGGTATTCCTTATGGTTTTAGCTTCAACATGGTCAAAAACACATATTTTTTTACTGTCTGTATTCAAATAAATGCCAGGAAGTTCCATAGCCATTAGTATTCCATTGGTTTCTGTCCAGGAATTCCGTGTGTTTATAAAGTTGCCAATACTGCCTTTTCCTTCCGCGTCACTGGGCTGTATACGCTCCATAGAAGATCCAACCAGGTTATTCGTGGTGATGTGGTTCGGCGGCATATTCACCGCCTCTGCTTGTGCATGCTGGATATCCTTGATCAAATCTGCGTATTGTACATTTCCAGTAGCCCGGAATAATTTAAAAAGATAATCGCCTGAGGCCGTACAGATACCTGGCGCTGCATGTTTATTTTGTATACTTGCCCATACCGCTCCAGCCATATGGCTGCCGAGCTTTCCAATAGCACTGTTTTCAGGGAAAATGGGATCGTAGGAAATGGTCCATGTAGAGCACAGTGCGGCCTGAACCTCGGCCATTTTCAACCATTGCTTTTCACCTGTATAATGATACAAAGCCATCAATGACTCGAGAAAGCCAAATGCGGATTCAGAATTGGCATCCTGAGAAATATCCCCGCAGTCTCCACCGGTAAGGCCTTGCTTCTCCACGTCACGGTGGTAGTAGAATTTCGCTGCATCACCTGCAACTTTCAGCCAGCCCTTGTTATGAAAATAATCAGAAGCCAGAGCCAAACCTGCAGGCGCAATGGCACCTGCCGTAGAGTTATACACTGCAATTTCTCCTGTTTCCGGTGCAATATACTGACCAAATTCCCCATGCGCCTTCCAGGTCCGTACAAAAGCTTCTGCCAACTTTTTAGCCGACGCTTCCCATTCCTTTTTAATGCTGTTCTCATGTCCCTGGGCTTTTAACAACATCAGGTGTTTCATCATCCAGAGCAGGGCATCCGAATTCTTTCTCACCATGGCCTGTAAAGGTTTAAAATCAGGGCTCATTTTTTCTGGTCTGAGCACTCCCTTGGCTGTTATACCACCATAGAAGTATCCGCTTTTTCCCTGAAGTTTGTTTACGATAAAATCCAATTCGGCAGCCACTTTATTGCGTTCCTTCTCCTCATTCAGTGCAAGCATAGGGTAAGTATTCATCATACCACTTACCCAACCGAGCTGAAAGTCGTTGTTGTTTTCCGGCAGATAATAAGATCCTGCCGGAACCGTAACAAAACGGTTTCTGGTGATGGTAGAAACCACCTCAAACGCTTTGCTCATTGGTAATATATTACGGGGATGATTAGGGCCAGATAATTCTTTACGTATCTGCATAAACTTAGTCAGTAACTCCGGAATATTCAGGGCATCAAAAACGTAAACCCTGAAATTAAGGGCAACTTCGCTCCCTGTTTTCCAATCCGGAGCAATATCACCGCTTGGATGAAAATCTCCAAAACCCGGCGCCAGTTTACGAACTGCAGGCGCAGAAATACTAAAAGTACAACTGTCCTGTGCCGCATTCTCCGAGATGGTCATACCATTATTCCCCAATCTGGTCAACTGCCCGGTTAACACAATAAATCCCTTCTTTTCCTTTTCAGAGAAAAAGCACATGGCAGGCGTGGCTGCATTACCAGTTTGCAACTCAATAAGAGAAGCTTTTCCTGTTTCTATGCACAAACGAGGGTTGTTGGATATGGTAAGAGGAACAGATGGATTGTAATACATATCCTTTGGGTAATCAGGACTATATCCATCTCCTATTGATCTGTATCGATTTCCATTGTATATGGAGGCTGGTACCAACACATAATTATCACGGCTCCATTTGCCAAAATCAAAAGAAGCTTCAACAGCAGAAGACAACGCCATACCTTCTTTTATGCGGAAGGAAGCCGTAACATCCATGGCTTCCGGATGTCCGGAAACAGGTGTATTTTTAACTTGCAGAGCCCAGGTTCCGGTATTGGTTTTTAACAAAGCCTCTTTATTGAAAAACTGTTGGGAAACCAGGTCTGTTCCATTAAACTGCTTTACAGAAAAGTTTAATGAACCATTTAAATTTGCTGAAATTTTATGCAATACCTCTTGAGGTTGCTGGGCTGAAGAAGCCATACTACAGACAAGACAGGATAGCACTGCAAAAAAATTTCTTAAAGACATCATGTGTTAATATTTATCGTTTTTCCGTTTATGCCAAGCTGCAGTATTTGTTTAAATTTAAACAAATGCTGCTCCAAATTTTTGATAGAGATTGGCGTACAACAAATATTCTGTTGTAATCGGATTTAAACAACGCTTAATTTGATCATAACAGATGTTATTTTTGCAATTGCCCCATAAGGCCATTATAATCAATCAAAACAACATCATTAAGCTTTGGAAAATCTTTAAGTTCAGGATTAAGTAACACCTGTTTTATATCACGCTCAAATATTTACCGGCCTGATGATAATGGCCTCTCCGTTCTTTTCCATTAATTGTATATTCAATACCGTTGAGGCATCAACATTCATCTGTTTTATGGCAATTTTTGTTGGGCCTGGCAAAGAAGGATCATCTGCATAAACCGTGGCCTGGTATCGTTTACCCTTAGACAAGAAGTCTAGCGGCAATGAAAAACTGATCGGCTTGTCTGTCAATGTACCTACATACCAGTTGTCCCCGCTTTTGCGTGCAATTGTTCCATGTTCGCCAATTTTCCCGGCGATCACCCTGGTGTCATCCCATACCGTAGGCAGAGCATCATAAAAGCTCAGTTCAGGAGTTTCCGTAATCACAGAAGCGGCGGCTGAGCCTGCCCCTCCTTTTTGTATTGGTGAGCCTAAAGGACGGTCATACCAATATACAAACTGCCACGGGCTATAAATACAGATCGCTTTGGCCATTTGAGAAGCGTGTGAGCCCATCGCATTTACCCTGGGTGCAAAGTAACAGTTTGTGAAATCGCCTGCACCGGCTATCATTCTGGTAAACATTGTAATTAACACCTGATGGTTATCCGGACTTTCTTCTTCTCCACGAATTCCTTCCTGTGTCAACAGATTAGGATAAGTCCTGGAATAGCCCGTTGGACGGTATTCGTCATGAATATCGAGCATCAACTGATGATCAGCCGTTTTCCGAATGGCCTCATGGAGCCAGGACGTGTTTTTTTGTGGTCCAACATCAACAAAGCCGAATTTCATTCCCTTTACCCCCCATGATTTAAATAAGGGAAGTATGGTATCCAATTCTTTGGATAAAGCCCGTTGATTTACATAGAGTATCACACCCACGTTTTTACTTTTCCCATAATTTATAATACCCTGCAAATCCAAGGGTCCCGGAGATCTTGAAGGGTCAACATTTACCGCCAAGGCACTGGAAGCGTTATCATACTCATGCCCGTACCAACCTGCATCAAATTCTATATACTGCAAATGATGTTGGGCTGCAAAATCAATGCAGGCTTTCCCTCCCGTTGTTGTCAGCGTTACTTCACGAATCACTTTGCCCGGCTTAATCCAGGATACATCCTTTAGCGCGTTGGTCTCGTTTAAATTCAAAATAAAACTGTTGTTTTCCAATAGTTTTCCAGCAGATTCCGCAATCATCGCATATCGCCAGGGCGTAGAAAAATTGTTTTTATATATTGCTTTTCCATCAAGTGCGGCAAGCAGCAACAGACTATCTTTTGACGATCTGCTAAATTTCATCCGGGCATGGTCTATCAGTGCCGCCTCACCAAGTGCAAGGAAACGATTTTGGTCCATTTCAATCACATAGGGGCGCTCCGTTCCATTACTTGTTTTACTAATGCTACCTTTTCTGTATGCTGCCTGCGCATTGCCTGCAATCCAGGAGGCGTAGTCTTTAGCAAATTTAAATCCTGTAAGTTCTCTGGTTATGGTAATTTGCTGATCTGTAAGAATATTATATTTAAAAGCTACCCCCTCATTATACACTCTTAAAGTCATAGAAAACAAACGGTAGGGCATTTTATCCTCTTTGAACTGGACAGTGGCTTCCCTGTAATAATTCAGATAATTATTCTTTTCACCATATACTGGCTTCCAGTTTTCTTTCACTGTTTTTTCTTTAACAGAGACCACCATCAGGTTTTCTGACAAAGGTTTTTCGTTTTCAAATTCAAGTCCTAAGGGCGAATTTTCAATGATCGGGCTACCCAGGTAAGAGATGGAATAACTTAAGGCATTTTCATCTTTCATACTGGTCATCAGCCTTAACACTATCTTTTTATCCGGGCTTAAAATTTTGATCTCTCTTGCCTGGGCTATGAATGCGCTGGCAGTTAAAAAAAGTAAAAAGAGTAGTTTATTCATTTTTATTTATAAAAGGTAATCCTAAAGGGCAATATTAAATAAAATGCCCACCGATATTGCATCGATGGGCAAAGGAAACATTAAAATACTAATTTGAGAGCTAATAATTCAGCTTAATGGTAATGTTCCAGGTTCCAGGCTCATAAATTGCAAAATCGAACCAATAGTTAAAGTACTTTCCAATAGCACTACTGTTGTTGTACATATCTATACGCTCTGACCAGACCGGAATTCCGTTTCCTGTTGGTAAACCACCAATAACGGGTATAGGAACACCTGCTGTTTCAATCTCTAAACGATCAGGAAACTCGGTATACTTATTTATTTTTTGAAGCCCCATGTTGTGCCAATCTTTTAAATTTGGATTTGCGGCAGTTCCATAGTCGTAGCCCAAAAGAGTTTTGGGATCTATTGGGGTACCATCTTTTCTCAGTGTTTTAACGATCAGCTTAGTAGGCCCGGTTGAAGCCTCCGCCTTTTCAATTTTAACATCGATACCACTGATACCATCTACGCCTGAGAAGGAATAAGAATAAGGCCCTGCAGGTGTTGTATTTATTGTTAACGCATCTTTTATAACTAGCTCTCCTGCACTATTTTTTACTTTTATATCAAAAATATATTTCCCCTGAGGAAAAATCTTAGCATCTATAGCTTCTGCATAAATGATAATCTGACCATTGCTTGGGTTAATATCTACCGCCGGTCTTTTAACAGGAATCCTGATCTTATTGATTTGGTCCAGTGAAGTTTCTAACCCCGTAGGTGTACCTGTCCAATAATAGGTGTCTACTTTATAATTCATTAAGTCTGTAAACACTTTACCGTTCTCATCATGAATAGAAAGGATACTAGCTTCGATAGGTTTGGTAGATTCATCTGCAGCTAAAGCTGCAGACATGATAATTCCCCGCCCGGTAGTTACCGTTAAAGTTTTAGTTGTATATCCTATTGCCGGGCTTATAAAGCCAAGTTTATCTTGTTTCTTACATCCTGTAAGCAATGCCATTACAGCCACAAATAGCAAACAAGAACTCAAATAAATTCTTCTCATAAATAATTTTCTATTAATTATCATCTATTCTAAAATATTTCAATTTGAAACCACCACTAAAACTCGCCTTGTCATTAAAAACATGTAAAATGGCATTTGCGGTGATTAAATTGTGGGTTTGCATGCCCGCAGTATAATTGACAGAATCTTTAACTTTTATTTTTCGATGCTCATAAGTCATATAATCTGCATTGGTCCTTACCGAACTACCCGCATTGGTAATACCACTGATACCATGAATGACCAAACTATCTGCATTATAATCCTTATAAGCTTTATCCTTATCGGTAACAGCTCGTTCTAAAGAAACCTTGTCATTGACCAGAATAAATCTCTTCAACAACATGGTCAAAGTATCTACACCAATTTTACTTAGCGGTCTCGGTGCCTGCTTATCTGAAGGAAAAAATCTACGCTGGAACCTCATCACCGCCGAATTC
>Ga0182008_10000498_pt1 | contig 29617 bp, 24 predicted proteins | sample Sormic07211129_1_FD_120482 | JGI IMG/M metagenome (GOLD analysis project Ga0182008, IMG submission 120482) | Rhizosphere microbial communities from Sorghum bicolor, Mead, Nebraska, USA - 072115-129_1 metaG | ecosystem: Host-associated > Plants > Roots > Rhizosphere | place: USA: Nebraska...
CTGGCGGGCTTCGCGGCGCGGCCGAACGTCGAGCTGCGCCTGTTCAATCCGTTGCCGGTGCGCGAAGGCAGCGTCGGCGGGCGAGTGCTGTTCTCCGCCCACGAGTTCTCGCGCATCAATCGGCGCATGCACAACAAGCTGTTCATCGCCGACAGCAGCTTCGCGATCAGCGGCGGGCGCAACATCGGCGACGACTACTTCGGCCGCAGCGGGCCGGTCAACTTCATCGACATGGACGTTCTGTCGGCGGGCCCGGTGGTGCGCGAGCTGGCGGCGGTGTTCGATGCCTACTGGAACAGCCGGCACGCCTATCCGATCGAAGCGCTGGCGTCGCCGACCGCCACGCAGGAGGCCGCCCGCCGCGATTTCGACGACCACGTGCGCGCGGCCGGCGCGACCGGGCGGCCGGTCACGGCGCGCGACCCGCTGGACCAGAGCAGCGTCGGCGACCAGCTGGCCGCCGGCCACGTCGCGCTGCACCCGGCCGCCGTGCGCGTGCTGGCCGACTCCCCCCGAAAGATCGACGAGGACACCGCCGCACAGGCCGACGGCCCGGTCATGGAAGGCCAGCTCGCGCTGTTGCAGGCGGCGCACTCCGACGTCCTGATCGCGTCGCCCTACTTCGTGCCCGGCCGCCGCACCCTGGACGTGCTGCAACGCGCCACCGGCGAGCAGGTCAGGGTCTCGCTCATCACCAACTCGCTGGCGACCACCGACGAGCCGCTGGCGCATTTCGGCTATGCCCGCTATCGCACCGCGCTGCTCGACATGGGCGTCGCGCTCTACGAACTGATGCCCGACGACGGCGATGCGCACGAGGCTGCCGACGGCCCCCGGGGCTCGCTGGGCCGCCTGCACGCCAAGCTCGCCGTGGTCGATGGGCGATGGCTTTCGATCGGCTCGATGAACATGGACCGCCGCTCGGCCCATTCCAACACCGAGATGGGCCTGGTCGTCGACAGCGCCGAGCTGGCCGGCCAGGTCGCGAGCCTGTTGCAGCGCGACCGTCAGGCCCAGAGTTACCAGGTGCGCAGCCTGGGCGCCGGGAATCGGCTGCAATGGGTGTCGCAAGGCGGCGCGCAGGAGATCGTGCACCAGGCCGAGCCGAGCCTGACATGGGGCAACCGCCTGCGCCTGTCGCTGCTCTCGAAGCTGGTCGACGAGGAGTTTCTCTAGGACTTGATGCCGCGCACGCTGAAGGCGTCGACCGGGCGCTGGAAGCCCTTCAGGTTCAGCGCCGGCACCGGGTCGACCTCGAGCATCGGCTCGAGCTGCGCATGGACCTTGCGAGAGATCAGGATCTGGTGGCTCGCCGCTTCGCCGCACAGCCGCGCGGCGAGGTTGGTCACGGTGCCGATCGCGCCGTAGTCCCAACGCCCTTCGAAGCCGATCGCGCCCAGTGTCGCGAAGCCCTGGGCGATGCCGATGCCCAGGCCGAGCGAATAACCGCGCCGCAGCCACGCGTCGGCCAGCGATCCGATGCGCTCGCGGATCGCCAGCGACATCCGGACCGCGCGCTCGGCTGCGTCGGCAACCGGAACCGGGTCGTTGAAGAAGATCATCATGCCGTCGCCCGTGAAGTGCTCGAGCGTGCCCTCGTGGGCGAGGATCAGTTCGCCGGCCGCGCCGTGGTACTGGCGCAGCACGCCCATGACCTCCTCCGGCTCCGCGATCTCGGCGAAGGCGGTGAAGCCGCGCAGGTCGAGGAACACCACCGTGATCTCGCGCCGATGGCTCTGCAGCGGGTCCTCGGCGCCGCCGCTGACGATCGCCTCGGCCAGCTGCGGCGAAAAGAAACGCCGCAGCCGGCCCACCCGTTCGAGCTCGGCGACCTGGGTCGCCACCCGCTGCTCGAGCGTGGCGTTCCAGCCCTTCATCTGCGCCACCAGAGCCTCGACTTCGTCGTGCAGGGCCTTGATGCGCAGCATCGAGCGCACCCGCGCCGCGAGGGCGGCGTGGTCCACCGGCTTGGTGAGGTATTCGTCGCCGCCGGCCTCGAGCCCCGCCACCACGTCCTTCAGGTCGGCCATGGCGGTGACGATGATGATCGGCGTGAACGGAAATGCGGGATCGGCACGCAGCCGCTTGCAGACCTCGATGCCATCGATCTTGGGCATCATCAGGTCGAGCAGGATCAGGTCGGGTGCCAGGGTCCGGGCGGCGGCGAGGCCCTCTTCGCCGTCGGCGGCCGAGACCACCTCGTAGCCCTCGCTGCCGAGGCGTGCCTGCAGAATCTTGACGTTGGTCGCGTTGTCGTCGACGATGAGGATGCGTGGGGGGGTTCTCACCGTCGGTTCTCCCTGAGCAAAAACTGTAGCGGCTTCGCACCCGATCCACAAGGCGATGCGGCCTGCGCAGCGGAGGCCTGGCCATCAAACTTGAACAGCTTGTTACGCGCGTGCTCAAGCGGTCACCATTTGCCTGGCTGGTGCTGCGGGTCGCGCACGTCCGGGCCTCGGTCCACACCAAGCTGCTGGTCGCCTTCCTGATCATCACGCTGCTGTTCATCGCGATGGCGGTCGCCAGCCTGCTGCTGCACCTGAACACCACCGCCCAGAGCCGCCTGCTCGACCAGGCCCACGAGCGGGTCAGCTGGTCGCAGCAGAGCCAGTACGCGCTGGGCCGGCAGATGCACTTCACGGCGCTGGCGCTGCTGTCGAAGGACGAGGCCTCGATCGAGCGGATACTGCGCGAGAACAATCGCTTCAACGAGACCCTGGCCAAGCTCGACACCGCCGCGACCGCGGGGCAGAAGGGGCTGATCGACCAGATCCGCGCTTCGCAGGACGACGCCATGGGCGTGGTGGCCGACATCGCCAACGCGATCCGCGACGGCAAGCTCGCGGACATCACGGGCGAGCTGCTGCAGCGCGAGGAGCGCCTCGACGCCGAGATCGCGCAGCGCATGGGCCAGCTGGTGGACGCGGAGCAGAACCGGATGGCGCGCCTGCGCGACAGTGTCGACGCCGCCAACCGCCGCGCGCTGGTGCTGACCTGCGTGTTCGCGGTCAGCGCCGTGCTGCTGGCCTGGCTCTGCGGCTTCGTGATCTCCTGGTCGTTCATCCTGCCGGTGCGCGCGGCCCATGGCTATCTGGACGATGTCGCGGCGGGCAACTTCGGGCGCAAAATCTCGGTCCCCAACCGTGACGAATTCGGAACGCTCGCCGACCGGATGAACCACATGAGCCAGCAACTGCATCGTCTCGACGACTCCCAGCGGCAGGCCGCCGCCAAGCTCGTGGACCTCAACGAGCAGCTGTCGCGCGCCAGCCAGGCCAAGAGCGAGTTCCTGGCCAACATGAGCCACGAGCTGCGCACCCCCATGAACGCGATCCTCGGCTTCAGCGAGATGATGATCGACGGCATCTATGGCGAGGTGCCGGAGGTGCTGAAGGAACCGCTGACCGACATCCAGGTCAACGGACGCAACCTGCTGCGGCTCATCAACGACGTGCTCGACCTGTCGAAGATCGAGGCCGGCCGGATGGAAGTCGCGCTCGAGGACTACTCGGTCGGCGACGTGGTGAACACGGTGCGCAGCTCGCTGCGCTCGATCGCGGCCGAGAAGGGCCTGGCGTTCACGGCCCATGTGCCTGACGACCTGCCGGTGGCGCGCGGCGACAGCGGCCGTCTCACCCAGTGCCTGACCAACCTGGCGGGCAACGCGCTGAAGTTCACGCGCCAGGGCAGCGTCGACATCGCCGTCGAGCAGGTCGGCGACCAGCTGGTCTATTGCGTCGCCGACACCGGCATCGGCATCGCGGCCCACGAGCTCGACAACATCTTCACCGAGTTCCGCCAGGTCGACACCACCATCACGCGGGAGTTCGGCGGCACCGGGCTGGGCCTCAGCATCTCGAAGAAGTTCGTCGAGCGGCTGGGCGGCCGCATCTGGGTCGAGAGCGAACTGGGCAAGGGCTCCCGGTTCATGTTTTCCGTGCCGCTGCGCGCGGGGGAAGGCGGTTCATGAGCGAGCGCAAGATCCTCTACGTCGAGGACAACGAGTACAACCGCAAGATCGTGCGGCAGCTGCTCAGCCGGTCGCCCTGCCGCCTGATCGAGGCGGGCGACGGCGAGACCGGCGTCGCCCTGGCGCGGCAGGAGCTGCCCGACCTGATCCTGATGGACGTGCAACTGCCGAAGATGTCGGGACTCGACGCCACCCGCCTCCTGACCACCGAGGCGCCGACGCGCCACATCCCGATCATCGTCATCACTTCGTACGCCCTGAGCGGCGACCGCGAGAAGGCGATGCAGGCGGGCGCCGCGAGCTATCTCGCCAAACCCTACAGCCCGAGCGCGCTGCTCGCCATGGTGAAGCAGTTCCTGCCGGGTCTCTGAGGCCAACGCCAGGGAGGTCGCATGACGAAGACCATCCGCACGGCCGCCGGCGGCGGCCACATGCTGCTGCTGCTGGGGCTGCTCGCCGCCTATGCGCCCGCACGGGCCGAAGAAGACCAGGCGCAGCAGTTCACGCCGGAGTTCCGGCAGATCCACACCGCCGTCGACCCCAAGCACACGCCGAAGATCACCGCGCCCGACAGCGTCCGGCGCGGTGCCTGGTTCAACGTGACGGTGAACGTCGGCGTCGGCTCGCAGCACCCCTCGCTGCAGGAGCACTTCGTGCGCTACATCGCGCTCTACAAGGACTCGGTGGAAATCGCGCGCGCCTACCTGCACCCGGTGTATTCGGCACCGACCGTGACCTTCACGGTGGCACTCGACGAGGGCGGCTCGCTGCGCGCGGTGGCCGAGCCCACCCATTCCGCGGCCTGGGAGGCGTCGAAGAAGATCAGCGTGCTGCCCTGAGAACCTGTGCCGGGCCGCTCAGCGCGGCTTCATCTCGACCGTGACCTGCGCCGGCTGCTGGTCGCCGACCGTCACGCTGGCCGGCACCATGCCGAGGCGCTCGTGCCAGATCTGCAGCTTGTACGGGCCCGGCGGCAGCTTGTCGAAGGCGAAGCGCCCGTCGGCGCCCGTGACCGCATAGTAGGGGTGCGCCGCCACCACCACCCAGGCCACCATCCAGGCATGCAGGTCGCAGTTGATGCGCACGATCTCGGGCTCGGCGAAGGTGACCGGGATCGTCCGCCCCATCGGCTGCGTGCGGTTGAACGACACGTTGCGCTTCGGCGTCGCGTGGATGTTGTGCAGCAGCCGGTCGCTGTTGAGGAAATCCACCGTGCCGCCGACCGGCACGACCACGACCCGCGGCACGAAAGTGCAGCCCTTCTGGTCGAGTTCCACCTTCTCGGTGCGAGGCGGCAGCGGCGCGCCGGGCGGTGGCGTCTCGATCCAGACCACCGCGTTGCGGATCTCCTTGGCGGCGGACAACTGCAGGTCGTCGGCGGGTTTCTCGTTGCCGCACAGGTACTGGTCGATCGTGACCGGCACCTTGACCGGCGCCGGTGCCGGGCCCGCGAACACCACCCGCCCGCGCAGCTCGCCGGCGAGGGCGTGTCCGGCCAGGCCGCAGCCCAGGGGCAGCAGCGCCAGAAGCGTGAGGATGCGGGCTGGATTCAACGGAAATCCCCCTTGGGTCGCCTGGCACCGAGTATTGCCGGGCTGGCCGGGGCGTCAATACGCCGAAGTGGGGCGACGCCGACGTCATTCGGCGTAGGACGCCGAGGGCCTGTTCGCCCTACCCGCTGCGCCGCGAGATCAGGCGCCGCAGCGCCGCCCGCACACCCGGCTTGTCCGCCACGCCGATGGCCATCGGGCGATCGCGATAGAGCGCGCGCTGCTCTTCGAGCACGACGCGCAGCGCCGCCATGCTGGACTCGCTGTAGGCCCAGACGCCGGTGACGACGAACTGGCCCGGCAGCGCATCGGCCTTGGGCCGGATCCGGACGTTGATGGCGCCGATGCGGTCCATGGTCTCGATGCGGGCGGCGGCCTGCTGGACGCCGCCGCCGAGGATGCTGACGTCGCGGGTGAACGCGAAGCTGATCGCCTGAACCTGATGGAAGTGCTCGGAGACGAAGGCGCAGATCTCGAGGAACACCAGCCGCCCGACATGCCGCTGTTCGTCCCGCACGACCCGGGTCGGCTGGAAATGCTCGATGTGGATTTCCGTTCCGCCATTGGCCACGGGCACGGGATCCAGCGTTCCCAGCAGAACGTTGGCGTCGTACACATGCATGGGCTGACCGAGCTGGTAGGGGACAGCCCCGGGCCCGGTGATCCGGAGTTTCTTGAACGTCATGAAGGGCTTCGCGGGGCGCGCGGGGCTGATTCCCCGGGCTTGTTCCGAACGTCGTTGCCTTTGGCTGGACTTTAAGAGAAGTCGGTGCGCCGATCCGGCCGGTGCGGGAAGTTAACGCTCTCCACATTGACATAGTTCACGCAATTTGGCAGCAATCCACCTGTGCCGGCCCGGCGGGCGGCAAGCAGTCCGCACCCTTCAAAATAAGTTTGAATTTGAATTTGAATTTGATATCATCAGGCCACTCATCCGAGAGCCGCCCATGAACAAGAAACCCCTCGTTGCCGGTGCCGTCGCCCTCCTCGCTGCGAGCGCGTTCGCCATCTGGTACTTCAACCGCCAGCCAGCCGATCCGCACCAGCTCGTGCTCTACGGCAATGTCGATCTGCGCCAGGTCTCTCTGGCCTTCAATGGCAGCGAGCGCATCGCCAGGCTCTCGGTCCAGGAAGGCGACCGCGTGACGGCCGGGCAGGTGCTGGGCGAGCTCGACACCCGCACCCTGCAGCTGCAGGCGGCCCAGGCCGAGGCCCAGATCGCCAGCCAGGCGCAGGTGCTGCAGCGGCTCAAGGCCGGCAGCCGTCCCGAAGAGGTGGCGCAGTCGCGCGCCCAGGTTGCCGCCGCACAGGCCGACGCCGAGCTGGCCCGCCAGCAGCTCGAGCGGATGCAGGGCATCCGCCAGACCACCGCCGGCCGCGCCGTCAGCCAGCAGGACCTGGACGCCGCGCAGGCGCGCCGAAAGGTCGCCGACGCGCAGCTGGAGAACGCACGCAAGGCGCAGCAGCTGGTGGTCACCGGCCCGCGCAAGGAAGACATCGCGCAGGCCCAGGCGCAGCTCGATGTGGCCACCGCCGGCCTGGCGGTGCTGCGGCACCAGTTGCAGGAAGCGCGGCTGGTCGCGCCGATCGATGCGGTGGTGCGCGCGCGCCTCATGGAGCCCGGTGACATGGCGTCGCCGCAGCGCCCTGTGTTCACGCTCGCGATCACCGATCCCAAGTGGGTCCGGGCGTATGTCACCGAGGCCGACCTGGGCCGGATCAGGCCCGGCATGGCCGCCACGCTGGCGACCGACAGCCACCCCGGCGAGCCGCTGGGCGGCAAGGTCGGCTACATCTCGTCGGTGGCCGAGTTCACGCCCAAGACCGTGCAGACCGAAGCGTTGCGCAGCAGCCTGGTCTATGAGATCCGGGTGCTGGCCGACGACCCGGGCGACCGGCTGCGCCTCGGCATGCCCGTGACGGTGCGGCTCGCGCTGGACGCGGGCTCGACGAACGCGGGGAGCAGGCCCTGATGGCCGGCACCGGGCCGGCGCTCGCGGGCCGAGGCCTGCACAAGCGCTTCCAGATCAAGGGCGTGGCGGCCCCGGTGCGCGCGCTCGACGACGTGTCGCTCGAAGTGCCGGCCGGAACCCTCACCGCGCTGGTCGGCCCGGACGGCGCCGGCAAGACCACGCTGCTGCGCCTGGCCGCCGGCCTGATGCGGGCCGACGAAGGCGCGCTGCAGGTGCTCGGCATCGACGTCGCGAAGGATCCGCAGGCGGTGCAGGACCGCATCAGCTACATGCCGCAGCGTTTCGGCCTCTACGAAGACCTCAGCGTGCAGGAGAACCTCGACCTCTACGCCGACCTGCACGGCGTCGAGCGGGCCGCGCGGCAAGCGCGCTACGCCCGCCTGATGGAGATGACCGATCTCGGGCGCTTCACCGCGCGCCCCGCCGGCAAGCTCTCCGGCGGCATGAAGCAGAAGCTGGGGCTGGCCTGCACGCTGGTGCGCTCGCCGGCGCTGCTGCTGCTCGACGAGCCGACGGTGGGCGTCGACCCGTTGTCGCGGCGCGAGCTCTGGCAGATCGTGCAGCAGCTGGTCGACGAAGAACATCTGTCGGTGATCGTCAGCACCGCCTACCTCGACGAGGCCGAGCGCTGTACCCAGGTCTTCGTGCTGCATGGCGGCAAGCTCATCGCGCAAGGCTCGCCCGGCGAGATCCGCGACAACGCGAGTGACCTCTGCTTCGTCGCCACACCGCCCACGGGCACCGCGCCGCGAACGCTGCAGGCCCGCCTGCTCGACGCGCCCGCATCGATCATCGACGCCGTGCCGCAAGGCGGCGAAGTGCGCTTCATCCGGCGGCCCGATGCGCCGGCCGGAGCGGTCGACGCGCTGCTGGCCGGCGCACCGGCCCAGCCGGTGGCGGCGCGCCTCGAGGACGGCTTCATGGTGCTGCTGCGCGCGCAGCAGGCCGCCCCCGGCGAGCACCCGCAGCCCGCAACGCAGCCCGTCGCCGCCGACACGGCCGAAGTCGTCATCCAGGTGAAAAACCTGGTGCGCAAGTTCGGCGACTTCACCGCCGTGGCGAGCACCAGCTTCGACGTTCGCCGCGGCGAGATATTCGGCCTGCTCGGCCCCAACGGCGCCGGCAAGACCACCACCTTCCGGATGCTCTGCGGCCTGCTGCCGGCCAGCAGCGGCTTCCTGCAGGTGGCCGGCGTCAACCTGCGCACCGCGCGCGCCCAGGCACGGGCGCGCATCGGCTACGTCTCGCAGAAGTTCGCGCTCTACGGCAATCTCACGGTGGCCGAGAACCTGCATTTCTTCGGCGGCGCCTACGGCCTGCGCGGCGACCGTCTGCAGGATCGCATCCGGACCGTGCTGCGCCAGTTCGACCTGGTGGGCCAGGAGAGCGCCACCAGCGGCCAGCTGCCCGGCGGCTTCAAGCAGCGCCTGGCGATGGCGACCGGACTGCTGCACGAACCCGAGATCCTGTTTCTGGACGAGCCCACCAGCGGCACCGATCCGCTGGCACGGCGCGAGTTCTGGCGGCGCATCACGGCGCTGGCCGCCGGCGGCGTGACCGTGATCATCACCACCCACTTCATGGAAGAGGCCGAGTACTGCGACCGCATCGTGATCCAGGACGCCGGCAAGCTGCTCGCCATCGGCACGCCGCGGGAGGTGCGCGTGCAGGCCGGCAGCGCGGCCGACAGCCGGCTCAGCATGGAAGACGCCTTCATCGACATCGTCAGGCATGCGCGCGAAGCCGGCCAGAGATCCACGCCGGCGGCGCGCGACCGGGCACCGGCCACGCCCCTGCGAGGAGCCAGCGCATGACCGTACCTGCCCAGCCGCAGCCCGACGCGCCGCGCAGCCGCTTCTGGCCGCGGCTGATCGCGCTCACGCGCAAGGAATCCCGCCAGTTGATGCGCGACCCCAGCAGCCTGGCGATCGGCATCCTGCTGCCCATCCTGCTGATCCTGATCTTCGGCTACGGGCTCTCGCTCGACGTCAAGAACGCGCCGATCGCGGTGGTGCTCGAAGACACCTCTCCCACCGCGGTGCAGGCGGTATCGGGCCTGCAGCTCACGCCCTACATCTCGCCGGTCATGCTGACATCGATGCGCGAGGCCGAGGCGCTCATGCACCAGCGCAAGGTCGACGGCATCGTGCGCGTGCCGGGCGACTTCTCGCGCCGGCTCGCGGCGGGCGACGCGAGCATCCAGCTGATCGTGCATGGCGCCGATGCGGCCAAGGCCACCATCGTGCTGCGCTATGCGAGCAGCGCGCTGGCGCAAGATGCCCTGCGCGCGGCGGACCGCGCCGGCGGCGGGACGCCGTCCGGCATCGGCAGGGTCACGATCGAGCAACGCATGTGGTTCAACGCGGCCAACGACAGCACGTGGTACCTGGTGCCGGGGCTCATCGTGCTCATCATGACGCTGGTCGGCGCCTTCCTCACCGCACTGGTGATGGCGCGCGAATGGGAACGCGGCACGCTGGAGGCGCTGTTCGTCACGCCCGTGCGGCCGGTGGAGATCCTGCTGGCGAAGATCATCCCGTACTTCGGCATCGGCATGGCCGGCCTGCTGCTGTGCCTGCTGGCGGCACGCTTCCTGTTCGAGGTGCCGATGTACGGCTCGCTCGCCGTCATCGTCGTCAGCGCGATGCTCTACCTGATCGTCGCCGTCGCCGTGGGCCTCGTGATCTCCTCCGTCACGCGCAACCAGTTCCTCGCCAGCCAGGTGGCGCTGATCTCGAGCTTCCTGCCGTCGCTGATGCTGTCGGGCTTCCTGTTCGACCTGCGCAACGTGCCGACGGCCGTCCGCATCGTCGGGCAGGTGCTGCCGGCGACCTACTTCATGGAGCTGATCCGCACGCTCTTCCTCGCGGGCAACGTGTGGCCGCTGATCCTGCGCAACTGCGCCATCCTGCTCGCCTATGCGGTGGTGCTGCTCGGTGTCGCGCGCTTCGTCACGCGCAAGAAGCTGGACTGAAGGACAAACGACCATGAACGGCTCATTGATCGAATTCCTGCGGCGTGTGGCGCACCTTTGCCGCAAGGAACTGCTGGTCATCCTCAAGGACCCCTCCAGCCGCGTGATCCTGGTCGTGCCGGCACTCATGCAGAGCCTGCTCTTCGGCTACGCCGCCACCTACGACCTGACGCATGTCGACTACGCGCTGCTCGACCAGAGCCGCAGCGGCGCATCGACCGCCCTGATCGCCAAGCTCGACGGGACGGGCGTGTTCCGGCGTGCCGCCACGCTCGATTCGCCGGTCCAGATCGCGCCCATCGTCAACGCCCAGGAGGCGCTGGTCGTCATCCAGATCGGGCCGCGGTTCGAGCAGCAGCTCGACGCCGGCGAGCAGGCGTCCATCCAGCTCATCCTCGACGCGCGCAACTCCAACACCGCCGGCTCGGCGGCGGGCTTCGTCGGCTCCGTCGTGGAGGCCTTCAACGTCGAGTGGCGCCAGCGGCATGGCGGCGCGCAGGCGCCGGTGCGGATCGAATCGCGCGCCTGGTTCAACCCCAACCTGGAGACGCGCTGGAACTTCATGCCGGGCATGATCGCCGCGCTCAGCATGATCCAGACCTTGCTGCTGACCGCGCTGTCGGTGGCGCGCGAACGCGAACAGGGCACCTTCGACCAGCTGCTCGTCACGCCGCTCTCGCCGACCGAGATCATGATCGGCAAGGCAGTGCCGCCGGTGTTCATCGGGCTGGTGCAGTCCACGCTGGTGCTGCTGGTGACGCTGCTGTGGTTCAGGGTGCCGATGGCCGGGTCGCTGCTCACGCTCTACACCGGCCTGGTCTTCTTCACGGTCGCCAGCGTGGGCATCGGGCTGTCGATCTCGGCCGTGTCGGCCAACATGCAGCAGGCGATGCTCTACACCTTCGTGCTGATCATGCCGATGATGCTGCTGTCGGGCCTGACCACCCCGGTGAGCAACATGCCGCGCGCGCTGCAGATCGCGACGCTGGCCAACCCGCTGCGTTTCGCCATCGATCTCGTGCAGCGGGTGTACCTCGAGGGCGTCGGGCTGCTCACGGTCTGGCACAACCTCATCCCGCTTTTCATCATCGCGGCGATCACCCTGCCGCTGGCCGCCTGGCTGTTCCGCCATCGCCTGGTCTGAAGCTTCCAAGGACATCGACATGACGCGCTCTCTTCGCTCCCCGTACTGCGCGGCCTGGCTGGCGGCGCTGACGCTGGCCGGTTGTGCGGTCGGCCCCGACTTCAAGCCCGAGACGCCCGCGGCGCCGCCGAGCTTCGCCGCCTGGCACGGCGGCTCGCCGGCGCTGATCCCGCCGCAGGCGCGCACGGACACGCCGCCGCCCGCCGGCTGGACGATGTTCGGCGACCCGGTGCTCGATGCACTGGAGGCGCGCGCGCTGGCCGCCAACGCCGACCTGCAGACCGCCGCGCTGCGCTTCCTGCAGAGCCGCGCACAGCGCAGCGTCGTCGAATCGCAGAAGGCCCCGCAGATCAACGCCGGCGCCGGCGTCACACGGCTGCGCCAGAGCGAGAACGGCGAGACCCGGCGGCTGCTCGACGCCATCAATCCGCCCAACCAGGAACAACTGATCCAGGTGCTGAGCGAGCCGCACTACTTCTACCAGGCCGGCTTCGATGCCTCGTGGGAGCTCGACCTCTGGGGCCGCATTCGGCGCGCGGTCGAATCCGCGGACGCCAACGTCAGCGCCTCGCAGGCCCTGCTCGCCCAGGTGCAGCTCAGCGTGCAGGCCGAGGTCGCGCGCCGCTACTTCGAGCTGCGTGCGGCGCAGCACCAGATCAAGATCGCCCGCGACGACATCGCCGCCTCCGAGGAGACCCTGGACCTGGTCAAGGCCCGCGCCGACGGCGGCCTGACGACCGACCTCGACGTGACGCGCCAGAGCGCGCAGGCGGCCGATCTGCGGGCGCGCCTGCCGCAGCTGCTGGCCCAGGAAGCGCTGGCCGTCAACCAGATCACGCTGCTGCTCGGCGACCGGCCCGGTGCGCTGCAGTCGCAGCTCGCGGCCCCGTCCGATGCGGCCGCTGCCGCCGCCCTGCCCGACCTTTCGCTGGGCCTGCCCTCGGAGATGGCACTGCGCCGGCCCGACATCCAGGTCGCCCAGGCGCAGCTGCACGCCGCCACCGCCAACATCGGCGTGGCGGTGGCCGACCTGTACCCGCGCATCACCATCGGCGCGGGCTTCGGCTTCCAGTCGGTCGATGGCGACAGCTTCGCCGACTGGGGCAGCCGGCAATGGTCCATCGGTCCCAGCCTGCAGGTGCCGATCTTCGACGGCGGCCGCCGCCGCGCCACCGTGACCCTGCGCGAGCTGCAGCAGCAGGAAGCGGCAGTGAGCTATCAGCAGACCGTGTTGAAGGCCTGGCACGAGATCGACGATGCCCTGAGCGCCTACACGGCCGAGCGGCTGCGCAACGTGCAGCTCGCCGAGCGCGAACGCAGCAGCCGCGACGCGCTCCAGCTGGCCCGGGTGCGCTACGACCACGGCCTGACCGACTTCCTGGTGCAGCTCGACGCCCAGCGCACCTGGCTGCAGGCACAGCGCGAGTACACCGAGAGCACGAGCCGGCTGGCGCTGGGGCTGGTGGCGGTGTCGAAGGCGCTCGGCGGCGCCGGCGAACTGGCGACGAAGTCCTGACCCGCCCGGCGCAGCCGCCGGTCGGTCCGGCATGTGCGTACGATGTAGTCAGATGACCGCCGCCTCGTCGCCATGGGTCGAGACCCTGACCGAACTCAACATCCTCGACCTGCTGGATGCGATCGGCCTGCCGCGCCTGCGCGGCACGCCGTTGCGCCACCTGTTGCGGCCCGCGGCCCGCCGCTTCGCCCGGACGGCGCACGAGTTCGACACCCGGGTCGGCGAGCATGGCCTCGCGCAGGGCAGCACCTGGCTGATGGACCGGATGACCGCCGGCCTCGTCACCTCGGGGCTGGAACATGTTCCGACGCAAGGCCCGGTGGTCATCCTGGCGAACCATCCGGGCATGACCGACACGGTCGCACTCTTCACCAGTCTCGCGTGCCGTCCCGACCTGCGGGTGATCGCGGCGGATCGGCCATTTCTTCGCGCCCTGCCGAACGTCGCGCGGCAGCTGATCTTCCTGCCGGATGATGAAGATGGCGGGCGGATGGCCGTCATTCGGGCCGCCGCCCGGCATTTGCACGAAGGCGGCGCCCTGCTGACCTTCCCTGCCGGAGAGATCGAGCCCGACCCCGCCACCTTCGGTGCGCAGCGGGCCACGGCGTCGTTGCGGAACTGGTCCGGCAGCTATGCCCTGTTCGCCCGGCTGGCACCGGCCACGCGGTTCGTGCCCGCGCTGGTGAGCCATGTCATCTCGCCGGCCGCCCAGCGGCATCCGCTCACGCGGCTGCGCCGCACGGCACGCGACAAGGAAAAGCTCGCTGCGGCACTGCAGGTGGCGCTGCCGCGCTACCGGGGCTTGGTCGCCAGGGTCAGCTTCGGCCATCCGGCGAGCGCCGGAGCGGACGAGGCGCAGGCGCTCGCCGCGGCCATCACGGCGCGGATGCGCCAGCTCATCGACGCGGAGGTGCCCGACGATCGCACAGGCTACAGTCGGGCAGACCCCGACGTTCGCAGCGCCTGAGACAGGCCGGCAAGCCGCCTGAGCCGCCGACGCAGGGTCAGGGCATGTTGGCGGTCGCCGTGGTGGCTTGCGTCATGACGGTGGCCCATGCACCGTCGATGCGCTTCCAGACCTCCACGACCCACAGCCCACCGCTGAAAAAGCGAGTGGCCACAAGGTCGCCCTGCTGTACGTGTTGCTCGCGCTCGCGCGGTACATAGGGCCGCTGCTTCTGCGATTGAAGGTTGCCGATCCGTTCGGACCGAGACATGAACTGGCCGTTCTGCTGGACAGTCGTGAAGTCGTTCGCGGTGTACTTGCCCCACTGCGCCGCATCCACGGCATAGAAGGCTTCGTCGCGTTCGCGCATCGCGGCTCGAAGGTCGGAAGGGAGAGTGGTCGCGTCAGTCATGGGCGCACTGTAGCGCCCATGGCCCAAGGTCTGCGCTACTTCGCCGTCTGTTCGAAGCCGCGCCGGGCGGCCTCGCCAGCGTCGAGGTTCTCCTCGCGGGCCAGCTGCCCCAGCGTCTCGTAGACGAAGCGCGGCGGCTGGATCCGCCAGCCATGGCGCTCGCGGATGGCCATCACCGCGCGCATCGCCAGCAGCGAATGACCTCCCAGGTCGAAGAAGTTGTCGCGCAGGTCGACGCTGTCGACCCCGAGCAGTTCGCACCAGACCTCGGCGATGGCGCACTCGACAGGCGTGCTCGGGGCCGCACGCTCGGCGTGGTTGGCCGGCCTCGGGTCGACCCGAGGCGGCGGCAAGGCATTCCGGTCGATCTTGCCGTTGGGCAGCAGCGGCAGGCCGTCGAGCGTCACGAAGTGCTGCGGCAGCATGTACTCGGGCAGGTGGGTGCGCAGATGGTCGCGCAGCACGGTCGGGTCGGGTGCCTCGCCGCGCGGGACGATGTAGGCCACCAGGCGCACGTCGTCCTCGCTCTGCGAATGGGTTGCGACAACCGCTTCGGCCACCGCCGAATGGTCGTGCAGTGCGGCCTCGATCTCGCCCAGCTCGATGCGCAGGCCGCGCAGCTTCACCTGCCGGTCGAGCCGTCCAAGGTGCTCCAGCCAGCCGTCATGGCGCCAGCGACCCAGGTCGCCGGTGCGGTAGTAGCGCGCGCCCGGCTCCTGGCTGTCGAGGTCGGGCGGGAAGCGGTCGGCAGTGAGTTCATCGCGACGGTGGTAGCCGAGCGACACGCCCGCGCCGCCGATGCAAAGCTCGCCGGGTACGCCGATCGGGCAGAGCTGGCCGCCGGCGTCGCGCACCTGGATGTCGGTGTTGTCGATGGGCCGGCCGATGGAAATGCCGTCGCGCGGCGCCGTCACGCGCCACACGCTGGACCACACGGTGGTCTCCGTCGGCCCGTACATGTTCCAGAGTTGGACCCCGCTGTCGAGCAACTGCTCGGCCAGCGCGGCCGGCAGCGCCTCGCCACCGACCAGCGCCTTGAAGTGCGGTACCCCTTCGGGGCGACGCCAGCCGGCACCGAGCAGCATGCGCCAGAGCGTCGGCGTGGCCTGCATGACGGTCGCGCGCTCGCGCGCGATCAGGGCCCGCAGCGAATGCGGGTCTTGCACCTGCGCCGCGTCGGCCAGCACGACGCGCGCGCCGGCCGCCAGCGGCAGCAGCAACTCGAGGACCGCGATGTCGAAGGACAGCGTCGTGACCGCGACGAGGCGATCGCCGGCGTCGAGTCCCGGCTCCCGGGCCATGCTCGCAAGGAAGTTCACGACCGCACGGTGCGGCACAGCCACGCCCTTGGGCTGGCCGGTCGAGCCCGAGGTGTAGATCAGGTAGGCCGGGTCCAGCGGACCGGCATCCTGCGACGCATCGGGCGCCAGCGCCTCGCCCTGCTCCGGCGCCAGGCTGCAGTCGATGTCGAGCGCCATCACCGGCACGCCGGCGGAGGCGAGCCACTCTGCCGGCACGCCGCGCGTGACGAGTGCCGACAGGCCGGCGTCTGCGGCCATGAAACGCAGGCGCTCCTCCGGAAACCCCGGGTCGAGCGGCACGTAGGCCGCGCCCGACTTGAGCACGCCCAGCAGCGCCACCAGCAGGCCGGCGTCGCGGGCGACACCCAGGCCCACACGGTGGCCCCGGCCGATGCCGCGAGCACGCAGCGAGCGCGCGAGGGCATTGCCGCGGGCTTCGAGTTCGCCGAACGAGAGCATGGCGCCCCGCGCGTCGACCACCGCCACCGCGTCGTCGGCGACCGCTCGGGCCCCACTCAGGTACAGATGCACCACCTGGGCCGGGGGCAACGGATGCTCCGTGGCGTTCCAGCCGTTGCGCAGCATGGCCTGCTGGGCCGGCGAGACGATCGGGATCTGCGACAGCGGCAGCGACGGCGTGGCGAGCAGCCGCTCGACCAGCGCGAGGTAGTTCTCGAGCATGCGTTCGACGGTGGCATGCGCGTAGAGGTCGGTGGAGTACTCGAAGTGCACGCGGTGCGTGAACTCGGTGTCGATGTGCACCGACAGGTCGAACTGCGCTGTGGCGCGGTCGAAGGGGAATTCCTCCACCTCCAGGCCGGCATGGTCGAGCCGGCCGAGCGGCGCGTTCAGCACGTTGAAGAGCACGCGCACCAGTCCTTCGGCGTGCACGGTGCGATCGTGTCCGAGCGACTCGACCAGCTCGTCGAAGGGCGCTTCCTGGTGCGCATAGGCTTCGATGGCGGTGGCGCGCACGCGCTGCACGAGCGTGTCGAAGCTCGGGTCGCCACCGAGGTCGGTGCGCATCACCAGCGTATTGACCAGCGTGCCGACCAGGTGCTCGGCAGCGAAGCGGTGGCGGTTGGCGACCGGCGTGCCGACGGCGATATCGGTGCTGCGCGCCTGGCGCGCGAGCATCAGCTTGAAGGCCGCGAGCAGCACGACGAAGGGCGTGGCCGAAGCCCGGGCGCCGTACCTGCGGATGGCGGTGCGCAAGCCGACCGGCACCATGGCGGAAACCCGTGCACCGTGGAAGCTGGGGCGCAGCGGCCGCACGAAATCGGTCGGCAGGTCGAGCGGCGCCAGGTGCGCGAGCCGCTCGCGCCAGTAGTCCATCTGCGGCACGCGCTGCGCCACAGACGCGGGGCTGCGCTGCCACGCGGCGTAGTCGGCGTACTCGATCGGGACCGGGTCCAGCGCATGCGCTCGGCCTTCCTTCCACGCCGCATATGCGCCAAGCGCCTCGCGCATCAGCACGGCGAAGGACCAGTTGTCGGCGATGGCATGGTGCATCACCCAAAGAAGCACGTGGTCGCTCGCGCCCAGTCGCAGTACCGTGGCATGGTGAAGCGGCGCGCGGTCGAGTTCGAAAGGCCTGTCCAGCCGCTCGGCGAGCAGCGCGCGGGCGCGTGCCAGCCGGTCGGGGCATGCAGCCAGGTCGATCCGTTCGATCGGTGCATGCGCCGTCGGTTCGATGAGCTGCATCGGCTCGACACCGTCGAGCACGAGGCGCGTGCGCAGGCTTTCGTGGCGCTCGACCATGAAGTCGAACGCGCGCTGCAGCAGCGCCACATCGAGCGCACCGCGGATTCGCAGCGAGATCGCGACGTTGTAGGCCGTGGAAGCCGGATCGAACTGCTGGATGACCCACATGCGCCGCTGCGACAGCGACACCGGCAGCGGCGCGCCACGCGGCATGCGCGCAATGGCCACAGGCACCACCGGCGCGACGCCGCCATGCTCGGCCTGCAGGCGTGTGACATGGTCGGCGAGCGCCGCCACGCTGGTGTGGTCGAACAACGCCGCGAGCGGCAGCTCGACCCCGAGCTGCTGGCTTACGCGCGAGGCCACCTGCGCCATCAGCAGCGACGTGCCACCCAGCTCGAAGAAATTCTCATGCACGCCGAAGGCGGTGGTGTCGAGCACCTCGCGCCAGATCTCCCAGACCTCCTGTTCGGCGGCGGCGCGCGGCATCGAGTGCATCGTCGTCGCGCGGCCCTCGTCGGCCGCGTCGTCGGCGCCTGGCGGCGTCGCTTCCCGTGCAAAGACGGCCTGGACGTCGAGCGTTCCGTCAAGGTAGCGCTGCCGGATGGCGCGCCGCTGGATCTTGCCGCTGGAGCTGCGCTGCAGCGAGCCGGAGCGCACCAGCACCACCGCCTCGACCGGCAGGCCGTGCGCCTCGCCGATGGCACGGCGCACTGCGGCCGCTGCGGCCTGCGCGGCATCGTCGCCGGTGCGGCGCTCGGTCTCGAGCGCCAGCACCAGCGCCTCGCCATCGTGCGTCTCGACCGAGAAGGCGGCACCGTAGCCGGGCCGCAGCGCCGGGTGCGCATGCTCGGCCGTCCACTCGATGTCTTGCGGGTAGTGGTTGCCGCCGTGGACGATCACCAGGTCTTTCAGCCGGCCCGTGACGAAGAGTTCGCCGTCGGCCATGAAGCCGAGGTCGCCGGTGCGCAGGAAGGGCCCGTCGACACCGGCCAGGCGCGCGCCGAAGCCGGCTTCGGTCAGCTCCGGCTGGCGCCAATAGCCCTGGCCGACGCTGGGCGACTGCACCCAGATCTCGCCCACCGCGTCGGGCGCTGCCACGACACCGGTCGCCGGGTCGACGATGCGCAGCGTGGTATGCATGAGCGGCAGGCCGCAACCCACGCTGCGGACGGCCCCTGCGCCGTCGCACCGCGCCGGCAGGACGCGGTCCTGCTGGAGCGCATGGGCATCGAGCACCAACATGCGCGGCGGTCGGTGGGTCGTCGACAAGGTGACGCCCAGCACCGTCTCGGCCATGCCGTAGGCGGGCATGAAGGCTTCGGGACGCAGGCCGGCGGCACCGAACACGTCGAGAACCCGCTCGATCGCATCGGCACGCAGCGGCTCGGCGCCGCAGCTGAGCGACACCAGCGACGAAAGATCACTGGCCAGCGGCGCACCGGCGAGCGCCCGCAGGCAGGCCACGTACGCCGACATCGGCGCCCCGGTGTGCGTGATGCGCAGGGCATCGACGGCTTCGAGCCACCTGAGCGGTCGGCGCAGGAAGGTCAGCGGCGACATCAGCCAGCTGGTGGCGCCGGCATGGAAGGGCACCAGCAGCCCGCAGACCAGCCCATAGTCGTGGAAGTGCGGCAGCCAGGTCAGCGTGCGGGAATGGGTGTCGAGTTGGCCCGCCACGTGGAGCGCCAGCACGTTGGCCAGCGCCTGCCCATGGCTGATGCGCACGCCACGTGGTGCAAGCGTCGATCCCGAGGTGTACTGGAGGTAGGCCAATGCGTCGGCATCGACGAACGGCAACTGGCCAGGCATGCCGGGATCGGACGTCTCGAGTTCGACCGACGAGATCCATCGCGCCGCAGCGAACAGGGACGGCTCGAGCACCTGGCGCGCGCTGTCGAGAAGGTCGGCGGCGGTCCATACCAGCGCGGCGCCGGTGTCCTCGAGGATGCCGCGCAGTCTCGGCGCCGAACGCAGCAGCCGCACCGGGTCGGGTGCCGGAACCGGCACCGCGACGCAGCCACAAAGCACGCAGGCCCAGAACGCACGCACGAAATCGAGACCCGGCGGCAGGGCCAGCAGCACGCGCTCGCCCGGTCGGGCGAGCGCACCCAGGCGGGCGGCCAGGCGGTGGCAGTCGATCGACAGGTCCCCATAGCTCAAATGTTCAGCGGGGGACAGGTCATCCTTCAGGAAGACGTAGGCGAGACGGTCTGAGTGCGCGGTACAGCGCGACTCGAAAACGGCGGTCAGGGAGTTCGGGAGCACGAGGCCTGCGTCATGGTTCATGGTCGACGGGGGGCCAGCGGCGTGCCGCCGGGCGGAGTTCGGATCATTGGGCGGTCCTCGCAACGGGGCTTCAAGACGGCGCGCGCCGGCTTCCCATGTAGGCCGCTGTCCAATGAACGCTCATTCCCCCGCACATTCCAGCGAAAAGAGCGGCACATCGGCCCGTCGGCTGAGCCACAGGCCACCGCCCAAGCCCCTGAACTTCCTCGACAGCCCCTGCCGATACAGCTCCGCGCGGTGCCGAAAGAGGAGCGGATCCGTGAGGTCTTCGTCGACGATGTCATTTTCGTAGTCCTCCAGCGTCACCGCCTCCACGTAGAGCGCGCCCTGGCTCAATGTCCCGAGATTGCGCAGGGCACGCTTGAGGTCGACAGGACTCAGATAGGCCAGAACGCCCTGGCAGATGACGAAGTCGAATGGCGCCTGAGCCTGGTAGTCCACGACCGAGCCGCGTTCCCAGCCGTAGCGGGCGCACAGGTATTCGCTGATCTCGACGCCTTGATAGCTCGCTTGAGGAAAGTGACGGGCCACGATGTCCCGCCACAGCCCGACGCCGCAACCGACGTCCAGCACGCGTCGGACAGGGACGCGCAGGTACTTCAGGTAGGCGCTCACGAAGGCACCCAGGCGTTCGACGTGCTGCGGGTCGGCTACCTTGGTCTTCTTGTCGAAATAGTAGCGCGCGTAATAGGACTCATCGAAGGTGGCGGCGTCAGCGGATTCCATGCGTGCATCCTACCTGTACGCGCTGTCGCGCTTTCGAGCTTCGGGAGGGCGTGCCCGGTCGGCAACGCTTCCTAGAGACCGATGGCAAGCCTCGCGACGGGGACCTTCTCGCCGATGCCGAACCTCAGCGTGTCGGGAGACAGGTCTTTCGGGCTGGTGAATGTTCGGAACATCCTGTCCCATATCGAAAGCAGAACGCCGAAGTTGCTTCCGTAGTGCGACGGGTCGTCGCTGTGGTGGATGTGATGGCTTTGCGGCGTGACCAGTATCCAGTCGAGGCCGCGCAGGCGCCAGTTCACGTTCAGGTGCATCCAGCCGTTGGTCGTCGCATAGAAGAAGAACAGCGCATTGGCCAGCCAGAATGGGGACACGCCGAGAATCGGACTGGCAAAAATGTAGGGAAGATTGAATATCGCTTGCTGGAGGATCGAGGTTCTGCTGCCGGCCAGCCAGTACATGTGGGTCGGCGAATGGTGCCAGCGGTGCACCCGCCAGAGAGGCTTGAGGTGCACCAGCCTGTGGGTCCAGTAGGCGCCGAAATCAGCGACCAACAGGTACAGCACCAGGCGCACCGGGAGCGGCCAGGAGCCTATTGCTGCGGGCCAAGGGCCGCGGATGCCAGTCCAGCCATTGAGGTAGCCTGCTGCCTGCCGCACGACGAGGGCAAAGAAGAGGACCGCAACCAAGTCCGCGAGCAGGACCTTGCGCCATTCGATCCGCCGTGCACCCCAGCGCCACTCGATCCAACCGAATACCGCGACCTGAAACAAGAACAGCAGGCAGAGGAAAACGAGCTGCCTGAAGGTAATCATGAATTGACGCCACTGATGTTGAATTGAGTCACGCCGGCAACGACAAAAGGAAGCTCAATGGTGAACGATGAGGAAGTGCTGAAGCCGTAGCATGCCTGTCTGCGGCGCTGGCCGAGAACGCCGGGGCCAGGCGCGACGGGTCATTTTGAGGAATCTTTCACGGTCTGCGTCGACGGCGAGAGGCGGAAGACATGCAAGTCTTTCCAGTGGCCCGTCGAGTTTTCAATCAGCACGACCGAGGCGCAATCCGCCTTGACGGCGCCAGATGCATCCAGACGCCCCTGCAACTCTGCAGCGACCGCAGCGGCCTCGGAGGGGTCCCCATGGGCAACCGTCAGGTGCGGAACCGTTCCTTCGTGCTCCCCTTCGTAAGGCTGAAAGTCCGGGAACGTGTCCACGAGGGCCCTGGTCATCGCGACGAACGGCTCGGGAGGGTCCGGCGCGAGATACGCGGTCGCGGGGAAGCGCGCCACCCTGCCCAGTGAAAAAGAGAAAGCGGCGACCCGATTCAACGCGCGTTGCGCTCGGTCCAGCACGGCAGGCGTGATGTGGCGAGGGTCCATGAACGGCACAAGCACAGTGATGTGCGCAGGCACCCCCAGCTTCGTCGTCGCGTCGAAGCGCTGCCGCAGGTCGCCGACGAGCGGCTCGGCCGACGGCACTTTGACAGCAAAAGCGGATATTGCCATGGGACCCGATGATATTCACCGGCGGTGCGCCGGAACCTCATCAACACTGTGGAGGAGACACGTCAGGCTCGGGCTGCGATGCACCAAGGACCAATGTCGCCGCATTCGGATTTCGGCTAACTTGACAACGCTTCGAGCAACAAGAATGCGCCCGGTCTGAGCAAGCGGGCGCCCAGCACGGCCTTCGAGGGGGAAGAGGTGAGCCAGCCCACAGTGTTTGTCATCGACGACGATGCGGCTTGTCGCGACTCCGTTCGCGAACTCGTCAGCGCGGCCGGACTCGCGGTCGCGGCCTTCGGTTCAGCGGTCGAATTCCTGGCCGCCTTCGAACCCACTTGGCAGGGTTGCCTGATCCTCGACCTGCACATGCGCCAAATGGACGGTCGCGCGCTGCAGCAGCGGCTGCGCCAGTTGGGCATTGACATACCGATCGTGTTCATCAGCGGCAGCGTCGACATCCCGACGGCGGTCCAGGCCATCAGAGATGGCGCCGTGGATTTTCTGCAGAAGCCCTATCCCGAGAACAAGTTGCTGGATGCCGTCTACAAGGCACTCCGCCGGACCTCCTCCTGATCGTGAGGGCAGAGCGGCGCGCCTCGGCATGACGCACAGGCATTAAGCTCGCAGCTCTGCGCATCGCCAGGTCTCGAGCTCGTCGCCCATGCCATCCAACAGCCGCGTCATTCAGCATCCTCAACGCGTGGAGCTGCACAACGAAGTCCATGCCCGGCCGCCGGAAGCGCTGACCGGCGCCCTGGGCATCGCGCATATCGTGATGCTGGCGGATGCGCAGCAGCGGGCGCAGAGCCGCGCCCATCTTGCGAGCCTTCTGCGCGACCATCATCTGGCGCCCCCTGACGTCGCCACCACGCACCTGCGGGTCGAGTTCGGATCGGTCCGGCTGCGCTGGGAGCTGCACACGGAGTTCGTCACCTGGACCTTCACGGTGCCCGGACCCGCCGAAGCGCAGCATCCTCGCCAGCCGGCCAGTGCGATCGGTGCCGTGCCGCAGGACTGGCTCCACGGGCTTCCCGGGCAGTGCCTCTGCAGCCTCGATCTGTGGGTATTCCCGGGACGTGGAAGCACTGGCGACGCCCGCGTCGCGGACTTGCTCAACGAGCAGACGCTGGTGGGTTCCAGCGTGGCGGGCGAGCAGGCGCAGGTGTTCACGGACTTCGCCATCCACGCGGACGGCTCGTCCCGCATCCTGCTTTTCGCCGACGCGCTCCAGCCGCGCCGGCTCGGACGGCTGGTGCAGCGGATCCTCGAGATCGAGACCTACCGGATGGCAGCCCTGCTCGGCTTGCCGGCGGCGCGGCAAGCGGGCGAGGCGCTGGGCAGCGCGGAGGGCGAGCTGGCGGCGCTCGCGCAAGCCATCCGCAGCGCCGAGCGTGACGCCGAACCGGCCCTGCTGGACCGGCTCACGCGGCTGGCCGGCGAGGTCGAGAGCCAGCATGCGGCCACGCATTCGAGACTTTCCGCCAGCAGCGCCTATTTCGAATTGCTGGACCAGCGCATCGTGCAGATTGCCGAAGCCAGGCTGGACGGACTCCAGAGCATCGCCGAGTTCATGGAGCGGCGCCTGACGCCGGCGCGCAAGACCTGCGAATGGGCGGTCCGGCGGCAGGACTCGCTGTCCCAGCGGGTCTCCAGGATGAGCAATCTGTTGCGCACCCGGGTAGAGATCGAGCAGCAGCAAAGCAGCCAGGCCCTGCTCGAAGCCCTGAACCGCCGGCAGGACCTTCAACTGAAGTTGCAGGCCACCGTCGAAGGACTCTCGGTGGCCGCCATCACCTATTACATCGTCGGCCTGGTCAGCTACCTGGCCAAGGGCGCCCAGAAGATCGGATGGCCGCTGTCACCTGAAACAACGGCCGCACTGGCGATTCCCGTCGTCGCGCTGAGCATCTGGTGGTCGTTGCGGCGCCTTCATCGGAAGATGTTCGTCCACTAGCGACGCGTCGCGGCCAGCTACCAGCGGGCACCGAAACTGCGCCGCAGTTCGTTGATCTCGGGCTCGCCGAGCGGTTTCGGCGGATCGCCCCCCGCGCGCGCAAGCGCCCAGAGCCGCGCCGTTTCCTCGAGCTCCTCGAGCACCGCCATCGCCGCGGCCGGCGTGTCTTGCCAGACGTTGGGGCCGAGCCGCTCGAGCATCACGGCACGGATCGGCGTGCCCGCGGCGCCGTAGCGCTCGATCGCCTCGGCCACTTGTGCCGCAGCCTCGGGCGCGCCGGGGCGGTGGTAGCGGATCACCGGCACGCGGCCGACCTTCATCACGAAATAGGGCGTCAGTGCCGGCAGCAGCTCGCCACCGGTCTCGCGCAGCGTGAGCGCCACGCAATGGGTGCTGTGGGTATGGATCACGCAGCGCGTGCCGGCATCGAAGGCGCTGGCGGCGCCATAGATGCGGGCGTGCAGCGCCATGGTCTTGCTGGCCCGGTCGCCGTGGGTCTGGCGCAGGCTGCCGTCAAGCCGCGCCAACCTGGCCGGATCGAGGAAGCCGAGGCAGGCATCGGTCGGCGTGATCAGGAAGCCATCGTCGAGCCGCACGCTGATGTTGCCGGCCGTGGCGTGCACGTAGCCGCGCTCGAACAGGCTGCGGCCGACGCGGCAGATTTCGTCGCGGGCGCGGTGTTCGTTCATCGCAGCGCGCCGAAGGCCTTGGAAAAGAAATCGTCGCTGCCGAAGTTGCCCGACTTCAGCGCGATGTGCAGGCCCGCTCCCCCGGCCGCCGCGCTTGCCGCGTGGCACCAGGGCACGCCGGGGTCGATCTGGCCGCCGATCTGGAGCTGTGCGATGCCGAGCGCCTGCACGCAGGCGCCGGAGGTCTCGCCGCCCGCGACCACCAGCTGCCGCACGCCGCGCTCGACCAGGCCACGCGCGATCGCGGCGAGCGCGCGTTCGACCATGGCGCCGGCCTCCTCGACACCCAGGCGACCCTGGACCGACTTCACGGCCGAGGGCTCGGCGGTGGAATAGATCAGCACCGGCCCCTCCGGCAGCAGCGGCCCGGCCCAGGCCAGCGCCTGGCCGACCGCGTCGCCGCCGGCCGCGAGCTGCAGCGGATCGAGCGCCAGCGCCGGCCGCCCGGCGGCGACGAAGTCGGCCACCTGCCGGTTGGTCGCCAGCGAACAGCTGCCGGACACCACGGCCCGCAGGCCGCCGGCCGCCGGCAGCGCACTGGCGGTCGACGACGGCGCGATGCCGAAGTTGGCCGGCAAGCCGATCGCCACGCCCGAGCCCGCGGTCACCAGCGGCATCGCGGCCAGGGCGGGGCCGAGGCGCAGCAGGTCGTCGTTGGAGACCGCGTCGACGATCGCGATGGCGACACCCTCGCTGCGCAGCTGCGCGATGCGCGCACCGACAGCCTCGGCACCCTGCGCGACCGCCACGTGATCGATCAGGCCGACCTTGCGCCGGGTCTGGGCCTGCAGCACCCGCACCAGGTTGGCATCGGTCATCGGCGTCAGCGGGTGGTTCTGCATGCCGCTCTCGTCGAGCAGCACGTCGCCCACGAACAGATAGCCCTTGAAGACGGTGCGCTTGTTGTCCGGGAAGGCCGGCGTGGCGATCGTGAAGTCGCATTGAAGCGCATCCATCAGCGCCTCGGTGACCGGCCCGATGTTGCCGGCGGGCGTGCTGTCGAAGGTGGAGCAGTACTTGAAGTAGATCTGCCGCGCGCCCTGCGCCTGCAGCCAACGCAGCGCGTCCAGCGATTGCGCCACAGCTTCCGCCGGCGGGATGGTGCGCGACTTCAGCGCCACCACCACGGCGTCGACGTCGGCCGCGAGCGGCGCCAGCGGCACGCCGATGGTCTGGACCACGCGCATGCCAGCGCGCACCAGGTTGTTGGCGAGGTCGGTAGCGCCAGTGAAGTCGTCGGCGATGCAGCCGAGCACGATGGAGGGGGCCTGGGCGGTCATCCGGCTAGTTTACTGACAGCCCGGCGCCGCGGAGAATGCCCTCATCTGCGTGGAAAGTCATGGAGCAGCACAACGATCCACAGGGCGCGCGCGTAGCATCCGCGCCAATGGCAAGCGGACGGCACGGCATCGTCGGTCTGATCGACTGCGTCTGGGGCGCCATCCTGCTGATCCCGGCCCTGGCGATTTTTTCGTCCACGCACGTCCGGGATCTCGGGGCCGCTTCCCTCCTTGCCGCAACCGCCGTGTTCTTCGGCTTGCTTCGGGCGATCCTGGGCCTTCGCGCATTCCTGCTGCTCACCTATGTCCCGGCGCTGTTCGGCGTTCTCGCCGTGGGCGCCGATCTGCTGCGCGACGTCAACCTTTTCGAGGCCGCCTTGATTCGGCCGGACCCCCATGAAGCGTGGCCGGTCATTCAGCCTCATGTCCAGTGGATAGCCCTGGCCGCGGCCCTGCTCGCGACGCCGATCTGGGTGTCGTTTCGCAGTCGGTCGACCGCGCCGGCGCGTTGGAGGATGCCTTCGGCCGCCCTTGCGACATTCACTGTCGCCGCAGCCACATGCGGCGCCGTCTTTCACGAGACGGTGCTGCGCGCGTGGCCGCTGAACGTGATTTCGGTGGCCGCGGCTTCTGCGATCGGCCGTGACGACTTCATCTCGACGGCGTCGCCCTATGCGGCCGCGAACCCTCGGTCGGCGTCCGCGAGCTGGGGCGCCTCGCGGTTGCCGGGACTTCACCCGCCGAACGAGACCTACATCCTCATCATCGGGGAAACGGTGCGTGCCGACCGCCTCGGCGCATGCGGCGGCCAGGGGCAGGTCGGCATCAGCCATGAAGACGCGATCATCTTTTGCGATGTGATGTCCGGGTCCAGCAGCACGCACACGTCGGTCCCTCTGCTCGTCTCGCGCGAGATGCCTGGCGGTGCATTCCGGGTCAGCAAGGACGCAAGCTTCATGAAGGCTTTCGAGGAAGCCGGGTTTCGCACCTATTGGCTCGCCCTCCAGGAACGAGGCATTGCCTGGCCTGACGCCAACTCGGACATGTTCCTGGCGATAAAGAGGACCGATCGAGAAAGCCTTTTGCCGTCACTCAAAGAGGTGCTCGCGCAGGACGCGCCCAAGAAATTGATCGTGTTGCATGCCTACGGCGCACACTTCTCGTACTGCGATCGCTATGACCCCGAAACAGCTGCTTTCCAGGCCGACTGCTCGAAGCTTTCTGAGCTCCCGGAAGATTCAACGCTGCCGGACTTCATCCGCGCCTACGACAACGCCGTCGCCGAATCCCTCCGATTCGTCGATGCGGTGATCTCGGAGGCAGCGCAGGCGAAAGGCTCGTCCTTCGTGATGTACACGGCTGACCACGGCGAGAACCTGCTGGACGACGGACGGAGGCTTTTTCAGCACGCGCTGAAAGATCCGACGCGCTGGGACACGACAGTCCCGGCCGTGGTGTGGGCGAGCGATGAATGGCGCGGCAGCAACGCGGCGCGTTGGGAACGGCTCCGCGCCAACCATGGCGCCAAGGTGATGCATGCCGACCTTGTCCCCACCTTGCTCGGTTCAGCGGCCATCAGCTATGTCGACGAGCGGCGAGTGGCCATCGATCTCGGAGCGATGTCACCCGCTGCCGATAGAACCCGGTGGGTGATGCGACGTCTCGGTGAGAAGTTGGATGGCGACCAACTGCGTCGAACGAGCCCGGTTCAGGCATTGGCTCGGTAGATGACCTTGAAGCGCTCGCACGCAACCGGCATGGTCAGGCTTGGTTCCCGACCCAGACGCGCGCATTCTCGGCCGAAGTAGGCCCAGTGCACTCGGCGCCAGTACGCCAGGGAGCCATCACCTTCGCCCTCGAGTGCCGCGAATTCGGCGGAGACTTTCTCGAACGGCACCACCTCGACCTCCAGGGTCTCGATGACACAGACAGGCCGTCCATCCCAGCAAGTGACGACACTCAGGGCGCCCGGCTTGGGCGGTGCCCCAGCGCAAGCGCTCTCGAATGACCAGAGAAGCCTGGCTGTGGCCCGTTTGACGCCCGCAAGCACGAGCTCGGCAAGTTCGTCGGCGGAGGCCTCGTTGTCATCGAAGTGGAACGCCTCGAAGAATCGCTCGGAGCAATCTCCTTGTCCGACTTCGGCGGAGAAAGCGTCCCAGAAGGCTGCGATGTTCGAAGGAATAGTCATGCTCGTCCTGGCGGGAGCGACACCTCGCGCAACCGCTGGTGGGCAGCGCCATCCATCGCGATGGGCTGCTGGTTTTTCGCATGCAGATAGTGCTGGGTGAAAACCGCCAGGTAGGCTTCCAGCGCTTGCTCGGCAACGCGTTCGCCCGCCAGGCTCATGCACAGGGCGGCCACTTCGCTGGTGCAGAAATGGTCGTTGCGGCCCGAGTTGCGCAGCTTGTACTGCGATGTCTGGTCGGGCTCCAGGCTCAAGACCGGCAGGCGGTCCAGGTAGGGGCTTCTTCGGAACATCTTGCGAGCCTCGGACCAGGTCCCGTCCAGGAGAATGAAAAGCGGTCGCTTCTTCTGGGCATCATCCCGAAGGCTGTCGGGGGGTTGAACGGTGCGCACGACCCGCTCGGGCGCTGCATATCGGCCGGGAAACACCACGTACGGATGCCATTGCGGGTCGCGCAGCAGGGCCAGGAGGGCGGGGTCGGTTTCGGTGCGCTTCCAGCCGAAGGCGAAGGTATCGGGCACCACATCGGCGACCAGCCAGCCCGTGTTGCTCGGCTTGAGCGGCTCTATATCGGCCATGAGCAGGCACACCCCAGCGCGTGTCGTCAGTGAAGGGCGCAGCGCACACATGCAGTGGCTGGGTACCAGCCGGCAGTCCGCGCAGCGCTCGCGCTTGAAACCACCACGGGCGAGAAATGGCTTGGCGCTGCGCGCGAGACGCGCGGCGCGCAGGTGGGAGACGGCGTGTGGCATGCGGAGATTCTCGGGCAAGCGACCCCTCGGCCGCAGGCCGATCGTTGCGCGCTTCATGTTAAAACCGATGTCGACCTCTCCGCGCTCGGGGAACGGTCGTCGTCATGATGCAGTCGCAGTTGCCCCAGCCAGAATGAGTGCCGCAGATTTCCTCCTCGCGCCAGAAGTCCAGAAGTTGTTGAAGGTCGTTTTCGCAGCACCGACGAACGGGTTTTCCGTTGCGGAACTCGCCAGGAAGGCCAAGTTGAATGCGGACGAAGTCGAGCGGACCCAGGAGCACCTGCTCAAGTGCGGCATCCTGACCAGGCGCAAGTCGGAAGCCGACGAACCCGAGACGGTCGAGGCGAACACGTCGTTCGTCTTCTACAACGAACTGCGGTCCATTGCTCTCAAGTCCTTCGCGGCCGCCGAACCCATCCGCGCGATGCTGCGTTCGAAATTCAAGGATTCAGTTCTGCGCGCCTTCGTGCTGGGGGAGGACGAGGACGCGACAGTGCAGCTGGTCGTGGTTCACGGCCGACTGGTGCCGGATGAATCGGAAATGTCCATCGCGTGCCGGAAGCTCTCCGTGTCCATCGGCCGGCATCTCAACGTGCACGTGATCTCGAGCGCCAGGTACGCGGCCCTCACGCCGGGGGACAACCTCGGGGCACGGCTGGCTGGCGTCTCTGCGATCGAAATCATCGGCCAAGGGGACACCAAGGCAAAGCCGGCAGAGGAACGCGAGGGTCTGCTGCAAAGTGCCAGAAAG
>Ga0182008_10000500_pt1 | contig 29578 bp, 29 predicted proteins | sample Sormic07211129_1_FD_120482 | JGI IMG/M metagenome (GOLD analysis project Ga0182008, IMG submission 120482) | Rhizosphere microbial communities from Sorghum bicolor, Mead, Nebraska, USA - 072115-129_1 metaG | ecosystem: Host-associated > Plants > Roots > Rhizosphere | place: USA: Nebraska...
CAAACAAATCAACAGTAGGATGGAGCATTTTTCAGAAGAATATGTAGAGTTACTTGCCCATAAATATAAAGAAGGAACGCTTTCAGAAACTGAAAGAAAGGACTTTCTGAAGTGGTATGGACAATTGACAGATGATACTGAGGTAGAAGGAAAAGAACAGGAAGAGGTTGGAAAACGTATTTTGGGAAGCGTAGAAGAAGCTCTGTATAACCAGGGATATCGTGTAGAACGTAAACCTAAGATTAATTATATCCGGGTAGGTGCAGTAGCAGCTTCACTTTTTCTGATACTTGGCCTGGGTTACTTGTTTTATAGATCTTCTTATCAAGTTTTACCAACGCAGAATAATGTTTATCTGCAAAATCCTGAGGCGAATGCAGGAAGTTCAAAAGCATTCCTTACCCTGTCTAACGGTCAAAAAATAGATCTGACAAAGACATCCCCAAATCAATTGTCACAATTAACAGGCATGTCGGTTGGGAAAACCAATGAAGAGACTTTAATATATAATGCGCAGAATAAACCAGGTATTTCGGGAAGCAATAAAATGAATGTGCTCAGCATTCCCGCCGCAGGAGAATATGAAGTTGTCTTGTCTGACGGAACTCATGTATGGATGAATGCAGCTTCGAGTTTAAGTTATCCAGAACAGTTTGATCGTAAGGAGCGCGTGGTTTCTTTGCATGGCGAAGCCTATTTTGAAGTAGCCCACGATGCAAATCGCCCATTTAAAGTAGTTACAGCAAAACAGGTTGTACAGGTACTTGGTACACACTTTAACGTAAATGCATATGATGATGACGCGCAAACGGTAACTACGCTTGTTGAAGGTATCGTACGGGTGAGTTCGGCAACTAAACAGGCAGTTATCAAACCAGGACAGCAAGCCCGTTCTGCCGGCAAAAATGACCTTGAAGTAGCAAGTGCAAACATAAGATCAGCACTTGCATGGAAAAACGGGATGATTGAATTTCAAGATACCAGTTTGCCTCAGCTGATGCATCAGATTGCCAGGTGGTACGACATAAAAGTGGAATTTGAAGGCCCGCAAAGGAAGGATTTATTTACAGGGGGGATATCAAGGCATTCTAAACTTTCTGCATTACTGAACATTTTAAGAGCGAATGATATTCAGTTTTCTATGCGGGAAGAAGGCAAACAAAAAATTCTGATCGTTCATTAATTTTTTTTAAAAAGAATATATAGGAGGATAACAGATGAAAAAATAATTACAAACCAATCCTAATGTAGAATTAAGCCGGCAAGTGTGGTCAGACACTTACCGGCAGATCTGGTCTACTTTAACCTAAGTCTAATAAGCAATTAAACCAAACCACACAAAAATATGTATTTTTTACAAAGACTCTCCTTTTTAAATAAAAGGGGGAATGGAAATTTTGCTGCTCGTTTACCAGACAGCAACCACTTAAAATGGATCGTCATGAGACTTGAATTGATAATGCTAGTCGTATTTGCTGCCTGTTTCCAGGTGTCGGGCTCGTCTTTTGGACAGATACGGATAAAGGCTGATCATAAAGCTTTAAAAAAAGTTCTGGAAGATGTTGAAAATCAATCCGGAATGATTTTTATGTACAATAATACTCTTTTAGAAAATTCACGACCAGTTAACCTGGATATTCAAAGCGCTCCGCTCGAACTGACTTTAAAGCGGATTTTTGATAATCAGCCCTTCAGCTACCAGATCATAGACAAAACCATCATCTTAAAAGTTAAACCGACATCTTCAGTTAAAGAAACTATGGAGGTGGAGGGACGGATAAATGACGAAACAGGAAAACCATTTCCTGGCGTAGTCATCCAGGTCCAGGGTAGCGAGCAGAAAACGATTTCTGACAAATCAGGTTATTTTAAATTAACCAGGGTAGACAGACTCGCCGTATTGATATGTTCTTTCGTCGGCTATGAACGTCAGTATGTCAAGGTTGCAGAAATCAGCAAAGATCGGTTTACCATCACCATGAAGCCTACATCTACCACCTTAAATGAGGTTGTTATGGTTGGATATGGAGCCGTGAAACGTAAGGATTTAACAGGTTCTGTGTCGTCAGTAAATATAAACGAAATTAACAATACCCCTCTGGTAACAATAGATCAGGCATTGGCCGGAAAAGCACCCGGAGTACAGGTTACCCAGTCGGACGGCTCGCCAGGTGGGGTTGCAAGAATTAGAATTAGAGGTGGAACCTCACTTCTTGGTGGAAACGATCCACTATATATTATTGATGGTGTACAGGTCAATGTGTCTAATAATTACATTGGAGCAGGAGGGGAGGTATCAAATCCTGTAGCAGGCTTAGGCTCTGGCAGAGATGCGGGCGTAAATAACACTATTGGTTCTTCCTTTGGGCGTGGCCTGAACACCCTTGCAGGTCTTAATCTAAATGACATCGAATCGATTGATATTCTGAAAGATGCATCTGCAACCGCGATTTACGGTTCCAGAGCCGCTAATGGTGTAGTAATCATCACTACAAAAAAAGGGAAGAAAAATGAAAAACCGTTACTGGAAGCAAATTATTATTATGCTGTTTCGACAGCAATTCGAGAAAAAGTACTGAACGCGGAGGAATATAAAAAGGTATTCCTGAAGGGTTCACAGAACCTCAACAATCGTCTAAGGGAGAAAGGTTTACCTCTTGACGCTGCAGCATCGGCTTACCTGACTAACCCAGATCTTTTAGGTACTGCAAATACAAATTGGTTGGATATGGTAACCCGGACCGGACAGACTCAAAATGCCGACCTGAGTTTGCGTGGTGGCGGTACTGCCTCGAGTTATTACATGTCCCTTTCGTACAACAAACAACTTGGAACGCTGGAGGGTACGAGTTTTTCACGTATTGCAGGAAAGATCAACCTAACCAACGAACTTTCAGATAAGCTTCGGGTAATCGCTAATCTGGATCTTGGCTTTACAAAGAACAGCATCACAAATGGAGTTTACTCTGCTGCCGTTTTAGCTCCTCCAACCTGGTCCCCTTATAATGCCGACGGAACACTTTCTGTATTCCCCAATGCCGTATTTCCAGGTACAAATGCTACTTCTTCTGGCATTACAAATCCAATGGCCCTTTTGCAGGGTAAAAACCTGTCTGATGGAAACCTGTTGCTTGGCTCGCTGGCGCTCGAGTACGATATTTTAAAAGAACTTAAATTCAGGAGTACAGCATCTGTGAACTATTCCGGAAGCCATCAATTGACCTACGAACCCTCAACAGTATCCGTAATTAACAATAATTTGGGTGGCGTTCCGGGTGATACAGGAATAGGAAGTCAGGCACAAAGCCAAAACAATGATTTCTTTTTTGAAAATACATTGACCTGGGATAAGCAGCTGAACATAGACAATCACCTGACTATACTGGCCGGGACTTCATGGCAAAAAACAAAATCCCGTCAATTTGCAGCCAGTGGACAAACATATCCTGATGACGTTTATCTGAACGGACTTTCTTCAGCAGCAGTTTACTTAAGGCCTACAGCAGGGGAGTCTTATGCCGGATTGCTGAGTTTCTATATGAGGGCCAATTACAGCCTCAAAGACCGGTACCTGTTAACCATAACTGCAAGATCTGACGCCTCATCTAAATTTCCAGCAACCAATCGTGTTGGATATTTTCCTTCAGCAGGTATAGCCTGGAAAATCAAAGAAGAATCATTTCTTAAAGATGTAAGCTGGTTGGATGAATTAAAGTTAAGGGCAAGTGCTGGTTACACTGGAACGCAGAACATTGGGAATAATCTTTTTTATACGCTTTATACTCCAGTTGCCTACGCAGGAGCCAATGCTCTGGTACCTTCGCAATTGGGGAACGATAAGATCAAATGGGAGAACACTTTACAAAAAGATGTTGGACTTGATATCGCTGTTTTAAATGGTAGGTTATCAGCCTCAATTGGTTATTATCATAAATATACAAAAGGGTTGCTGATGTCGAGTGCTGTTCCGCTAAGTTCTGGTTTTTCATCAGCATTAATTAACAAAGCAGATATTTCTAACAAGGGTCTGGAAATTGAATTGCGTGGGGACCTCATTAAAGCTAAAAATTTTGGATGGAACATGGCCATTAATGTGTCCGGTAATCGCTCTAGGGTCGAGAAACTAAACAGGCTTTTGCCGAGCGCAACGAGTCTTGGCAGTGACGATCCGGCAATAGTGGGTGAAATGATTGGGAACAATGCATTGGTGCCCGGAGGAAGTATAGGACAGTTTTATGGGGCGTATTATCTTGGGGTGCTTAGAAATCAGCAAGATATTAATCTCTATACTTATCCGTCCAGTCCCGTGGGATCTGTTTATACCTTGTTCCCTCCGATATCAAATACCTTAGGCCTGGGCTCACCGTATTACCAGACATATGGAATGGTTTATGGTGAAAATGCGCTGGCTCCGATGCTCTTAAACAGAACAGCTATTGGTGATGCAACTCCAAAATTTTATGGAGGGATGACACATATGATCAATTATAAACGATTCAGCTTGATTGCCAATTTAACCTACTCTTATGGAGGGAAGATATTGTATCTGTATGAGAACAACTCCCTTGGACTTGGGGATCTGCGCAATAAAAGTGCCAGAATCCAATTACCGACCTATCAGGATGATCCGAATTCAAATAGACCGATATTGTATCTGAAAGATCCTAATACTGCTTCTGGTGCAGGTGCGAGTACCTTAAATGTATTTGATGCTTCCTATATCAAATTGAAATCAATCAATATTAGTTATGCATTGCCGCAACCTTTGCTACAAAAGCTAGGCGTGCGGCAAGCCCTGATTTATATTTCGGCCAGTAATCTTTTTACCATAACAAAGTACCCTGGGCCAGACCCGGAAGTGAGTAATGATCCCTACAGCATCATAGGCGGAAATACCGATGACGCAAGTTATCCCCAAGCCAGACAGTATGCTATTGGTGCCAGATTCAGTTTTTAATAATTAAACCAGACAGTGATGAAAAAACTACATTTCTATATCATATACTTTTGCTGTTCGCTGACCTTATCGGCCTGTAAAAAGCAATTAAGTGAGCCACCGCCTAACGCTAAAGTAAACGGCACCGCGGTCGTCGATTTAAAGAGTGCCCAGGTGACGCTAAATGGCGTATATTACAGATTTGCTAATGCCTCTTCAACAAGTTATAATTGGCAAGTTCAAAATGTGCAGCCCGGTATGCTAACCGGTATGCTCGGTTATGGGGCCGGTCAATATCCTGATGAAGACAACACGAATCTCAACTCTAGATTTATGCAAGTTGATAATCCATGGGGGCGATGGTATGCAACCATTACTGCGGCTAACGGAATGTTAGAGGGTTTGAGTGCTTTGCCAGACGGCGTTATTCAAACCAAACGTAAGGCGGAAATGCAGGCAGAAGCACGTTTTTTACGCGCCTATTCGAATTTCAAGCTATTGATGTTTTTTGCTGAATGGAACGATCTTTCCAGTAAAAACGGTGTTTTATTGCGGACGGAGCTAACCGGAATCAGCACAGTAAACAAAGCACGTAGTTCTGTAGCAGAGTCGTACAAGGCAATTCTGGATGATTTAGATTATGTAGTGGCAAACGGACCGACCACCAATCCTAATTACTACGTCAACAAATATGCGGCAATGGCTTTAGAAGCCAGGGTACTGCTTACACGAGGGCAACAGGCAGACATCACTAAAGCGCTTGATCTCACCAATCTTGTTATTGGAAGTGGAAATTATGAGCTTGAACCCAATTTGAAGGATATATTTTACAGTAAGGGCTTGTCTAGCAAAGAAGTAATATTGGGGGTGCAACCACAACCACTTCAAGAAAATATCCGTACCAATAGTGGTGCTTATTCAATTCCTGCTGTAGTTGGTGTAATCTTTGTCGCAAAAAAAGCCTTTGTAGATCTTTTAGCCAATGATCCCCGGGCTGCCTGGATGCATGGCCCTCTTACTCCAGAAGAAATTCAGACAGCTAGTCCCGACACTTATTTTTTTACGAAATTTATTTCCTATAATGCTACAACAGGAACACTTAACCCATTTAGCCAGATCTCGGAAACATCTTATGCCATCAGATTATCTGAAGTTTACCTCCTTAAAGCAGAAGCTATTATTCGTTCCGGAGGGGGCTTATCCGATGCAAGAACAGTACTAAAAACGGTTATGTCCAAGGCTGGCATCGTAAATGGCAGTCCGCTCTATCAACCTGTAGATAATGCCAATACACCAATAGATTTATGGAAACAGGTTTATTTCGAAACATTGAGAAACCTCACTGGCGAAGATGCAATTGATTGGTTTGCCCTTTTACGCTTTCCATTTGATACCATAAAGCAGCTTCGGCCAACCATTACATCCTCCTCACAACTTTGGTTTGGTGTCCCTGTATCTGAATTTCAAACCAATGTATTATTTGGCAGTCAGAATCGAGGTGGCTACCCGACACAATAATTTTGAATATCAGATTTAAATACAAATGCCGCATATGGGGACGAAAGTCCCCATTGTTGTTAACGGTATAAATAATAGCTGATTAAAATAACTAAAATTGACAGGCTGATATAGGTGCTAACATGTTTTATAGCCCTGGTAATATGCCCCTCTACGGTTTTTTCAGCCACATCCATCTGCCTGGCAATTTCCTTATTAGACTGTCCGTCAATTCTGCTCATCCGGTAAATTTTGGAACATTTATCAGGCAAGGCATCAATTGCATTCTCTAAAATTTGCAGCATCTCTTTTTCTAACATTGATGAGTCTGCAGATGGAGCAAAGAGTTCAATTCCAGTTGCCTCTTCGAAGACAATATTATTGCGCTTCGAATTGCGTTTGGCCAACACGTTTATTGTTTGGTTTTTTACTGCTCTGTAAAGGTAGGTGGAAAGCTTGTACCTCAAAGTAAGGCCTTTTCTACAGTTCCATAATTTGATAAATAGTTCCTGAATACAGTCTTCCGCATCCGCTTCGTCACGCAAATCCCACCTGGCCTGGGCCAGAAGCTTATTCCAGTAACGATTGTAAATTTCAACCAGGGCCCTTTCATCGCTTTCATTCAGCAGAAGAATTAATTCTTCGTCTTTAAGTTCCTTCAAATTTCCCATACTTTTAACCCAAATTTATCCGCTGCTTTAATATCACCAAAGTCAAAATTTAAAGCACAAATTTGCCTGTTTAATTGCTGTTGATGAGTATGTTAAATATCCGTTAAATGCACGTAAAAATCAAGAACAATTTTCTAAATCTGGAATTTTTCGCTAGTTGGTTAAAGATCTCTTTTTGCGTTTATGCGAAAGCAAAAAAGCCACAACAAAGTACTGAATAAAAGGGTGTACAAAACGTGCCGTCCGGTACTGTTCATGGCTTGTTCGTAGGCTTCTGGGTTCATTTTTGCCATGAATGCCGGGGGAGGTATCATGCGGTCTGAAATTTCAAAAGGCAAGAAATGACCTATCACTAAATCATACTTCGAGAAAAACCAGGTCAGCACCGGTTCCAGAATGGCAATGGAAAAGATAAAAATGCCAAAAGCAATAAATGATTTACGAACTAAAAAACCAATCACAAAAGCGATTGACAACTGTGAGAAAGTTTGCAAAAAGAAATAGCCAATGAAATAAGTTTTGCTGCTCCCGGCAATATCTTTTGCCCCGGTATTGGTAAAACCGATAATCAAGCACGCGCCCACGTAGATTAGGCTTATTAGTAAAGATACCACAGCAATGTCAAGTAATTTGATGATAAAAACCAACCATGGCATAACTGGCTGCGATATAGGAGAGCGCGGTGATACCTATGGTCCACCAAAATGCGGGATAGCTTTTAATTTTTAGCCATTCAATTTTTAAGATTTGTAACATTTGAAAATAATTAATCTTGATTGAGTTCGAAGAAACGGGTTTCCAGCCGTTGTTTACGCAAATAAAGATGATTGAGCACAATGCCCTTGCTGAAACAGAATTCGTTAATGGCTTCCAGATCTGCGCTATCCTTTAAAAGTCCGAGCAGCAATTTTTGATTTTCCTGTTTCTGATAAATCAATTGTGGGAGCAGTCCAATCACTTCACTGAGCTGTTCAAGGTTATCGGCAGCGATTTCAACAAGATCTTCAGGGTGTAATACTTCTTCAACAGCGCCAGAGGTTAGCAATTTTCCAGATTTCATAATAGCCACATGTGTACATATTTTTTCAACTTCATCCTGCAAGTGGCTTGCTAATATAATCGTATGTCCATCTGACTTCAGTTCCAGGATGAGCTCACGGATTTCTGCAATTCCAACAGGGTCCAGACCATTGGTAGGTTCATCCAAAACAATTACAGAGGGAGCACCTAATAAGGCTGCACCAATAGCCAGACGCTGCTTCATACCTAAACTATAGGTGCTAAATTTACTGGCCCTGCGTTCGTATAAGCCAACTTTTTTCAGAATATCCTCAATCTCCGAATGGTCTCCTCTGCCGCTGATCTGGCTGGTAACTTCCAGGTTGCGTGTAGCCGAGAGGTAATGAAAAAAATTTGGAGTCTCTAAAAGTGTTCCAATCTGCTTTCTTTGTTGAGCTGATGGTGGCTGACCGAACCAGGAGAAACTTCCGGCGTCAGCATGCAATACGTCTAACAATATACCAAGTAAAGTGGTCTTGCCACTTCCATTGGGACCTAAAATTCCGAATATGGAACCTTCAGGGACAGCAAAACTAATACCTTTTAAGGCCTTCGTTTTGCTGTAGCTCTTTTCAATGTTATTAATCTCTAAAACTGTCATTAATAATCTGTTGTCTTTGGTTCGATGGGTTTGGTAATCTGTTTTTGTATGAGACCGGAAAAACAAACTGACCCCTTCATTGATCTTGTTTTTATTCAATTTTCATTTGAAACAGTGCTTTTATCATCTGGGTATAGAGGGGTAGAGCCATTTTTCATGTCTCAATACCAAATACAACATAATCATGAACCAAAACTCAGAAGAACTAAAAAATATGGCAAAACGTATTTTCGGTACGTTTGCCGTATTAGCGATTTGTGCGCTGCAGATGAAGGCGCAGGAAAAAAAAACTTTATCTGTAGGTGACGATGCGCCTGTGCTAAAATATTCCAAATGGATTCAAGGCACAAATCCTATTACCGCCATAGACCCTAACAAAACTTATGTAATTGAATTCTGGGCAACCTGGTGTGGTCCCTGTATTGCGGCTATGCCCCATCTTTCGGAACTCTCAAAGAAATATGCTGGAAAAATAGATTTTATTGGATGTAATGTGTGGGAAAATCTGCATGGTGGCAATAAGGACCAGGAGACATACTTACCCAAAGTAACAAAATTTGTACAAGACCAATTTAAGCTGGGCAGATTGACCTACAATGTGATTACCGACAATACGGCTGAGGATATGGGCAACAATTGGCTAAAAGCTGCGGGTATTGGTGGTATCCCTTCCTCATTTGTTGTTCAGAAAGGAAAAATTGCCTGGATCGGCCATCCGGTCTACTTGGATTCTATACTTGTAGCAGTAAATTCAGGTGCTTATGATGTTCAGGCCGAAAAGCAGAAATATGAAGATCAGGAAAAAAAGATGGTAGAGATGCAGGCTGGATTTAACGCGGCGATTAAGCCCTATAAAGATGCTGAAGCTGCAAAAGAATATGATAAAGCTTTACAACTTGCAGATCAGGCCATCGCTAAATTTCCAAATAATAAGTATATGTTCACTACCGACAAATTCTTAATACTGATGAGGCACTTTAGTGCGGAAAAGGCCATTGCATATGGTACTGAATTGCAAAATGACAAGCTTCCCGGGCAGGTATTGATCGCTAATCTAATGACAACGGAGAATTTACCTCAATCTGTCATCGAGTTCTGTATCACAGCCGTGAAAAAATGGGATGATGGGAAGAATCCAAAGCTTTTAGACATTCTGGCCGACTTTCAAGCCAGAGGTGGGTTCTATAAAGATGCTGCCGAAACGCAAAGAAAAACTGTTGCAGTATCCAAAATGCTGAAAAACGATGCGCAATGGGGCCCGATTTTAACAGATGGTGTAATCGTCGATTACCAAAAGAAGGCAGATGAGTACCAGCAAAAGGCTGATAAAAAGAACTAATATTAAGTAACCAATAACCAGACAAACATGAATTGCAAACACATAAACTTAGTAAAAGCAGGCTGTATTTTCGCCCTTTTTATTTTGCTCAGCATAAGCGGGCAGGCACAGGATCAAAAAATTCCTGGATTAATGATCGGAGATAAAGCTCCACAATTAAAGTACGGCTCCTGGGTAAAAGGTAGTCCAATTAAAGAATACAAAAAGGGACACCTCTATTTATTTGAGTTTTGGGCAACCTGGTGCGGTCCTTGCATAGCCTCCATGCCTCACCTGTCTGAATTTGCAAAAGATAATGCTAAAGATTTAACCGTGATAGCTGTGAACATTTGGGAGGATAAGTCTGGCAAAATGCCGCATAATGTACTGCTTCCAAAGGTGACAAAATTTGTGAAAGGCATGGGCAATAAAATGGCTTTTAATGTAACCACAGACACACGAGATGAGTTTATGGGCAACAAATGGATGAAAGCTGCCGGGCAGGGAGGAATTCCTTGCACATTTATGGTTAAAGACGGTATTATCCAATGGATTGGGCACCCAGTTCAGCTTGACTCCATTGTAAAGGTGGTTATGCATGGAAATTATAATGTAGCGGCTGCAAGGAAAGTTGCTGTTGAACAAGCCAGTAAAGGACCATCTCCAGAGGAATCGATTCTAATGAACGGGATGAAGAATTCGACAGCTGCAATTGAGAAAAAAGAGTATGCAAGAGCCATTTTAATTATTGATTCTGCAGTGAGGAATTTGAGTCCAGTGATGGCCGGGCCACTTAATTTTTCAAAATTTACAACTCTTTTTGATGCTGAAGGTGATGAAAAGGCTATGAAATTTGTCAGGGAATGGCAGGCCACTAATCCTGGATACAAAGGTTCTGTTGGGGCATTTCTTGCTTCCAGACCAGGCTTGTCAAAGGAGTCTTACCTTTATGGAATTGACATACTGAAGGAGCTGGCAGATAATCCTCAACCTGCTTCGTTGATGTATAAATTTATTGCTGATGCTTATGTAAATATGGGCGACTATAAAGGAGCTGTGGAAGCGCAGGAAACGGCAATCGCAAAAGCGAAAGAATATTTGAAAAATGGAAAATTTGCCGGCTTTGTTTTAGATGATACGGTTAAAGAATATGAAGCGGCACTTGAAAAGTATAAAAAGGGGATTAAATAACATCTTATTGCTGACATAGCCACTTATTGGCTATGTCAGTCTTTGGATAAATTTATGGCTGCACTTATTCACATAAGATTTTATCATATCCTATTTCAAAACCTTTCAGTGAGTTTTGATAGTCTGGCTTAGTTTTTAAACTCGCGGACTTCCGAATAACCGTCAGATTCATAGATTGGGCATGATGATGCGATCTCTGCCGCCTCATCCAGATTGTTTGCCTTCAATAATAAAAATCCACCTACGATCTCCGTTCTAACTTTATGAATTGTAGGGGTGATTGTTGTGCCGTCGCCAGTGATCAGTCTACCCTCGAGTGTTAAGGAACTCCCTCCGGATAAACGGCCTTCAACTTTTAACCGGGTCAGCCACTCGCTCCAGTGTTGCTGATGAATCCGTAGATGTTCCTCCGAATGTTCATCCATTCTTCCATCCGGTTCACGGAATAAAATGATATAATCTTTCATCTTTTTATAAATATTAATGTTTTGTTTATTTGTATTCATGAGCTCGTCAACTCGGTTTACTTTTACTTGTGATGAAGCGATCAGATTCTTAAAAACCAAACCAGCCTTTCTTTTTGGCCACGAGGTCTTTCGGTATTTCCAAGCCTGCAGCTTTAGCTGCATCGGCATGCTGTTGTGCTTTATGCTTATCCTTAAAGCCCGTTTCATTCAGATAAATTAAAGCAAGATCAATATGTGCCTGCTGATACCCACGGTCTAACGAAAGTTTAAAGCTTTCTATTGCCTTGGTTACATTTTTGCTGGTTCCTAATCCATTTAAATGAAAAATGCCAAGATTGTAGGCTGAGACATCAATGCCTTCATCAGCGCCAAGCTGATAGTACTTCAGTGCTTTTTCGTAGTCGCCTTTTAAATCATACAGATAACCTAACCAGTTATTCCTGGGTTCGCCCAGATCTGCAGCAACCTGGTAGCATTGGAGGGCCTTATCGTTATCGGAGGGAAGCAGCAGATCTTCAGAATACAAATCGCCGAGGTTATTAAAGGCTATTGCCAGTTTTGCTTCAGCGGCCTTATCTAACCAGAATAACGCTTTTTCAATATCTACCATGGTCCCCACTCCATACTTATAACACATCCCGAGCCCATTCATTGCATATTCATTGCCGGCCAGGGCACTTTTATGGTACCAATAAAAAGCTTTATCATCATCAACAAACCCTTCAATGTTATAGTAAATATGTGCCAGGTTGTTCATGGAAAGTGCGTGTCCTTTTTCGGATGCAATGGTATCGTAGTATATTGATTTTTCATAATCCTTGGCGTTATAAGCTTCTATAGCCAATATGCACAGGTTGTAAGCTGAATTCAGTTCACCTGTGATTTGTTCATCATTCTGGTTTAGCCCCTTTCCATAAGCTAAGAGTCTTCTCCTGGTTTCATACTCAAAATAATAAGCATAATTCTCGCCGGCATGTTCCAGTGCAAGTGATTTAGGGGTGGGAGTGATTTCAGTATCGCTAACAGAATAAACTTGATCTGCCTTAAATGCATAAGCAAAACCATCTTGATTGGGTTTCTGTACAACAAGGTCAAATTCAAAATCGCTAAACTCATTGTTTGCTGTATTAGCGATGCTCCACATTTGTTTTTTTTGCAGTGTAAAAAAGGTTTCATGGAGCCAAAGGATTTGCTGGTAGTCATCAAGGGGAATTAACCAAGATGGTTTATCCGGTTTGCCACTATAGATACCCTTTTTACCTGCCTGGTGGACTAGGGCGATGTCACTTATCTCATCGTTAATTCGGGCACGGATGTCCAAAATTGCATCATACTGGCAGGGTAGAACATAGCATTCATTTTTTCTGCTGATGGCGCCATGTTTTTTATCTTTTCGAATCACCAGCAGGTCATTGAAATTTGTTTGTCTGCTTATTTTTTCAAATCCGCTATCCAGCAGGCTTCCGTCCCTTTTGTACAGCAAACTGGAATTAAGACCTTTATGGGGCTTAATCAATAGGAGTCCGTTATCCAGATTTTCTATAGAATCAATTGGAAATTCGCCAAGGAACTTAAAAAACTCATTGTAAATCTTTTGGTTTTTCTGTCCGCCAATCTTTGTGTAATAAAAGCCGTATCCGGCATCAATTACCTCCGTATGTTCAAAATCAATTACAGTCCGCCCTGAAGCATCAATGACACCCCAGAAAGTTTCTTTTTTTGCATTAAAACAACTCCCATTCCCAATCGTCTCTATTTCGTCATAAATAAACTCAGTAATCTGGTTTCCTTTTGTGTTAATCAATCCAGATTTTTTATGCAGTGTAGCTACTGCAACACCTGAATGTTCGAAATCAAAGGCATCCTCCCAGATTACTGGAATTCTTATTCTTCCAGTGGTATCTACATATCCATATTTACCATTTTTTGACACTACTGCCAGGCCCTGTGGTCCAAAGCTGTAAAATTCATCAAACTGGGCGTTTAATAAAACCCGACCATCCTTATCTTTTAGCCCCCAAAGTTTATTTTCTTCAAATATTTCATCGGGAAGGTCTTCTTCAACAGGCACCCAGATACAGGACCAGCCGTAATCGTAGCCTTCATAATTTAACAGTTCAGGGAAAGAGGTAAAACCAGGACTTACATCGTTAAGGTCTTTATAATTCAACCTGCTGATATCTCCTGCGTCCATCGCTTCCCTAATGATCTGATTGTTATGGGTAATGTTGGCCAGCCAAAGTCTGGCCTGTTCTGCATGAGGTGTATCCTCCATATTCAGAACGTCCCAGATGTCCAGGTGAAAGTAACGTCCTGTAAGTTTGTCCAGGTAATTGAACAGTTTGTCGCGGGCGTCTTTAAACTTTTCAATATCTGTGATCAGACCAGGTTGGTCTTCCAGAAATTTATAAAACCGCTTTAGGTTTTCAATTCCAGGTTCGGAATCAAAGTATAATCCGGAATCATTAGATTCTACATGATTGTTGTAATTATTACCTGAAATGAAACCTCTCTCTACTAATAATGGCTGAAGCATAAGTGGCATTTCATAGCCCCATTCCATCATCATCTTATCCGTATTTTCAGCAATTGATGGGGTATTGATATTGTATAAATAGGTGCGGTGTGACATTCAGTTTATATTAAATGGTTTGCAAATGGCTCTGAGCCTAGAGCCAACTTTATGCCATTTATTAGCGTGAAACAATAAATCATTATATTGGCATAAATATATTGCCTGATGAAGCTATTTATTTCTCTACTTCTGTTTCAAACCTGCGTTCAATTTACTTTTGGACAAAACGTTGGTCATCTCAATAAGGAAGAAAGTCAAAAAGAACTGGAACAACAATTTTTTCCGGGTTCCAGATTTCAGGATGATTTTCAATTTGAATTTCAAGAACCTTTTACTGAATTAAATTTTCTGACCGCAGATGGTTATAAATTAAATTTGACAATGTTGAAATTTTAGAAAACCAACCGGACTATACATTTTATAAAATAAACAACGCTTCAAATTTTGTGGACTATGTGGAAACTTTGGCTGCAGAATGGGTGAATGAAATTAAGTAAAGAACGTAGCGTGAAAATATAACTGCCCACTATCGCCAAAAAAGCATTGGCAATAATGTAGTTACACCAACAAACAATTAAAAATATTATAGACAAACAATGACAGGCATTAAATTATTTCCTACTATAGAGGACGTTTTTGAAAACCCATCGAACCTTCATAAGGTAGTTTTTTTTCCACTTCTCTCAGTTGACTTAAATTTTATTGGTAAAGGAAACGGTAAAGTCCACTTCATTACAGTTCACGGAAATGGCGACCCAGATGAGGAAATTTCAGGAACCGACTTTGGCTACAATTTCATAAGATTTAAAATAATTGGAGATAAGTATAAATTTGATGGTGACTTCAATGAGATCCCTAAATTTAAAATATCTGTTGAATGGTATAAAGAAGCAGAACTTATTTACAAAGAGCACAAAGACAAATATTTAACAGAAACCGAATTCGCAAAAAAGGGAGATGTACGAAGGCGAAAAATTGACTTTTATTATTATTTCTACATAAAAGGCGTTATTAATTATTGGTTAACCAGGGATAAGTATTTGGAAACAGGAAAGTTTATTCAAGGTAACGCATATTCCAATGGAGATAGCAACCACGAAAGGGAACCTTACGAAACTTTGGGGGGTATTTACGATGATGGGTACGGTCTTGAATATTTAGAAGAATTATTAGATGAATTAGAAATCAATTTTAAGAGCTTTAGTTTTATAGGCAGTGTAAAAGGATATAATTATTCAGAATTAGGGGAGGGTAAAATCCTCTTGTTTCTAAATAACGACAAAACCGAAGCATTTCAATATTTTAATTGGAGTTAAAATATACAGCCCCTAATAGCGATTTTTTTAGGTGGGCTGATTTCGTTTATTAGTTAGTTTTGACACCAATTAATGTTTTTCCATCGCTAATTTCGGTGAATCATGGTATCCGCCGATAATTGAATAACTATAAATATAAAAATATGAACTTAAAAAACATCTGAAAAACACCCAAATATTTACCTTACACTCAAGCAATGTTAACTGATGATGTTTTACAAAATGCAGAGAAAAATCTGGGTTATAAGCTGCCTTCAGCTTACATAGAACTTTTAAAAATTCAAAATGGTGGCTATATAAATTATGGGCTTCCAGATATTGAACATACTAGAATATATGGGATTGGAGAAAGTTTTCCTACAATTTTAAACGATAATTGGGGAGAGTTCCAATATATAAAACCAATTATAGAGATAATTGGCTTTGGGTAAGTCCTAATATATGTCCCAGTGGGTTTGTCAGAGAAGGAGATGAGAGGTATGATGAGTTAAAATCTCAAATGGAACATCTTTCATTGCGGTTTCCAGAGATTTCAGAAAATGCAACATTTATAAATGTATATGATAAGACGATTTTGCAAAAACTTTCAGAATATGGACTTAGAACGAAATCTTTGAAACAGATTTTAATAGAAAAGCCAAACAGCTAACAGAGCCAATTCTCCCAAGCAATCTTTAACTAATTTCCAACTTTAAAATTCCAGGATATTATGCCGACAATAAAGTTATTTCTGATGCTTCCAAAACCGGCCTTTGCCTTCTGAAATCCATTCCAGAGCTTCGGCTATCCTTTTTTGCCGGGTCGCTTCCGTTTTGGCGTCACTGATCCAGATAATGTATTCCTTACGGAAAGAATTTGACTTGCTTTCAAAGACTTCTTTTGCCTTTGGATTCCCTTCCAGTTCGTCCTGGAAATAGCCCGGCGTTTCCAATACTTTAGGCTTTTCCTCTTTAGGTTTTTCCCTTTCTACCTTCAGGCCCTTTTCGTTCAGCTGTACTGCTTCTTTAATCATGGCAATGAATTCCTGGTCAGGGAGCAGTTCGTTAAACTGCGTAATTTTACCCAGCAGTCGTTTAACTGGTTTGAGGTCTTTGGCTGCTTTTAATCGAGGATCGGTCATCAGCTGGCCTTTTAGAAAGGTAAAAGAGCAATGGGCCTTATGCGCAGCCATCACGCACATATGGTCTCCCTTATAATCAAAATGTGGAATACCCCATTTTATAGCCTCTTCCACATCCGGGCAATTTTGATGGACGAGCTTGCGCCAATGTTCAAGGATGGGCCTGGCGAATTCTTCTGCCTTAGCGATATAGGTATCTATAGCTGGGTCGTACTTTATATTATCCATATGTAAACGTTTTATGCAAATAAAAGGAGGTTTGGACAAAAAAGATCGGTTAATATCTTGGATTTACAGGTCAATTTAATTACTTGTGCTGTCTGCGGAAAGCAGAGGGTGAAACCCCTGTATGTTTTTTAAAAAACTTACCAAAATTTGTAGGATCAGAAAAATCCAGTTGGTAGGCGATCCTGGAGATTTCCATATCTGTATATCGGACAAGTGATCTGGCCTCACTGGCGACCCGTTCTGCAATAAAACTTAACGCATTGCGTCCGGAAACCTCTTTAACAGACTGAGAAAGGTAATTGGCCGTAACGGAAAGCATGTCTGCATACTCCTTAACACTGCGCTTATAGATATAATTGCTTTCAATCAGCTGGATAAATTCCCGCATCAATAGCTGCTGCCTGCCAGCGGGCAGTGCCTTTTGGTTCCTTTCCAGGGCAAATCCTTCCAGATGGCAGAGCAATCCCAGCAGTTTCAGCCGCGCTTCCAGATGAGCGTCCCTGTCAGACTGTTCATAAGCAGAAAAAACAGCTTCAAAATGCGGAGCCAATTGACTAAAGGTAGTATGATCGAACCTGAACAAATTGGTGCGGAATTGGTCAAACAGTGTAAATTGCTGGCGGAATCCTGGTCTGAAAAAAGAAAAGGCTTCAGGTTTAAAATAGATAATATAGCCCTCCAACTCATTATTGTGCGCGAAACTGTAAACGAGGTTGGGCGAATGGAATACCAGATAAGAGTCCGGATCTTCTACCTGCTCTTCACCATAACTGACATTCACCTTTCCGGAATTGAACAGCAGTGCAAAAAAATAAAAGGCGCGCTTGAACGGTGGCCGATACACCGAGATCTGCGGCTCATCCAGCGGTTTTAACCTCAGACAGTAAAAGTCTGGGTTCTCAGTTCTGCAAGGCCAGGGAATCGAGGCCAGAAAATCATTGATCTCGGTGTAAAAGGGAAGCACTGGTTTCATTTTTTAGAGTTGGAATTCAATTCACTGGCCTTTTTATACGAAGCGATAGCCTTTTGTTTTTCTCCTTTTATCGTGTAGGCTGCACCCAGAGTCGTGAATGCTTTTGAAGAAGACGGGTAATTAATTGTGTTCATTTCCAAGAGCTTAATGCCACTATTTAGGGTTGCCGGATTTTTTACTAACCATTGTGCCCAGTTGTTGAAATATGCTTCATCGGGCAAAATCGAATACCCGAATCTTTGTGATAATAATTTATAGTGTTTCATAATGATTTCGGGATTGACTTCCTCATCTTTTACCGGAGGAAGCTGCCATTGGTGATAGATAAATCGAAGTCCGTCATAATATGATTTAACAGGGACAGTCATATGACTCTCCTCCGGATAAGTCATATATTTGAAATCTAAGCCTTTGATATCGCGCTTTTTGAGCAAGGAATCAAACTTTAAAACATCGGTATGAAACGGTGATTTAGGCGAAGAACCTTCATTGCCATCGCTAAAAAAAAGCGTTTTCGATAACGTTGATCCCTCTTTAATTTTTTTATCCGCGAGTTTCAGGAGGAATTTCTGATCCCACCAGAAGGATGGGCTTACGGCAATGTAAGCATCGAACATATCGGGATAGTTAATCAGGCAATTAATGGCTGTCAGCGCTCCGAATGAGTGTCCCGCAAGAATACGGTAAGGTTGAGTTTTGTAATTGGAATTGACATAAGGTATAAGCTCTTTCTGAAAGAATTGAAAGAAGCGCTCATTTCCTCCGCTGTTCTTATATGGAGAATTAGCTGTGGTATCCAGTTTGCCAGAATAATCAAAATTACTGTGAGACGGAGTGAGGTCACGGTTACGGTCCGTATTTGTTATTCCTATAACGATTAGTGGTGGAATTACATACACATCTTGTCGGCTGAGGTATTTAGAGTATTCTACCATCTGGGTGAAATGATTGTCGGCATCCAGAACATAGATGACCGGATATGCTTTCTCTGGATTGACAGAATCTTTCGGTGTGTAGATCAGTATCCTCCGATCTTCGTTAAGCATCCGGGAATGCATTGTTACAACTTCTCCTTGATCAGACTTAATTGGTTCTACCTTTTGAGCATTTGCGTTAAATGAAAAAAACAGAGGTAGAATAAAAAACACGAGTGTAAAATATATTTTTCTCATTGAACAGGGTTTAATGTGTTTTGGAATGGGATTCATGACTAAAATACGAATTTTCAAGATCGCTTAATGTTAAAAATAGAAACGGCCTAATGGGATGTCAGTTTCAACGATCCTTTTTGCCCATTCACCGAATTATCAATTAAAAGGGTTTGGTTCTGCAATAGATTTACAATAGAAAAGCAAACAAAAACGAACTCATTACCCAAAAGAGACGCTTATGAATACGGAATCACTTAGTTTCAAATACGAATTAGAAAAAAAATCGCCTCGTACTAACAATGGTGGAACAACACGAGGCGCATCAGTTACAGATTTCCCGGCTTCAATTGGTATTGCCGGAGTTTCTATGAGATTACAACCCGGAAGTATGCGTGAATTACATTGGCATGCCAACGCTGCAGAGTGGGCTTACGTAATTTCCGGGACTGTTCGTACCACAATTATTCATCCGGATGGACACAGTTATACAGATAATTTTGAACCGGGCGATGTTTGGTATTTCCCAAAAGGATATGGTCATTCCATTCAGGCAACAGGAATGGAAGAATGTCATTTCATTTTGATTTTTGATAATGGTAATTTTTCTGAAGACCATACTTTCAGCGTTACGGATTTTGTTTCTTGTATGCCACCTGAAATTGTAGCTCAAAATTTAGGATTAACCCTCGAAGAAGTTGCGGCATTACCACAAAAAGAAGCTTATTTTGCCTCTGGAGTTGTTCCTGATGAAATGTCGTTCGTTGCAGAAGCTCGGCCTGAAGAATCGGATATTCAATTATCAAGTTTTCACCGTTATCCATTGCATTCTCAACAACCAAGAATTGTTCCTGGCGGGGGATTACAACGATTGGTTACCAGTAAAGAATTTCCGATCAGCAGTACAATGTCTGGCTCAATTATAGAATTACTACCAGGCGCTTTAAGAGAAATGCATTGGCATCCAAGCGCCGACGAATGGCAGTATTATATTTCTGGTCAGGCAGAAATGTCGGTTTTCTTAGCTGAATCTACAGTTGTTACTGAGCAATTTAGTGCCGGAGATGTGGGGTATGTGCCAATGGGGGCAGGGCATTACATTAAAAATACAGGAGATACAGTTTGTAAAATCCTGATTGGATTTAATAGTGGAACCTATCAATCCATTGATTTGAGTGAATGGTTAGCTGGAAATCCGAAAGATGTAGTGGTAACCAATTTTGGACTGAAAGATGGTGAGATTGAAAAATTCCCGGCGAAGCAAGTTTTTATTCAACCTAAAAAATAAGCACCTATAAAAAAAGGAAGAGCAAACGATTTTAACATAGATCAAGATGGATTGACTTTCATCTGACTACTTTTGCTAAAGGACAAAGACGAAAAAAATATTCTAAATAAAACAATCGATCACAAACAGAAAAACTTAAAACTATGAGCACACTAAAATTAAAAGACGGAACAGAGATTTTTTACAAAGATCAAGGTGAAGGACCAACTTTAATGTTTCACCACGGATGGCCTTTATCATCAGATGATTGGGATGCACAAGTTATCTTCTTTTTACAGAAAGGTTACCGGGTAGTGACACATGATAGAAGAGGTCACGGCCGATCTAGCCAGGATATTTACGGTCACAACATCGAAACTTACGCTGCTGATGCTGCAGAGCTGGTAGAATTTCTTGATTTGAAAGATGTTGTTCACATCGGACACTCAACGGGCGGTGGTGAAGTGATTCGTTACGTTAACAAATATGCTAATGGAAGAGCAAAGAAAGCTGTGTTAATTAGTGCTGTTCCGCCAATAATGGTTCAAAGTGATAGCAATCCCGATGGTGTGCCGATGTCTGTTTTTGATGGCATCAGAGACCAAACTTTGAACAACAGGCAGCAGTTCTATATCGATTTGACTGTTCCTTTTTATGGATATAACAGAGAAGGTGCCGATGTTAAAGAAGGTGTACAGAGAAACTGGTGGAGACAGGGAATGATGGGGGGAATTGTTGCGCATTATGACGGCATCAAAGCGTTTTCTGAAACTGATTTCACTGAAGATTTGAAAGCTGTTGATATTCCGGTTTTGGTTCTTCATGGCGAAGATGACCAAATTGTTCCTTACCTAAATGCAGGTGTAAAATCTGCCAAGCTGTTGAAAAACGGAAAGCTGATCACCTATCCAGGTTTCCCTCACGGAATGCCAACTACGGAAGCTGCAACAATTAATAAAGATATTTTCGAATTTATTCAGTCCTAGTGAACAAAGTTTTGAGGTGTAATTAATGTCTGGAGAATTGTTGATTTCTTAATGATTCGAGAAACGCCCAATCGGGTCCTTATATGTCTAAAAGCCAATTCCTGTTTAAGGAATTGGCTTTTAAATTTCTGTGAGAAGGTTTGTAATACTCAAGAAAATATATTTAACAGATCAAAAGCAGTCGGTACTCACCATCATTTTCTATTGGTGCCCTGTGAACACAAGGTAAGACTTCTTGCCCGGGATGATCTACAGCTAATCTCCAAAGATGACCTACCCCTAAATTTATTGTCTTGGCATTGGGTTTAGGTTGATAATGCAGATCAAAATAATGTTCACTCAAAAAGGTTTCAAATTCTGCTTCTGAACCCTCATATAATTCCTTTAGCTTTTCCCGGATTTCCGGAATTAAAATTTTTTGTTCAACCTGATCGTTGGGTATGATATCGCTTGCAGAACCATAATAAGTACATAAAAAAGTATCCGCTGCGATAGGGGACCGGTCCACGTGATAAGAATACACATCTGTTGAAATGAAATCCAGCTCCTCATCCCGCTGGTAACTTTTGATCAGATTAAGTGAAGGAGACGCGCCAAAATCAGCCAGCAACCGCAAATCACTTAAAATTACTTCCCTTGCAATATTTCCCTTTTCGGATAGCCTGAGCGTTAAAAGAGTTTCAGGGGTCACTTCTGTGATATTTTGCTTTAATTGAAGTTTAGACACAATTTCCTTAAAATCACCAGCCAAATTTCTGTGCCAGCAAATAGCATTTACAGGGCCTAGAAAAGAGGTATTTACAAGGTCAGAAAAAGTAGAGACCACTCCAATTTGATTGTTGTCCGAAAATTTATGGTTCATGTATCTAAGAAATAACTAATCATTAATTATCTACAAAAATAGCATACAGAAATCAACTATAAGATTAATGAGAGATTGTCATCTGAACTGGTCAGTTATTATAATTCCATTTTAAAAAAATCAATTGTTCGTTTCCATGCCAACTCTGCTGAAACTTTGTCATAACGGGGCGTGGTATCATTATGAAAACCATGATTGGTTTTCGGATATATATAGGCTTTATATTTTTTATCGTTTGCTTTTAATGCGGTTTCGTATGTCGGCCATCCTGCATTATAGACGGTATCTAATTCAGCATAATGCAGCATAAGGGATGCTTGAATTTTAGGCACATCTTCTACAGCTGGCTGCCCACCGTAGAAAGCTGCTGCTGCTAATAAATCAGGAACTTGCACGGCCATACTATTTGCAATTGTTCCTCCAAAACAAAAGCCTACAACACCAATTTTACCATTACACCTTTTGTGATTTTTCAGGTAGTCATATGCTGCAATGAAAATTTCAAGCATTTCACCAGGATCACGTTTATCATGCATATGCCTGCCTGCATCATCGTTACCGGGATAACCGCCAAGAGGTGTTAAGGCATCAGGCGCGATAGAAATAAAACCAGCTAAAGCAGCCCTTCTTGTCACATCTTCGATATGTGGGTTAAGTCCCCGGTTTTCATGCACAACAATAAGTCCGCTGAGTTGATGGTTTGTAGCAGCTGGCATTGACAATAACGCGTTTATGTTCCCTCCATCTTTGGGTGCATTATAATTGATGTGTTCAGATTTTAGCCGTGGATCGTTTTGCTTTATCTGTACCGAATTAATGTAATTGGGCATAATAAAGTTCAATAGTGCAGAAACGGTTAAGCCGTTTACGGCGTATGCCGCAAGCTTTAACTCGAAGTCTGCTCTGTTTAACCGGCTGTGCACATAATCATCATAAAGGTCAAAAACTTCTTGTTTGATGTCTTCTTTTTTAACTTCTTTCATATTCTGATCCAGAACATAGTTTTTAAGAACAAAATCTTCTTTAAAGCCGAGTTTACGGTACAGTCCCTTTCCCATTACAGAAGCTTGCAAGGTGACATGGGATGCACCCAATATGGCTGCACGGTTAAGTGCGAACTCCATAATCTCTTCGGCAAAACCTTGCCTTCTTTTATCAGGGATTATACCAATACCATGAATACCAACAATATTGCCAGTTTGATAAACTATTGCTGTTCCAACCGGTTCTTCATCATAGGTGGCTAGATAAAATTCTATTTCACCCCATGATTTTTCAACAATTTCTTCGCTTATTCTATATCCAAATGCTTTGGGGTATATCTCTGCCCATAGTCCAGCCTGGTCTGCATTACTCACCCTGTTAAAATTTAACCGGAGCTTTTTTTTAGGCCGTTCTTTTAATTCGAGCGACATCCCTATCTGTACCGATTTTTCTTTAAATCCTGCTTTCTTCAACAGGTTATAAGAAGTACCGTCGTCAATGTTCCAACAAGAAACTGTTATGGGGTTCGGTGTTGAAAACAGTTTATCCTTAACCTCGTTGATAATGGTTTCGGTGATTTCTCCGTTGAACCATAACCTATTTGGCCAGTCTGAATTCTCTATAAAGCAATAATTAAAGTCATCTAGTAGATAGCATGAATCAAATAACTCTGCTGCTTGCCGCCATATCGAAGTTAGGTTAGTGATATTGGCCTGAATGATATTGTAACTTTCTTTCATTTTATTTTAATAAGTAGTATACCGGCAAGCAAACAAACAATACCGAATAGTTTTTTTATGGTTAAAGGTTCTGTTTGCATATTTAACCAACCAAAATGGCTTGCTGCCACTGCGAAAATTAATTGACCGGATAAGCCCAGGGAAATCATGGTAGAGAAGCCTAATTTTGGGATAGTAAAGTAGTATAAGCTTATACCCAGAACACTAAAAAGTCCTCCGGTAAACCACAGATAAACCGGAACCTGTTTAACGCTTGTTAAACTGGGCTGTGTTTTAAAGCTCAATGCGGCAATAACCAAGGCAAATACCATACCGCTGGCATATTGAGCGAGCGATGCTAAAACCGGTTTTTTCAGAATGATACCCAAATTAGCGCTTAAGCTAGCCTGGATAGCTAAGAATGCACCGCCGATAAACGCTAAAGAAGAAAATAAAAATTTATTCATGATGCAAAGGTAAATTGGAGAATTTACAACGCTCTTTACATATGTTGACTTTGCTCTTTTTTTAAATCTTTTCTGATTCTGCTCAACTGAGTTGGTGTGATACCCAGATGCGAGGCAATATGCTGCAAAGGAATTCTTTTATCCACGTCAGGATGTTGTCCAATAAATTTTAAATAGCGGATGGTTGCGTTTTCTAAAACTATGGATACTTCCCTTTGTTCTTTTTCGATGATCCAGTTGCGTTCAAGATAGGCAATATAAAAGTTTTTAAGGTCGTCATGATTAAAAATGAGTTCCTGGTATTTATTGTAATTAATGCTGATCAATACCGAATCTTCCAATGCTTCAAGAGTAAATGTTGAAGGCGTTTTTTGAATGGCTGATACTTTTGAACCAGCGAAATTTCCTTCCAGAAAAAGATTTTTATTATAGCTGTTGCCATTAATATCAGTACAAAAGGCTCTTACCGCACCTTTGCAAACAAAGTAAGTTTTACGGGAGATCTGACCCTCCTTTAGTATAATTTCATCTTTTTTGACCGTCTGGAACTGGATGTTTTCTTCAATAAGCGACCATGACTTATCCGAAATTGGAAAGTAGCTGTTGAATTTCAATTTTAAATCTGATATGTACGTTTCTTGGTTTATCAAATGGTAATTTGTCAAAGGATTTTTGTTGTCAAAATTAAATTATATTTGCTAATAATTTATTACTATTTACCTAAAAGTTACTGGGTAATAAAAGTGAAATTTTTATGAAACGAACAGCAGAAGAGCCGGTAAATAAAGAGTTTACTGAGGAATGTACCAAGGTGATGAATGCCGTATCAGATGCATTATATGCAATTGGTGGAAAATGGAAACTGATGATCATTATCGCCATGGCGAGAGGAAATAATAGATTTACAGAACTCCAGAAACAGGTAAAGGGAATTTCGGCCAGGGTGCTGTCAAGTGAATTGAAAGAGTTGGAGATGAACGGATTTATCTCTAGAAAGGTTGATCCAGGGTATCCCGTAACTATTGAATATCAGTTGTTGCCTTATAGCCATACACTTGAAAAGGTTGTTGCTGCAATGACTGAATGGGGTATTCAGCACCGCGAAAAGATCAAAAATGAACGGTCTTCCAAACCTTCGTAAGCTTTAGGATTTTATGAGCTGCCAACGTATAGATTTTGTTAAATGCAACCATTAGTTCTTACAAAGGAATGGAGCTCGAAAGAGCTCCATTCCTGCTCAAAATGCTTAATTGCTTAATGGTCTTTCCTCTACAATTACGAAATAACCTATTCGTTCTTTTATAAGCCATTTTCCGTTTTGAAGTACATATTTGTCATCGTATTTTACACTGTAATCCGTCAGTACATTCTTGCCATTGGATTCTCTTATCATTTTGATCTGAGAAAAGGATATGCCTGTCGCAGTATCCCCATCTATTTTTACTGTATGTTGCCCATTTAATGTAAAATAGGTTTTCACCAAAGAAGCGTGTCCGTTAAAATCCTTCTCCATAGTTTCTCTTCCAGAAACATTGGCTGCCAGGAAGTCACCCATATATACTTTGTAAGTAATATCAGGAGTAAATAAATCCATTACTTCGGAGATCTTTTTTTCGTCACTTAAATAAGCGTATGAATCTATTAAGTCTCTTAATTCCTCTTTGGCTTTTAAAATTTCTAATGTCATGATTTTAAATTTTTATATGAAAAGTTCTGTTTTTTGAGCGTACGATTAAGATATTCTTTCAGTTATACCAGAAATGATGGGTCGATTTGATAAGTGTCAAATAATTGGTACGCCGTAAGATTTTTTCGCTCTAGTCCAAGTTGTACATCCAAAGCAGAAAGCTCTGTGTCGATTGGAGTGAATTGAACGGCTTTAAAAAGTGCGGTCTGGATAACGAGTCCAATTGCCAGGCTGGTCGTTTTTTCCGTCCAATTACGAAATTCATTCTCATTGCTGATAATCTTATCGTATTTTTTAAGCAATATGTTTTTAGAAGCCTCGTCCATGGTCTGATAATCTTTCGATTTGGTTACATAGTCAAGCAGGTCACTTCCCTTGAAGTCAGTCCTTTTAGTTACGAGTAATTGAAAAGGAGCTATCAGGGCTCTATCCGTATTTAGACAGGTTAGTTCATTGCGGTCTATACGGACCATTGTGAATGGCCAGGCGCCAGGTGATGGCATAAGTGGAAAAAAGTCCAGTATTAAAGAATCTATAATTTTATCTAGTCCCATATGAATCGTCATTTAATGATTGTATATATTCGTTTTGTTGTAAGCAAAATTAAAGTATATATAGTTACAATTTGTTAGCAGTTACCTAAAGGTTATGGAATAACAAATACGTAAGTGTTAAGAAAAGAGGTGATTATTGTGGTCTAAGGGAGCATACTGGTCTGTGTCGCAGTCAATTTTTCGAGGGAAGGTTAAGGTGTTCCATTATTAAGCGGAACACCTGTATTGAATAATGGTTAACGTTTTTTTATTTTTTTTGCCTCGTCAGAAATTTTAACAAAAGATTTATCCCTTTTGCGTTTTTCATGTTCAGAAGTAGAAAAATACCAGGATTCTTTTCGTAATTTGAGGTAGCTATTGTACACTTCCAGTTCTATAAGACCCTTATTTACAGCTTCGATAACGGCACATCCGGGCTCACCAACATGCGTGCAATTCTCAAAACGGCAGGACTCTGCAAAATCCGAAACATCGAATATATCTGCTAATGTTTCAGAATTGTCTGAGGCCAAACCAAATTCTCTAACACCCGGAGTATCTATTAATACAGCACTGTTCTCCATTAGAACCATTGCTCTTCTGGTTGAAGTATGTTGTCCTTTACCTGAGGATTTGCTTATTTCAGATGTGATAAATACTGTATGTTCACACAATGCATTGATTAAAGAGCTTTTTCCTACTCCTGATGATCCCACAAATACGATCGATTCTCCCTGCTTGATAAATTTTCGTACGGGAAGTATTGTTTCAGGATAGAGAATACTTACGAAAAAAATCGGCATTTGGCGGCCAATATGTTTCAGCGATTCATCTACTTGATGGCGACTAAATTCCAAATCGGATTTAGTTAAGATCAATATCGGTTGAATATTTTCTTCCGCTACCTGAACCATAAAACGTTCCGTTCGGCGAACGTTGAAATTGGCATCAAGGCTTTGTACGATAAATGCCTTGTCAACATAGGAAGCAATAGCATGCCTGTCGGATATTGTACCGCTCTTTCTCCGGTATAATGTATATTTACGCGGTAAAATATCAACGATTATTCCCTTGTTATCGTCAAAAGGTTGAAAGATAATCCAATCACCTGTACACGGAAGTTCAAATGATGACTTTCCATAAAGTACATTGCCCGCTAGTTCACACAACAGCCGACCACTCTCGGCAATCACCTCATAATTGGTTTTGTTTACTGCAGCAATGCGGCCATGAAAAAGATGTTTGTATTGTGAGGCTTGTTTGAGTTGAAACAGACTGTCGTTCCAACCATATAATGATAGGTTATTCACTACTTAATAATTTGAAATGATGAAATAAAATTGCTTAATTCTCTATCATCCGAATGGTTTGCTCTATAGAAATCACCTTTGGTAATATGGAAACTACCAAACAGGCAACTTTAGAAACAAGACACCCGGAATCAGGCAATCATTCCAATCGCTAAACTATAATATGTGAACAGTTGTTGCATAAGGTGTAAAGATACAAAAAAACTAATTCTCTATGAGCCACTTTATGCCAACCACCAGCATAATAATTACTGCTAATATATATTTCCATTTAATAACCTGACGTTTTCTATAAGCAATATAAATACCTATGGTCATAATAACAGCTATCGCTATAATAAACCAGCCAAATAGCGATGGGTCTCCTCCTAATTTAATGTTCATTTTAATCTCTTTTTCTTAATTTTTATCAATAGTAACATCAGTAAGCTTAAACGAAAAATTCTTGTTGTCCCGCTCTCCTTCGGTTTTTTTCAGTTCACTGTAGCTAACAGTACCCGTTATTTTAAATTGAGGATGTTCATCCAGATTGTATTTCCCCCCATTGTTGTCAAATACAAAAAAGTTTTTTAGCGTATACTGTTTTTGGTTTGGCGCCATATCTAATAAGACCGCGTTTTTGCCCGTTCCAAGATTCAATATTACATCCGATATACTATGTTTTTCGCTGCTCATAGCATGTGATTTTACTACAAAAGCCATAGGAATTACTGTTGATTTGCTGGACATAAAAGTAAAGAACGGGGCATTAAATTCTCCTACCAGTTCAACTTTTTTGCCCTCATATTCATATCCAGATTCCAAGGCTTCCACAATTTTTACGGAGTTGTTATTGCATGCTGATAGGAGCAACACAAATAGGGTTATTGCTGAAAATACTGTTTTTTTTCTGTTCATAGTCTAATAGATGTTATTTTTAATATTCAGATCAAGGAAAGTAATTTTATATTGTTGAGCATCGGCATAGATTTTAAAACGTTAACAAATTTCTAATAAAAACATCATGAGCATACATTCACTAAGCAATGAAATATGTTCATAATAGCTTCATTACCTGTAAAAACAAATATATTCTTATGAAAATATGAATTTATGTTATTATAATCCAATAATATTTTCCAATTTTATCAAATTGCAGAGCTTTTTAAATTATCTAACGTTCCTGGGGTCATTGCGATGGTATTCTTTGGAGGATGTTTTCTTTTCGTGACCTGCAATTAGAATAACTGTTACATAATAATGGCAAAATATTAATGAAGAAAATTGGATTAGTAGGGGGGATTAGTTGGGTATCGACAATGGACTATTATAAGTTTATAAATGAAGGTGTAAATTCAAAATTAGGAGGGCTGAATTTTGCAGAGTGTATAATTTATTCCCTGAATTTTGGAGATATTCAGGCTAGGGGTTGGGATAGTTCTTTTGATCTGTTAAAGATTGCCTGTGAAAGCTTGGAGCGGAGCGGAGTGGTGTAGATGGTATTGTTTTATGTGCCAATACTGCGCATCTTTTTGCTGACGAACTACAAGATATAACCAAGGTCCCAATTATTCATATTGGTGTAGAAACTGCAAAAGCGGTGAAAAAACAGAGTTTAAAGAAGGTTGGCTTATTGGGAACAAAGTTCACAATGGAAATGGAATTTTATCGAAATAAACTTGAA
>Ga0182008_10000501_pt1 | contig 29551 bp, 28 predicted proteins | sample Sormic07211129_1_FD_120482 | JGI IMG/M metagenome (GOLD analysis project Ga0182008, IMG submission 120482) | Rhizosphere microbial communities from Sorghum bicolor, Mead, Nebraska, USA - 072115-129_1 metaG | ecosystem: Host-associated > Plants > Roots > Rhizosphere | place: USA: Nebraska...
ACACTCACGGTCAACCAGAACAAACTGCAAAAGCGTCTGCGCCGTCAGGCCGGTGAAGCTGTTGCCGATTTCAACATGATTGAAGACGGCGACAAGGTCATGGTCTGCCTGTCCGGGGGCAAGTTATAAGCAAAGATTATTTTGTAAAACAGAAAATTCCTTAGTTTTTGCCTTTAAAGCCCGCCATATATCAGTTCTCCCTCCCTCTAACTTGACAAAGCTCTCTTTCGTACTAATCTTCACTGATTGGTTATTGGACGAGGTATTTTGTCAATGAAAGTCAGACAGTACCAATATAATTCGATACCTTTCGTGTCCATAGTCGATGATTCGGATTGTCCGTTCGATCCGTATGTCTCGTGTTATTTGAATGGTCCTCTGTCTTCTAAAGCACCAAATACAAGACTTAGATACGCGAATGAACTGAAGTTCGTACTTCAGTTCTTTTTTGAAAAAAAAATAAATCTTTCGGCACGAATTGCGTCTGGAAAGTTGATATCGCAGAAAGAGTATATGCAGTTTTATGACGCGTGTTGCTTAATCAAGGATGCGTTTGACTCAAGTTTAAGTATAAAAGAGTTCCGAGTAAGCGATAAGCACCTCCGTAATATTATTGTTGCCAATCAGAAAGGGATGGCGAAGGTATCAAATGAAACTTTGCAAGGCCGCATCAGAAGGCTGAGATATTTTATTACATGGCTGTTTGAACATTTTCATGGTGTATACGGGATTGAAGAAAATCTGAATGATCGATTCGATAAGCTGATTTCGAAAATCAAACTAGATGAAGAAGATCTTGGGCGAAATCACGTACAAGAAATAAAGGGGGCTGACGAATCTGTGATTCCTGATGAGGTTTTCACGAAATTGTTGGAAATGATTTTGCCATCTTCGCCTAATAATCCATTCAAAGGGTCAAGAATTAGAAATTACTTAATAGTTAATTTGTTAATTTGCTGTGGTATCAGGAGAGGCGCGCTAGCGAAGTCAAAGGTATCAGACTTTCATTTCTACGGAACTTATGATCAGGTATCTATATACCGCTCGGGAAACGACCCGACAGACCCTCGTACAGAAAAACCCAACCAAAAGACTAAGGCGCATCTGGCTACGGTTGGTCAGGATTCGATGTTTCATGTTAAGTTCTATATTGATCAGATTCGGTCAAAATTTTCTGGGGCTCAATATCATGATTTTTTATTAATCAGTGAAAATGATTCTAAAGGAACTGCAGGCCAACCACTTTCCTTAAAGTCGATAAATTCAATTTTTCAGACCATTTCTAAGGCTTTGGGGTTTCATGTCCATCCTCATATGCTCCGCCATAAATGGAATGAGATTTTTGATAAAGAGGCGGATCGTGTTGGAACTGATCCAGTTCTTCGTGAGGACACTAGAAAATATGCGATGGGGTGGTCGCAAAATAGCACAATGGTCGACGTATACGATGATAAGCGCTTGGCGCTTGTAGCAAGGGAACTGTCGATAGCGCATCAGCAACGTATGGCGCAAAAAAAATGAACCACTCAGACGAATCGATATCGATAAATAAATTTGATAAAGCGCCTTCATTGTTTACAGCCAAGTCTGGTTTGATTGTTAATGCTTTAGATGAAGAATGGGTAATACTTCCAAATAAGGGGAAAGGAGCGGGGGTTAGCGTTGGTTGGGTTCATGCTTCAGACATGACAGAAACTGAAAAACAGTTGATTTTGGATGTGTTTGTCTATTACGTAAGAACCAAAGCTGCAAGCACTGCATCGGGTGTTGTTACCAGAATAAGGCCATTTGTCTTGGGTGGTATACCTTCGTTAGATAATGTTAAGGCGTTATGGAGTGGGTTGGGTACGCATCAGAAAAAGGCTCTTAACCAGTTTTTTGGCACTCTATCAAGAATGGGGCATAAGAAATTTCATGGCTACCACAAATTCACAAGAGAGCATTTGGATAAAACTAGCGTTAATCCACTTGATTTGTCCACAGGTGCTTTTAACGATGTAGAGTTTGATTCGTTGGCGAAGAAAATCAATGAAAACCTTCAGCAATTTAAGTGGAGTGCTGAGCAAGAACTTTCCTTTTACCAGTCATCGATGCGTTATGGTGTTCTCAAAAATATGGTGACGACTAAGTTGTTGGTCTCCATTGTACGTCGGCCAATCCAGATTGCGCTTTTGAAATGGTCAGATTTGATTCCCTCAGGTTCAAGTTTTCACGATGCGGCAATACTTAGTGTGGACGAGATAGGCAGCTTGGGGGGAGAGACACTTCAACTTAGAGTGTACATCGCTAAGTCCACGGGAATGCTTTTTTCGCGGGAGCGTCCTGAGAGATATCCATTGTATATTTCTGAAGATTTAGCAAAAGTGCTAATTGAGTTTAAGGGGATAGTTCTCAAGGGGCTCAAGCTGCTTATGACATCATCGGAGATTGACGTTGATGATACCGAACTTCTGAAATTAATGAACGATATTCCTATGTTTCCAGATGTAAAACTTTTTTCTTTGGAAGTTGAGTCTTTAGATTTCTTAAGGAGTCTTTTTTCTTCCCGCTCTACTGCCTACCATGTATCGGAATCGTCCATCACAAATGCCATCAGGTGTGTTCGTCCCAGCTCTGATCGCGTACCGGATTGTATAGCCAGTTCTAATAGGGTTCGTCATACCGTATTAACTCGAGGTGCGCAAGATGGACTCTCTGCTGCACAATTGGCCAAAATAACCGGTGTAACTGTGCCAGCTGCACGGCACTACATTGACTTGGATTATAAGTCTAGACGGGAGATTGACTCAAAATATATTGGCAACGAATTTCTTAAGGCTGCGTTTAGCGGTTCCTTAGCTTTGATCAAGGAAAGAGATGAAGTTATAGTTGATCACAATTTCAGCCCTGTTGGTGGCGCGCGAAATGAGCGTGTATGTCATACCTGTTCCACAGTCATGGGGCGGCCGTTGGGTTGTTATGGGTGTCCTAATTTCCTTCCAATACTTGAGGCAGATCACAGGTCAGTCTTAGAAGCGGCGGAGGATAAGCTTACGGTAAATCGTAACGCTTTACTCAATCCGCTTCATACTCGAAGCATCGAAAAACTAGAGCGGCAGATTGTTTGGGTTAAATTGACTATTGCCGTGTGCGATGAGACTCTTGCAATGCAGCGCTCAATAGATGATTAATAAATACTTAGACAGATTGGAATCACTAATCTGTTTGTATCGTGAATCGGAATTCATACAATTTGAGAGCCCTGGTGGAGAAAAGGCCGATTTCGATGATTTAGTCTGGCACCACATTGATCCAAATAGTGGCCGTAATAATAGGTTCCTCTGCGGGATACATGGAAAAAAGGGTAGGAATTCCGGTAATCTGTCTAGCGACGCTCTTCCTTATCCTTATAGTTATCTGATAAAAATTTGGGTTATCGAAACAATCAATACAAATTTGTCTGTCAGTGAAAAAAAAGCTCGAACATCTGCTGCCAGAAAGATGCTTTCACGTATGGATGGCGATCTTTACATTCAATCAGAGTCTTCAGTTCGCAGTCTTTGCTTAGGAAGTAGGACTATTGACCGTCTGCGCCCGTTTTTTGATTTCTGTGCTGATCAGGGATTGATGAGAAAGATTGATTTACAGGGTACTGATGATCGAGATAGGACTGGGCATGCAAGTTTCGATAAGAAACTGGAAAAACTTCCTGATATCAGTGCAGTAGTAGCCTTAGGTAATATTTTTTCGACAGTATTCGAAAATGTCGATGATAAAGGAGCTGTTCTCCCTGGTAAGGACGTAAGAATCCGTGATGCAATGGTTTTAACTTTTACCCTTCTATCTCTTGCATCACCTAACCGTACCTCTGCTGAAATTCCAGTTTTGCCTAAACAAGTACTTCAGTCTCACTCAGAAGGCGATGGGGAGCCCGTTTATTATCTTAATTGGATTGGAAGCAAAGGCTACAAAAATACTCGGAATCACGTACTGTCTGCGCTTTCTGATTCAATTAACAAAGCCGTTAACTTTTTTTTCAAAGCTTGTGAACCCGCCAGAATACTTTGCAGATTTTATGAAAAGCCTTCTGAGAGTTGGAGAAGGTTGCTTGGAGATTTCGAGATTGAAGCAGATCTAAAGAAAAACTTGTCTCTGACTCAACAACCGAATCTTTTTACGCTGGGTTATGCACTAGGCTTTTATGGTGTAGAAGATTGCGTTCCGATATTAAAAAAAGGAACTGACTTAACGAGTACTCATGCTAATCACAGAGGTCGTTTTTTTGAAAATAAACCAATTTTTTCTTTGCTCCCTGATGATCAGTTGTCTGTGTCGAATTCTAAGAAGACTAAACTATCCGCATTGCCCTATCTGTTCGGATATACGCAATTACCAAAGATATTTGCTGATAAAGATGTCGTGACGGTGGATGAATTGCAAAGTTGGTGGGTGTCTTTTTATAGAAAAGAATTTCTACCTGAGTTTCCTTTTTCTTTCTCTAACGGTGAATCGAGCATCAAGCTTAAAAATGCTATGTTTTGTTTCTTAGGAAGTTGGTTTTATGGAGATTCAAAAAATCCAGGGGGAGGTGGAAGGACACTTAAGAAAACGAATTACGCGGTTGTCCCTTTGGTCTCATTAGGAAGCTCCACTTTATCTCGACTTTCCCCCCAAGGAGTCGGGGATTCGATTTTCGTTGACTATGGATATTCCTCAGAGATTCGGCTGACACCAAATCAGTTGCGGCACCTAACAAATACTCTCGCTGATTTAAGTAATATCCCAGTTGAAATTATTACTGCTTGGTCAGGTAGGAAAAATTCTGAGCAAACTCATACTTATATTCATACCAGTGATGACATAAAAGCAAGCCGAGTAAGCGCAATAGTGAATCCGCCTAAGTTCGACAAAAGCTCAATTCGAACTTATTCTAAGGAGCAGCTTGCAACAGCTACGAATCTACCAGCCTCGATCACCTCTACGGGACTTTGTAGTCAAAATTTACATGTAAATCCCTGCAATTATTTGAATGATTTCATCTCCCAGTGTTTTCTGTGTCCTGAGGCTTGTTATATTGCAGGTGATGAGAGTGCTATCGAGCTTTTGGAAAAAGATTTAGGATTTCAAAATGCACGGTTAGAGTCGGTAACGGGTGATACTCGTTTATCAACTTCTTCGGCAATGAAAAAATGGTATGTTATCCACTCTCGAAATGTTCGAGTTCTTTCAATGTTGATTGATCTGATGAAAAGTTGTCCTGTAGGTACAACAATTCGCTACTCAAAAAAAGACTCTGAATTCAATTTAATTGATTTAAGCACGAAGGTCATAAAGAAAGCTTCGTGCGCGCTCCCGGATTATGAGGCGCGTTTAAAAGGTTTGATCGAAGATAAATCTACGAACTCTAATACGGATACCAATCCTCAGTTACGTTATCTTTTGTCGTCTTTCGGCCTGAACAATAAGGAGGTATGACGTGGTTGAACCAAAAATATCTGCCCAAGCACAACGTAAGATAGAGATTATGCTCACCAAATGGACAGGTAAACTTACTTGGGATGCACTGGTAACAAGGGTTGAACTTGAACTCGCAATAAAGACGACAAGGCAAACTCTTTGCACCTACGTCGGTATAAGTACGTCATATAAAAATAAAAAAGCGCAGCTTCGGGGCGCGTCACCATCGCTCTACACAACAATCACGGCTTCTGATGTGAAGCTGGTTGAACAGATAGAGAACCTGAAGGCTGAAGTTGAAGTCCTAAAGAAAAATAATGCTGAACAACTTAGAATGATTGAAAGGATTTTTTTAAATGCGGAAACAATTCCCAATCTAGATCTCTATGCTTTAGTTAAAAGGAGGCCTGAGGAGATACAAAAAGACTGATATGCAGATTATTTAAATGATTTATGTCTATTTATGTAGTTTTTAGAGTGTGGCTGGTTTTACTTTGGGGAGATCTGGTGGTTCAATTGGCATATAACAATTAAGTTCGTGTCTTCTAACACTTCAACTTTCGTAAAATCTTCTACGGTAATAGTTCTGCGGGCCTGCATTCCAGGCTTTCAGCAATCTGGTACAACTTTTCGACCGTAATATTGACTTCTCCTCGCTCAATTCGCCCCATATAGCTACGGTCTACTTGGCAAATTAGAGCGAAGACGTCTTGCGATAGACCTTTCGCTTTCCTCGCTTGCCTGATCTTTTTCCCCAATTCTTCCGCCAGATTCCCCATAGCCGCCTCGACACACATGAGGAAGGACTATCGAGCGTTTGCGGACGAGTCGGCCACGGACTATAATCCGTATTTTTGCTTAAAAATCATTGAGGCGCCTGCATGAAACAAGATTTATTCGAATTCGACAGGCAGCTCCATTCGCTGCTTTGCGAGCATTTTTCTGGGGGGTTCACGACTCATCAGTTGAGAGACGCGTATGCGGCACTCCTTCCTCCCTCAAGCTTTCGGCTGGCGGATGTGCGCGTTTATGTTTATGAACAGATCCGAAGGTTAATTCGTGTAGGCTGGGTGGAGATGGCAGTGCAGCGCCAGAAGCGGGGACAGGTGTTTCGTATGTTGGAGATGCCCCAGCGGCTGCAGCTCGTACTGGTAGATGGGAAATTCTCTTTGGCCGTCGATCCTTTGGAAGGTCCAGCAGATGCGGGAAGAGAAACACCATGCCCTGTGCCTCGCTCAAAGGATGGGCAAGACGACCAGGCCCGCCTTCAAGCGATGCTAAAAGAGACCCGGCTTGATCTGCTTTCATCCTTGGGCGAGACCGAGCGGTACAAGCAGTTGTTTGAGGAAATTCCTCACCTGAAGGGGCGTTTTGAAGGGGTATATCTGGAAGCCCGTGACAGGAGCTCAAAGCTCCTTGGTCACGTTCGTGCAATTGAGAATACGCTTAAGGCGATTTCTGCCGCATGAACTCTTCTCTCAGGGTATGGCAACACGACTGCATTACGTTGGCTATGCAGCACTACACCCACCAACCTCATTTCTTTTGCCAAGCAACTCCCGGTGCCGGCAAGACCAAAATGGCAGCGGAGCTGGCCAGACAATTACTAAAGCAAGACAAGATAGATCTGATCCTCTGCTTTGCTCCGTCACGACAGACAATGGATGGATTTCAGAGAACGTTCTCCGCAGTTCTGGGTAAACGGCTGGATGGGTTGATAGGTGCCGTCGGTGCTGCTTGCACATATCAAGGAATGGAATATCGAGACGCAGCATTCTGGAAACTGTTCGACGACTATAGGGTGTTCGCGGTTTTCGATGAAATCCATCACTGCGCTGGCCATGACTTGCTGTTAAGCAATGCATGGGGGCAGCAGATTGTGCAAAGGATTCAAGATCGCGCCACTTTCACTCTTGCCCTCTCGGGGACACCCTGGAGGTCTGACCAGAAGGCAATAGCGCTTGCTCGATACTCTCAGCCAGACGGGGTGCTGATCTGTGACTACAGATATGGCCTGCAGGAGGCAATCGCTGACGGCGTATGTCGGTCGCCGCGCATCGTCGTATTGGATAACAACATGGTGAGGCTAACTGAAACGATATCCGCAGAAGGCACAGTCACGACGTATCCGAGTATTGCTAGGTTACTTTCTGAGTCACCCGTGTCTTATGAGGATCTGCTTTTTCATGACGATATCTTGCGGCAGATTCTGTTGTTAGGGTGTAAGAAGCTTCGCGAAATCCGTGAGCTACATCCGGAAGCCGGGGGCCTGGTGGTTGCGACAAACATCGAGCACGCTCACCGCATAGCTGACCTTATGCGTGCTCAGGGGGAGGTGTGTCAGGTCGTGACGAATAAAACGCCAAACGCACAGCAGCTCATCAATGATTTTCGACATGGTGGCTGCACCTGGGTTATTGCGGTTGGCATGATCAGCGAAGGGACGGACATACCCAGGCTTCAGGTTTGCTGTCATCTAAGTCGTATACGTACCGAACTGCACTATCGTCAGGTGTTGGGCAGAATCCTCAGGCGCTCAAGTGATGCGGATGAAAAGGCTTGGCTGTATGTTCTCGCGGAACCTGCGCTCCAGCAGTACTCGGAGCGTTTGGCGGATGATTTGCCCGATGATCACGCCGTATTGAGTGTCGTGCGAGCTTCGGAGTATGAGTGCGACGACAAGACTGACGACCATCCAGAAGATCCTAGCGGCATTGAACTCGCCATCTTAGGAGGTTCAATGGGCGGAGCCGTTTCCCGAATGGGGAGCGATCATGCAATTTCGATTCTCGGCTCATCTGAGCCCGCATTGTATGAACTCAACTTTTCACAGCATTATCGAACTCAGCTGTTGAGTGTGTATTGAGCGCACGGCGGCACCGATGTAGCTGTGCTTGGAAAAGCTCACCCTCGGCTTCGCTGTTAACTGACCCTGCGGGCGCAAACGCCAGTTTCCAAAAGCTCGTTGGCGAGCAGCAAAACTCTGTCTTGCCACCAATCCGAAAAGCCTGTCGTGCGAATACAGAAAAACAAACGTAAGAAAAAGAAATTCATCAAGCCGTTGATGGCCATAAAAATTACTCGTGAGGCGCGTGAATTGCTCGAAAGGCGTTCAGCTCGCGCGAGTCGATTCCTGGATGCGATATCGATTGTCGATGCTAATTAATAGCCCGAGCTCAAAACATCACTCCATAGGAACTATGTGGATTTAAAGCCATGCCGACAACCAACTCGGAGCAGATCAACGCTTATTTGTTGGCGTTCTTTCGCGGTTGAGCACTTGAGTCGCGACGACGCGTTGGTTGCCGTCGCGACGGTTGAAACGGCAAACTTTGGTTTGTTCCAAATCCTGCACCCTGGCACCTATCCCTTCGCGCCTATCAAGTCTGTATGACTACACCTATGTCAAAAAGACTATGAAGACATCGATGTCATAATGACTATGTAAGTCGTAATAAGATGATTTTGTTACCTTTTCTAGTTGGCATAGTTACTGATTACGCCAGTTCGCCAATTTTGGCTGCCTCCGAAGAAATCCCTCATGAACAATGAATTCCATCAGCGCCTTGCCGTCGTCACAGGTGCCAGCACGGGCATTGGACTGGCTGTCACCCTAGGTCTACTTGAGCGCGGCGCGCAGGTTGTGGCGATGGCCCGCCATACCGCTGGTCTTGGAGAACTGGCTGAACGGTTTGGCGAAAAATTGTTTCTGCTGCCAGGCGACGTAACCCTCGCGGGCGACCAGGTCAGGCTGGCGCAACTGACCAAAAAAACGGCCCGGTGCATTTCCTTGTACCCAATGCCGGAATAGCCCAACTGGCCGATGGCCTTGACTTGAGCGCTTTCGACCAGCAGCGGGCCGTCAATGGCGCGGGCGCACTCAGTACGTTGAGTACCTTGAGCGGGCAACTTGCGGCCCAGGCGTCTGTGGTATTTATCGGAACGTTTTTACAGCAAAGCACCTTTGCGGGCCTAGCCGCTTACATTGCTTCAAAGGCTGCCCTACGGGCGCATGTGCGCACGTTGGCCGTCGAACTGGCAACCCAGGGCATACGCCTTAACATGGTTTCTCCAGGCCCCACCGCCACGCCGATCTGGAACACCCTTGGCCTCAATGACGAAGAGCTGGGAGCCGTTGCCAGCACGGTCAAGCAACGTTTACTGTCAGGACAATTCCTTGAACCCGACGCCGTCGCGGACGTCATTCTTTTCTTGCTCGGCCAAGGCGCACGCAGTGTGTTCGGTCAGGACTGGGTGGTAGATGGTGGGTACACCTTAGGCTGATCTGCCCACCGTTTGCATGGTCAGCATCACGCAAACGGTGGAACAAAAAATTCTTCAGATAGTTGCCTTCGACTACAAGGTGTCCGTAAAAAGGATTCGCTGGTGCGAAATGAACCCCTGACGTGGATAAAATTAAGCTGGTGTATATACCTTTTCGGCCAAATTCCGTGAACGCTGACCGGCAGCTATGGGTTTTCTGCCTCTCGTGACAGTCAGAGAACGGCCAGGACCGGACGCTCGGCTCCAAAGGAATATGATGAAGAGAAAAGCAAGAATGGCTGCACTTTTGGCTAGCAAAACCAGAGCACTGTCTGAGCCTGGCTGGACGTTCGACCCTGACTGCATGACCCGAATACCCGACTGCCTTCGATCATTGAGGTACTTCGACGCATCAAATACGGTTAGCCTGAATGGGCGCACCGTAGCGTCACGTTGTGGTTTCCCGGCCCATCGAATGCCTGGGTTCTGGTGTCTCGCTTCGGGATAGCCGCCCGTCGTTACAGGTAGGAAACGATGCGCAGATTAGGGTCGTTCTCTAACGGTCATGCCCACAAGTCGTGCGTCATTGCTGAATGCGACAGTCTTAATTCTCTAAAATCAAAACGAACTCCATCGCTATCCCTTTGGAATAATTTGTTCAAATTCAAATAAATCCATTTTAAGTGCTCCTGGTGTTTAGTTGTTCGTAAGCTACCGTGTGAGTGTTATGCATGTTGTGGAGTTGTCAGTTCTTTTTATATAAATATCTGAGCTGGATTTTTGAAGGCGTAATCCACTAACTGTACCGCCGATAAGTTGAGAGCTTCTCAGCATTACATAACTCGTCAAATCTTGAAGCGATCGACGAGCTTAATGAGCTCCTCAGAAACTCGCACCAGTGACCCGGTGACCGACTTAGTCGTACCAGACACCTTGGTCACCTGCGCAGCATCGTTGTTGATGCCTTCAATGTGCCGATTTATTTCCTCGGCGACTTGATGCTGCTCCTCAGCGGCGGTAGCGATCTGTATGTTCATGTCCTTGATGATCGTCACTGCTTCGTGCACGCCAGAGAAGGCGGCTTCAACCTGCGAGCTGTAGGCCACGGATGCGTTAGATTGGTCTAGGCTTTCTTGCATCTCATGCGTGACCCGCTGCGTGCTGCTGACCAGTTTCACCAGCAGATGGTTGATTTGCTCTGTGGAATCGCTGGTGCGCTTGGCCAGCGCGCGCACTTCATCAGCTACCACGGCAAATCCGCGACCATGGTCGCCAGCCCGTGCCGCTTCGATCGCCGCATTTAATGCCAGCAAGTTTGTCTGATCGGCGATGCCTTTGATGGTCACAAGGATTTCGGTGATGCTCTTGGTGTCGTTGGCAAGGTCACCGATAGAATCGGAAGCCGTTCGAATGCGCTGCCCCAAGTGTTCGACCTGTGTGATCATTAACGTAATTACGCTCAGTCCCTTGTTCGCCTGAGTCTCTCCGTCTTGCGCGGAGATTGCCGCCCTGTTGCAATTCTTTGCGACCTCGCTGGCTGTCGCCACCATTTCGTGAAACGCGGTCGACAGCATGTCGACAGCCGATGACTGACGACGCGCAGTATCGTCGAGCGCATTGGTATACTGGCCAATGGTGCTGGCGTTCTGCTGAACTTGCTGGCTGGATAAATGGATTCCATGGATCAGTTGCTGAATGCTGTTCATAAAGGCGTTGAATCCTTCAGCAAGTGCCGTGGTTTCGTCCTTGCCTTTTACCGCGAGACGTCGAGTCAGATCACCTTCGCCATTAGATATTTCCTGAAGGCTTTTTGCGGTGTTCTTTATCGGCGAAACCAACAGCGTCGACAGCGCCACACCGCAAGCGGCAAATATCGCGATCAAAACGACACTTATGGTAACGATGAACAAGGCCAGTTTTTTAGCGCCCGCCATGATTTCCGATGTCTCGATCAGACCGATGTACTTCCAGCCGAGTTGCTCCGACTTATAAATGTTCGCGGTGTATTCTTTTTCGCCCAGCTTTACTTCATAGCTACCAGCGCTGTGCTGAGCCAACTCACGGTACCCTTCGCCAAGACTTTCCAGCGCTTTGAAATTGTTGTCTTCATGCCGAGCATCGGCCAACACATTGCCGCTGTCTTCCACCAGCATCAAATATCCGGTCTCACCGAATTTGACGCGTTTGACTACTTCGGTAAGTTGTTTGAGCGAAACATCCAGCCCGATCACGCCTTGGGTGCCGTCATCCGCCGTAAACCGCTGCGCCGTCGAAATAATTGTTGAGTTGTCGTCTTCGAATAAATAAGCTGCCGTACGTGCCGGCTGGCCATTGCCAGACATACCCGTCTTGAACCAACCCCGGGAACGGGGATCGTAGTTCGCCTGAATGTTCGTCGACGGCCACTGGATGTACCCGCCATGACTGGTGCCAAGGTAGACGTATTTGTAGCTAGGGTGCGCCTTGCCGATCTCCTCGAATAATGAGAAGAGTTCTCCAGAGATACCGTTGGTAGGCTTTTGAATCTTCGACGCCTGATTCACTCCCGTGTAGCTTGGCAAGGACTGGTCCGCAGACTTCGGCAGCTTGGTCTGCGACAGCGTTGAAACGTTTTCCGCCACACTGGAAAAGAACATATTAAAGGCATTGTCGACCTCGGTAATTTGCTTGATGCTGCTTTGATTGAAGTAAGTTACTTCGCGTTCCATCTCCTGCCGGGTTACAAAAAACGAAATGATCACGATCGGAATGATAGTTGTGAAGATGAAGGCCGCAATCAGTTTGTATCGTATGGTCATGTCCTGCCTCTGAATAATTTTTTCCGTGGCTGCGACGCCGCATGCATACCAACTATCTTCGATAGCATGTCCATTTGTCGGTCGCTGCTTAAGTAGAAGCTAATGTGGGCGCTCAATCCGAGCACCCGACGAATTATGCTGCAGTCGTAAAATAGTAGGTTTAAGGCGTTGGTTCTCTCTAAAAGAAAGTCATCTTTTCTTCCATGGTTAAACTGCAATTATTTACTCAGGTGGATCCTGTTCCAGCGTTAATTTCAGGTTTTTTATCCAGTATCGAACCCATCCGTTTTACTTCTTCGCCCCTTCTAGTATGGGTCCTGACAGGGTACTTAGAAACGACGCTAGGTCATGAACTTCCTGTTTGGACAGTCGGATGGGCTGACGCTCGGAGTGGCTGCTATTACCTTGCGACAACTCAGAGTGGCCGAGCTTTGCTGTTGGGGCATTTATATAGTGGCCAATGACTTGTTCAAGGGATGCGAACTGCCCTGCGTGCATGTAGGGTGGCCGCAAGGCAACGTTCCGCAGACTCGGTGTCTTGAATGCGCCGTCCATTGAAGTCTTGTCTGTGTTTATGAAGCGCAGCTCCTGACACTGGTCGGGCTTAGCATCGCTAAAGCGCCCCAGGCAGTTGAATTCGTCTTCCTGCACTTTGTCGATCGCGGTGGCGCGGCCATGATCAGGCTTGGCGGGATCGCGGGGAGGTGCACCGGTATTGTGGAAGTGCTGATCGGTAAAAAGTGGGCCGGTGTGACAACTTACGCACTGACCCTTGCCAACAAATATCCGCAGTCCGTTGACTTCCTGGGGTGTCAGGGTCTGCTGCGCGGCAGGTACTCTCGCAATAGTACCCTCGACGTACCGATCGAAGGGTGCCTCACCATAGGTCAAAGTCTTCTCATAGGCTGCGATGACCTTGCCAATGTTGGCAAACACTCTCGTAACGTCTTCACGTTCTTTCGCTGTCATCGAAGCCCATGCCAGCTTTTCATCCGGGGTTCCGACTGGCCCTGCATCCTGGGCAATGCGCGACAGATCTGGCATCGGCTGAAAGATGGCTTCATAGTCCGCGCGGTAATGTGTTCGCATCAAATGAACGTAGCGGGTACGGTTCGCCCCATGCTCAACAGCATCCTCCAGTGGCCCGAGTGCCTGGGCCCATAAACTGTCTTTGCGTCCGTCCCAAAACAGCCAAGGGCTGTGCGCAACATCGACGACAGGCATCGTACGCCGCACACCTTCGCCGACTCCATGACCCACAGGTAGCCCATCCTGGAATTGCTTTTCGGGGTCGTGGCAACTGGCGCAGGAAATAGTATGGTTACGACTGAAACGGGCGTCGTTGAAAAGGCGTCGACCGAGATCGACTGCGGCCGGAAAAAGCTCAACTGAATTCGACGGGTCTTTCGGAGTTGGTGGCACCTGGCTGATGCGTAGTGACGCGAGTACGTCCAGATCTGCAGTACTCCACGTATCTCGTAAATGTACATTCCTGTCGGATTCAGGCTCGGCGAGTCCTGGCATTGTCGTAAGAGTCGAGAGTACCGCTACAAAGATGCCTGCCCGCGTCGATGACCACTTGTTCATGTACCTCTCCTGGCGACACGTCAACGTACGACTAGCGAGCTACTGAATCTGGCGCGACAACGACGTTGAATGTCACACTGTCATTCCCCTCCGGACTTTGGATGGCGAGCTTGATCTCCCACCAGCCATTCATGCTGAATTTCATGCCTTCGAGCAGGTAGGTCCCTTCATTCAATTCCCGGGTGACTCGCGGTTGAGTGGGCAATCCATGTCCGTGCTGTGGCATTCCCCCGTCCACGGCAAATTGTGCATGGGTGACAGGTGTGCCCGTCGGTGAGGTCACCTTGATCTGCCATGAGTGCATCTGGTTGATTGCTGGCAACTGCGACGGTGGTTGCATAACGACCAAAAACTTGTTCTCTTCGGTGGCATGTGTGAGCGAAACGTCCAGATTGGAAGGCATTCTGGAGCAACCTGCGGCGGCCAGGATCACGGCGATTAACACGCTTGAAGTAATGATTCGATACATGCTGGAAACACCCGAGGTGAACGAAGTTGTGAGGCCAACGTTAAGTAACAAAACCATCTGCGCAAATAGGGGAAGCAAGTTCTGAGGGGCTGGCACCAGATGAGAGGCACGACCAGATGATCGTGCCGCGTCTGACTTGTAGTCGGGCGGCAAGAGACGGCGTGGAGTCTCTATCACCAGACGATTACGAGCTATTGCACCTTGGCTGCCAAAGCGGTGCGAGCAACTTCAGCAAAGTAACGAGCCCCGGTGATCAGCACGTTATCGTTGAAGTCATACTTCGAGTTGTGCAACGGAGTGCCTCCCTCCGACGCATTTTCGCCGTTGCCGATGAAGACGAAATTTCCAGGTACGACTTGCAGAAATGCACCGAAGTCCTCAGAAATCATCATGGGCTGTACATTCGCGTTGACCTGATCCGCGCCGACAACTTTGGTGGCCGCGGCAATAGCCACTTGAGTGCATTGCTCCCAATTCACGGTAGGGGCGAACTCGTGTGTGTATTCAAACTCGCAGGTCGCACCGTGCATCTGGCAGATGCCTTCGCTGATTTCACGCATCCGTTTAGCCAGCATCGCTTGAACCTCTGGAGCGTAGCTTCGCGTATCGCCTTTGATCACCACGTTCGTAGGAATCGCATTACGAATGCCGTCGGTAAAAAACTCGGTGCATGAGATGACTGCTGGCAAGCCTGGGTCCAGGTTGCGGGAGACAATTGTCTGCAACGCCAGGACGATTTCCGAGGCAATAACGATGGGGTCGATGCCCATGTGCGGTCGCGCGGCATGCGTGCCCTGGCCCTTGATACGAATAACAAAGTTGTCTTCGCTGGCCATGATGCCGCCTGACCGGGTGGCGATCTGACCCGCTGGCAAACCGGGCATATTATGGGCTCCGTAGATGTCATCCACCGGAAAGCGCTCGAACAAGCGGTCCGCAATCATCGCCTTTGCGCCACAGCCATGTTCTTCGGCCGGTTGGAATATAAACCGGACAGTACCGTCGAAATCCCTGCTCTCGGTCAGCAGTTTTGCTGCCCCCAGGATCATGGTCATGTGCCCATCGTGGCCGCAGGCGTGCATCTTTCCTGCAACGGTGGACGCGTGGCCTCGACCGGGCGCGTCCTCATGGATGAGTAGAGCGTCCATGTCTGCGCGCAGGCCAACAACCGCCGTGCTGCTGCCCAGCGTTAAACTTGCCACTAGTCCTGTGCCACCAATTTCGCAGTGCACCTCCAGCCCCATACTTGTGAGTGCATCAGCGACGTACTCGGAGGTGTGTACCTCTTCAAAACCGAGCTCGGGATGCTGATGTAAATGATGACGCCACGTCACCAATTGTCCGTGAAGTTCATTGTCATTGATCATTTCTGCTCTCCTTAATGGTCTCGACCATAAGCCGTAGGCTGAGCCACACGCGTTGACGCTCGAGGACGGATTGCGCTGATTCCATCACCAGGCTCTCGTACACCACGGGCGCTGTGGCGCCTTCGGTGCTGATAATGAGTACGCGGGAATCTGCAGTGATGCCGACCTGACGAGCCAAGGCCGGATTTTTCTGAAGCTCCAGAAGTCCGGCCAGACCTGCAACTCCTGATTCACCAGCGACCAGCGGAACATCCTGCTGACTGCCTTTAGCAAGCAACCGCATGGCGTTTACCGCGTCCTCATCACTGATAGTCATGAAGAATTCAATACCTGGTTGCAGGAATCTCCAGGCGAGAGGGGAGGTTTCTCCACAGGCCAAACCGGCCATGACAGAGTCCACTACTCCGGTGGCTTTTGCCGCGTGACCCTGCACAGCGCTTTGAAAGAGACAGTCCGCCTGATTTGGTTCTACCATCACGAGGATAGGCCGGTCTTCTTGGTAGTACTCCCACAAATAGCTGGAAATCCCGGCAGCCATGCCGCCAACACCACCCTGAACGAAAACATGGGTGAAGGGAGATAACGCCTCAGTGTGATCGCAGGTCTGTTCAATTACTTCCTCCGCGATGGTTCCGTATCCTTGCATGACGTCGCGCGGTACATCCTCGTAGCCATCGTACGAAGTGTCCGAAACCACTGACCATCCGTTGTCTTCGGCCAACTGAGCAGTGTGCGCAACAGACTCGTCGTAGTTACCTTCGACGCGAACAATTCGAGCACCGTACGCTGCAATCGCCGTCTCACGCTCGTGGCTGACATTGGCATGCAGGACGATCACACAACCGCATCCCACACTTAGGGCCGCCGCTGCCAAGGCTCTACCGTGATTGCCATCTGTTGCGCTGATGACAGTGAAATCGCCCAGTTGCTCCTTGTACTTCCCATTGATCAACCCCTTGGGTTCGAAGTCCTTTTCAGGCATTAGCCGCATGATCAAACGGATCAAGGCGATGGGTGCACCCAAGGCTTTGAAACTAGCCAGAGGAGAGCGCACAGATTCATCTTTGACCCAAAGTTGAGCTACACCCAGAGTGGTGGCAAGGTTCGGAAGGGACCAAAGCGGAGTTGGACCTGCATTTAGTAACGACCAATTGGATAGCCATGTGCGGGATTCTCGAGCCTTTTCTACGCTCATGATGCCTCGGAGTTCCGCCGGATATGGAGCGCGAGACGCGCGAGAGTTAACAAATAACATAGGGGCTCCAGTATAGTAAGGGATATAAAAATGTGATTAATTCAATAAGTTGGTTGCAGGTCGTATTTGCTCGAAAATTGGAAAGCCGAACTCATTATTAAATGAGCAATCGGTCACAAAGCGGATGAGTACTCTCCATTTTTATCGCGCGGCGTTTGGCGGAGCGCAATGCTCATGCCTGATTTTCATAACGTTTGAAGATCGTAAAGGGCGTTGCGCGCACAATTGATCGAAAATCGGGACACCACATGCATTATCGTTGCGTTTTTGCCATTTTGTTGCGTCTACTGTAAGCGCCGACGGCGGAAAGCGGTCCGGCCACGCGACCAAACTCGCTGTTCGGTGCCCTTTTTTGCTGTAATAGTGAGCCCATCCCTGTATTGAGAATCCCCCATGCAGCTTGATGTTTATGACCGAAAACTTCTGACACTCCTCCAGAAAAATAACCGGATGTCACAGCGCGAACTTGCAGAAGAGGTCAATCTGTCGCCCTCAGCAGTGAATCGGCGGATCGCTGCGCTGGAAGCAGCAGGTGTGATCAAGGAAAATGTGAGCATCGTTGATCCTGCTTCCGTAGGAAGACCCATCACTGTCTTGGTGGAAGTGAAGCTGGAAAATGAACGACTCGATTTGCTGGATCAGATAAAGAAGCGTTTTGTCACCTGCCCGCAGGTTCAGCAAGTCTATTATGTGACCGGAGACTTCGATTTTTTGTTGGTTTTGAATGTGAGCGATATGGGTGAGTATGAACAATTGACGCGTGAGTTGTTTTTCTTTGGAAATATCAAGCAGTTCAAAACATTTGTTGCAATGCAGAATAATAAACGAACCTTCGCTGTTCCTATCGCACCCTAGTACAACAGGTGGGCGTCACCTCCAGAGGCTTGAAAATCACACTTAATTATCCGCAGCTGTAAATTTCCACTCTGATCCTGATTAGCGATCCTAAATGCGCATCGTTATTTTTTATGAGGCCAATGTTCGTCTGTGTGACAGCGTGGGCGCGCAACGAAATTTCATTTGAGTTACGTAAATTCGAACATTCGTGCAGAGATTGGGGCGTATTCTTTGAACCATACCGCAAAAGATCTGATAGATCGAAGGTTTGGTTGACATACACCCTCCTGGGTTTATCTCCCGAAAACCATGCAATATTGTAGGTAGTTACCTTCGCGGTTAAAAACGTTGTTTATAGTTACCAACGTTCTCGTTCAATATTAATTTTGGATAGGATGTACCGATGAAAAAGGCACTGCGTTTCACGTCTCTTTGTCTCCCGATAACGTATGCGATGGGGCTAACTGCTGCATTAGTGAATTTCGCTCAGGCAGATGATTCATTACAGAAGATGAGGGAGCACGATACTGTCAAAATTGGTTATGCCAATGAAACGCCGTTTGCTTATGCAGACCTGAATGGTAAGGTGACAGGAGAGTCTCCGGAGATCGCAAAAATAATTTTTGCAAAATTAGGTGTTCACAATGTTGAAGGTGTGCTCACCGAATGGGGGTCATTGATTCCTGGATTGCGTGCGAATCGATTTGATGTGATCACAGCGGGGATGTACATCACCAAAGAACGCTGTAAGCAGGTTCTTTTCACAGACCCGCACTATAAAATGTCAGAGGGGTTGATGGTAAATTCAGGCAACCCGAAAACACTTCACAGTTATGAAGATATAAAGAAAGGTGGCTATAAGGTTGCTATCGTTTCAGGTACCGTCAATATTAATTATGCGCGACAAGCAAATCTGACAAATGAGCAGATCCTACAAGTTCCAGACACCAGTGCGCAACTGCAAGCAGTGCGGTCGGGCAGGGCGGACGCTGCTACAGCCACTCTGCTAACTCTCACTGATTTGAGTAACAAGGCTGGGGCCGATGTAGAAATAGTTGGCGACTTCAAAGACGCTGCCGCGCATACTGACTACGCGGCTTTGGCTTTTCGGCCAGAAGACAAGGAACTCCGAGATGCTGTCAACATTGAGTTGAAAAAGTGGTTAGGCAGCGAAGAACATCTTGCGACAATAAAACCTTTTGGATTTGATAAGTCCTTTATTACTCAAAAGACAGCCGCTGAGCTCTGCCAGCAATAGGCATTTTGACATGGCTTCCTTTGAAAGGGAGCCATGCCGAATTCGACAGGAGTTTTATCGTGCTAATTCTTTTCCCGCTATTGATGCAGGGTGTTCTGGTTACTATAAAGATTGCTTTCTATAGCAGCGTTTTGGCTATTATTATGGCCGTTATTGCTGCTGTTGGAAGGCTTTCGTCATTCGGTTTAGTTCGTTGGGCTTGTATCGCATATATTGAACTTTTCCGTGGAACGTCTTTGGTGGTTCAGTTGTTTTGGCTTTTCTTTGTTTTGCCAATGCCACCATTCAATGTTGAGCTGAGTCCGATGGTAGTGGCCGTTGTTGGTTTGGGGCTGCACATCGGCGCCTATGGAGCAGAGGTTTTACGAGGCGCTATCAACTCCGTTCCCAGAGGGCAAATTGAAGCGTGTATTGCTTTGAATGTGGGGCCAGTGAGACGTTTTTTTAGAGTGATTCTTCCACAGTCATTTTTAATTGCGCTACCGCCAGGTACCAATCTGTTAATCGAGCTAATTAAATATACTTCTTTAGTTTCATTGGTGACTCTGTCCGACCTTACGTTTCGAGCGCGTCAATTAGATCAAATGACATTTGAAACGTTAAAGATTTTTGGGTTGGCGATGATTATGTATTTTATTTTGGCACAAGTTATAAATTTCTTGTCCAGATTGTTTGAGCGACTATTAAGTCGTGGTAAGCTTAGGAGGTTGCAATGAACGATTTTTGGAACTGGGGTTTTGCCTGGAAGGTTATGCCTTTGTTGGCAGAGGCATCGCTCAAAACAATTACAATCACGCTGACAGGGTTTTCAATTGCAATAGTGCTGGGTCTGTTTCTTGCGTTGGGTAGACGCAGCAATTTCGCGTGGTTGAGTTGGCCCAGCGCGGCGTTTATCGAGTTTGTTCGCAGCACGCCTTTACTGATTCAAGCTTATTTTGTTTACTATGTATTACCCAATTATGGAATTGTCCTTTCGGCCATGACGGCCGGTGTGATTGCTATTGCTATTCACTACGCTTGTTATACCGCTGAGGTGTATCGCGCTGGGCTAGATAGCGTTGATAGGGGGCAGTGGGAGGCGATAACATCACTTAATATATCTTCAAAACGTGCGTATCGAAGTATCATTCTTCCGCAAGCAATTAGGCCCATTGTCCCAGCCTTGGGTAATTACTTCATTTCAATGTTCAAAGACACCCCCGTCCTGTCCGCAATCACGCTAGTTGAAATCATGCAGCAGGCCAAAAACATAGGCTCCGAAACCTTCAGGTATTTGGAGCCTGTGACAATGGTAGGCGTTTTTTTCTTGATAATAAGCATTGTATGCGCCCGTGCTATACGTCATCTAGAACAAAAATTGGAGCAAGTGCGATGAGTAACTGTGCAGTAATTTCTTCAGAGCGAAGCTTTGGCCCTAAAGTGCGTGGTGCTGCAGAAACAAAGCCCATGGTGCGGTTTTCTAATGTGACCAAGCGATATGGTGGTTTAACTGTTTTAGACGGGCTAAATCTTGAAATAACACCCGGAGAAAAAGTAGCGCTCATCGGTCCAAGCGGATCAGGGAAATCGACACTTTTACGTATGCTCATGACCCTCGAAAGCATTGACGGCGGACTCATTGAGGTTGATGGAACGCCTCTTACGCATGAGAAAAATTCTGTTGGGGAACTAGTTTTAGCTAGTGAAAAATATAAAAGATCCGTTCGTAGTAAAATCGGAATGGTTTTTCAGAGTTTTAATCTATTCCCAAACATGACCGTCTTGGGGAATGTTATGGAGGCACCCGTTTATGTGCTGGGTCTCACGAAGGACGAAGCGCGGGAACGGGCGCTCCAACTTTTGGATATGGTAGGGCTGAGCGAAAAAATTCAGCATTACCCAGCTCAACTTTCAGGTGGGCAGCAGCAGCGTGTTGCGATCGCCAGAGCATTGGCGATGCGGCCAAAAATAATGCTATTTGATGAAGTAACCTCTGCTCTCGATCCAGAGTTGTGCGGGGAAGTGTTGAATATTATTCGACAATTAGGTGAGCAGCATAGTCTAACTATGCTCATGGTTACCCACCAGATGGGTTTTGCTCGTGAGTTTGCCGACAGGGTGTGCTTCTTCAATCAGGGAAGGATATTGGAACAGGGACCTTCTGAAGAGTTTTTTGAGCATCCGAAAGAAAAGCGCACCCAAGAATTTTTAAGCGCTGTGACGGAGGCTTCTTGAAATCTTGTGTTGGTGTATTTTAAATAATATTGTCGAATAATTAGGCTTTTTTTGAGGTCTGGATATGAGTTTTCCAATGCGTGGTTTCAAGATTGCCGAGTTTGAAAATCGAGTTGATCGCGTTCAAATGGCAATGCGGACATTAAAGTTAGACGCGCTGCTTCTCACCACAGAGCCGCACTTCCGGTATTTTACAGGTTTTCATACGCAATTTTGGCAAAGCCCGACTCGCCCTTGGTTTCTTATCATTCCGGCAACGGGGAAACCAATCGCAGTTGTTCCAGAGATTGGTGAGAGTGGCATGCTCGAAACCTGGCTCGATAATGTTATTACATGGCCTTCGCCTCGTCCCTTTGACGATGGGGTGAGTCTGGTGGCCGAAGTACTAAACTCGCTTCCCTGGCGATTCGGGGCTGTTGGTGTACCTTTGGGAAACGAGTCTCATCTGAGGATGCCTTATAATAATTTTTTGAAATTACAGGCGCTTGTTAAAAAGTTTTTTTGTGACGCCGCCCCACTCATGCATTCTTTACTTCAGATCAAGTCGGCGGCGGAAATTGATAAAATAAAGGCTATTTGTGCCATTGCGGGTGAGGCTTTTGACAAGGTTCCGAGTCAAGCCAGGATTGGAAAGAGTGAGAGGGACATCTGCCAACAGTTTCAGATTGATGCGTTGCTTGCAGGAGCCGATAGCTGTCCTTACTTGATTGCAGGTTCTGGCCTGGACGGCTACGACAGTATCATCATGGGACCTACCGATCGTGTCTTGAATGAAGGGGATGTGTTGGTTATCGATACAGGGTGCGTAAGGGACGGTTACTTTTGCGACTACGATCGGAATTGGGCGTTCGGCCATGTAAGTGAGGAAACCCGTGCGGCGTACCGAGCTACTTATGAGGCTACCACAAAAGGCTTTGAGGTCGCACGACCAGGCGCAACCGCTAGCGACGTGTTTACGGCGATGTGGAGTGTATTGCTCGCCAATGGCGCGTTGGGAAACAACGTTGGGCGTCTTGGGCATGGTCTCGGGATGGAGCTAACTGAGCAGCCGTCTAATACAAAGGACGATAACACTTTACTGAAGCCGGGTATGGTGCTTACCCTTGAACCAGGTATGGTTTACGCGGCCGGGAAGTCCATGGTTCATGAAGAAAATATAGTGATCACTGAGGATGGAGCAGAGTGGCTTACCGTCCGAGCATCATCTGAATTATTGGTCATCTGATTCGCCGGTGCATACACAATCAATCGCAGGAAAGGGACGAGAGTCCCTTTTCTTCAGAGGTTTATAAATTGCCACCTTGGTAGCATATTCATTCAAGATTCCCGCTTTGCCAATGACTAGGGTGCACCTTCCACTTGAGAGTGATACCCCATGTCATTAAAATTTTCTCATAAAGTTCGTGTCGCGGTTATTATCGTGAAGTAAAGAAATATACCAACTAGTAGGTTTGGGCATTTGAATAGATGCAGTACAGCTCGCATTGTTGGGCAGTGGGCTATTTTTTTTATCAGCATGCGACTGAACTGTGGAAGTGTCGCACAGCCCTGACGCACAAGCTCCCGTCTAATACGGAGGTTGCCGTATGTTATACAAGCAAGCGCCATACACCCCTGTCGAGTAGCCGTTTACGCCAGAAGCTGTGGCGGTTCGCTCATTGAAGTCGCAGTCGTGCTCACTCTGCCAGTGCACCTTGTTGTAACGCTTCACCATCGCTTCAGCGAGCCACAAAGTAATCGTTGCATTTTGATCGTTGAACTGAGCGGCAGCCAACTTCTACACTCTGTATTCACATTTTCTGTAGGAGGGTTTACTATGACAAGGCGTGATCAAATGAGCGTATCCATGGGGCTATCGTTAGCGAGTAAAGTGATGGATGGTCTGAGTCGTATGGAACTTTTAGCGTTCTGTATGCTTTTCATTACTATCGGCTACACCTACGTCAATCTGGCCCCAGAGTCGCCTTTTTTGCACCCAGTTATTCCGCCTTACTTCTCAATGATTAACTGTGTTTTATTTGCTGTGTTGTTCGCCATAATGCGCCTTATGCAGCGTCGGAATTTGAAGTTGGAACGTTTGTTGTTAGCAGTTTTTTTAGGAGGGATGCCCGTCATTTATCTGTGGAGCGCTCTGCTTCAAGAGGATAAAAGCGGAGTGGTGGTAGAGGTCGCTGGTGCGTTTATTTTTATGGGGCTAGCGGCTTGGGGTTTTAAGCGCTCGCCGCTGATTTTAGGCTTGGGCATCGTTTCACATGGCATGGCTTGGGATATTTGGCATCACAATCACTCGGTCTATATGGAAAACTGGTATTCAATTGGGTGCCTTATAATCGATATCGCACTCGGTTTTCTTGTCTTGACCCAATTGAAGGCTCACCAAGTAATGGGGCGGAATGAATGAAGCTGTGCTTAGCAGTCTTCAGGTCCTGCGATACAGCTCATTTGACCCAGCATCTGTCGAGATCTTGGGTTTGCCGCTTCCTCAAAACATGTTCGAATGACTTGATATGATTTTTCAGTTAAGAATTGATTCAGCCCTACAAGCAGTCGTTTTTTCCAGTGCAAGTCATTTCAGAATATCTAGAGTCAAGCTCGGTTTGCATGCATATAAGTGAACTGTGTTGAGGTCATTTGGTTTACGGTTCCGCTCCCAAGAACAGTTTCAGAAAATTAAATAAAATACATTCGATAGTTATCTTTCGGGTGCTGGTGGTTGGTTGTGTTTATCTATAAGTTTTTGATTTGCGATATTGATGTGGCGCCTGAGAATGTGCCCACGTATTTTTGCTGGTCCTCCGTGAGGTGCCGAATGGCGGTATCGAAGATGGCCCGCGTCCCCCAGTAGAGGCAATAAAATGCCAAAAAAAAAGCAATAGTGTTGCATGCTATGCCTCAATTTTAGACCATTCGTGCGCGTATCACTCATTAGCGCTGACCAGCTGTTTGCAGGTGATGGGTGTCAGCGGGTACCGCTCAGGGGGAGTGTGTCTGCCAAGCACTGAAGGACTGCAACCGACCCAAAACGGACATTCACTTTTGGCTCATCAGGTGCTGAGATACTTGCGATGCAGTTACTACTTATTGATGAGTGGGTAAGCTCACACGGAAAATTGTTCCCTGCTCCAGCGTCGACTCGACCTCGATTTTCCCACCATGGCCTTCAACAATTTGAGCGGCTATGAATAGTCCAAGTCCTAGACCGGATGCTTTTCCGGGTACACCTTCAGAAAATCTGGAGTAACGCCTCTCTGGATTGAAGAGAGAGGGCAACGCACTGGACGGAATGGGCTCCCCATGATTTAGCACACAAAAAATGGCGGTGCTGCCGTCCCGACTCAAAGAGACGTTAATTGGGTGTTGATGACTGCCGTGTCGTGCGGCATTACCGATTAGATTTGAGAACACCTGAGCCATGCGCGCAGGGTCGAACCGACCCGTAATGGTGCCCGTATCGCTGAACAGGATCTGCGCTTCAGGATGGGCGATTGTGATTTCATCTACGACGGTTTGGCACACAGCAGTCAGGTCGGTGTTTTCTGGCCGTACCGGTATACCTGTGCCTAGGTTACAGCGTGCGAGATCGAGCAGATCATTCACCATCTGGTTGGCGCTTTGCACGCTGGTCGAGATCTGCGAGATGATTTTCTTTCCGCGGCTACCCAGTTCTTCCGTTTGTTTGAGCAAGTCAGTGCCCAGTGTCACGGCGCCTAGAGGCGTTCGGAGATCATGGCCCAGCACGCCGAGCACCGTTTTTCGGGTGGTCTCCACCGCCTGTCCGTAGGCGGCAATCGATTCGACCAGCGCTTGATCAATCGCTTCATTGAAACGAAGCATGTCGACAATGTGATCATCGTCAGAGGCGTACCCTTTCGCTAACCACAATCTGAGTACGCTCGACCGCAGCGCGCGGTATTCCGAGACCAACTGGTCTAAAGAAAAACCGGCTACCAGGCGTGTCAATGCATGGCTTTGAGCCGCTGTCTCTTTCGCCGCGATCGGGGCGAGGCCAAGGGACTTGTCAATCTGTTGCTGCTCGGTTTGAGCGGTACGTAGATCCAGCGCCACCGCCCGCAACATGAACTCGGCATGGTTTCTCAGGCCTGTAGCATCCATGGTAGGCAATGGGGTTTCTACCGTCCTGGCGAAGTCCTCCCACGCCTGCAGGATTGGCTCCAGGTTGTCGAGGATAAAATCCGATAGTCGCATGGCGATCCTGTAACCTACTGTTTCTGGTGAAGGTATCAGGCCCTTGTAGGTTGCCCGACAAAATCAGATTAGCGGAATGACAAAAATCGGCAATTCATGGTGCGGTAGACACCGCTGATCAGATGGCTCAAACGCTAACTCTTCAACTTTTTGACTCCCTTGAGTATCAGCTCAGGCAATTCAAATCGAGGCAATAGGCACATCAAGTATTGATGCTGCCCACTTCAATCCCCCGTATTAGCGACCTCATCGAACTGCCACGACCACTTTTCAGTGACGACAATTTCAGGTCGTGACACATCGCTGCCACTAGCGAAGGGCAGCTTCTGGCCGTTTTCTGCCTTTCGCGGATGATCGGTTTGCCTCGATGCCAGTAATGTCGGTCGGCGATCACCCGCCCAGCTCCGTCTGACGCGCTTGGAAGGCCCGGTCAAACACGAGGTACAGGCCTTCGACCTCGCCTGGGTTCAACGCGCGCAGGGTTTCGATGCCCAAGGCAAAGCCTTCGGCGCGGTCCGCAGCGCGCAACGCGTCCTCTCGCGTGGCCGCGCTGCTGATCGCGCGCAGCAACTTATTGGCCTGGATGCGGATCGTCGTTGGCAGGCCCAACGGGGCCAAGGGGTCGTTACTGGGCGCGCCTGCGCTCATACCCATTTCCAGCCGTTCAAGTTAGCCGGCTGATTCAGGGCCAGTTCACGCTCCTGCACGTCGAACTCCAACCAGCCTCCTAAGGGGTCGTTGCGCCCGTCACTGATCGGGCCATGCAGCAGTTGCCCGTCAGGCAGTACCACGCGCAGCACGTTGGCGTCCTTGGGGCCTAGCAGGTAGCGCCCGTACTCGATCCGGGCGCGGCGGGGACCAGCATTGCTCAACACAATCGGCAATTCCAGGGTAGTCAGTTCGTTGGGCGCCAGGCCCAAGTACAACGCCATGACGGTCACGGTGGCCGGGCCTTCGTAGGCGTAGTGCATTAGCAGGAGGTCCTTTTCGGCGAAGGGAAAAGCGGTGCGTCAAACCAGAGGGTGGGAGCTCGTAGAGCAGGCTTGGGGGTCATGGTTTCCGAGGTCCTTTTTCACATAACACCGTTACTCGTAACGCCGTCTTTAGTGTTGCGCCCAGGCATACACACGCTGGTTGATTTCACTCAGGCCGCCGTCACGGGTGATCCACTCCTCACCGGTCCGCCGGCACTGCGCTTTCAGCTCTTCGACACTGATACCGTGAATGGCTGCGACGGCTAGGGCGAGTTTCGCAAGCGTCTCCCCGCCGTCGCGCAGGGTGACGAACATCAGGTGATGCTTGGGCCAAGTGGCGAAAGCGTTGAGCGGTGGGATCATGGTGATCATGCTCCTTGGATGGACTATCCAGTGTAGGCGCTACCAGCGGCGTACGTTAGCGTGGGGCAAGTGCCATTTCTTGATCGATATTCCGCTACAGTGCTTAGCATTCTTTATGCCACAGTTAAAAACTATGTTTCGAAGCGGTGCAGCCTGATATGCAGCCAATACGCCGCTATTGGCGGATTAAGAAAGTGGGTAACGCAACCCAATGTTGGGGCTTTTCCCCTGAAGTTGGGGATTCAATAGTGAGCTTTTAATCTAGCTTTTATCGCGTATTCCTGGGTGCGCTGTATTGCATATAAGCGAAACTATTTGTCCTTCGTGGGTGAAATAAGCGTAGCCAACGCCCGTACAATAAATAATAGCAATCGACAATCATTGCTAGTAACGTAAAGTTAATGGCGAAATCAGTAAGTCGCGGTTTCATTTGATAAAATTCAAAAGAAACATCTTGTTACAAATATTGTATCAATTAATTGGCGCGCACTAAGGGCATTGATCTATACCCATTTCAACCGGTCGCCAGTTCGATTCGTCCTCGTGCAAATTGAGTCTGTCTTCCAAACTAATGGTGTTTTTCGTATCTCCAGTGCATGAGGCTGCAACATGACCCCATTTAGGAAGTTCTATGACAAAATAAAGAAGAAAGGATTTCGACATACAGTTAAAACTCTCTGGGAGCGTTACGTATTTTTCCACTGGGAGTTGCTTTGGATGGAACGTGATCTGATCACACCGGTATCACCTCACAAATTAAGACCTTATACCTCAGTTAGTTTAGTGATCGTAGATAGAGATAATGCGATTGCGTTCTCTAAGCATTTTGGTGATCGGGTGGACACCATGCGCGAACTGGCATCGGAAGGCCATACGGGACATATGTATCTAGATGACAAAGGCGACGCCATTGCCTTCATATGGGCAAGCGAACGCGACTACCATGACCGCCATTACTATGGCTGCCGGTTTCCAGTCAAAGCGGGCGAATTTTTTGAGTTTGGCGGAGAAATGACACGTCCTTATTTTGGGACAAGTCTTTCAGTCGATGCCCAAATTGCATTATGGAATACGATGAAAGCTAAGGGATTGAACAAGGTGGTGGATGTCTGCGAGACGCACAATATCCCGGCGCTCAAATTGCACATTCGCATGGGTTATCAAGAGCAGGGCCGGATTACGCATGTCTACGGATTGTTTGGGCGATGGCGGTTATTCCGCGAAACCCGCTATAGCGGCTCCCGCCTGGATACGTTACGAAATCCAGTGAAATCTGCTGCTCCAGTTCCTGCGTGATACACAAGTTTTGTTTGCTTATTAGATACTAGACTCGGTTATTTCGCTCCTACCAGAGAGGGGCGATAACGAGGACGAGGTAGATTAGTCGTTGTCTGCGGATGACGGTTACAATCATGGGGCCGGTGCATCAGGCCTGTCGAGGTCGGCAAAGATGGCAAGCACAGTAGATGTAAAAGATAAATCTAACCAACTCTTGCGCGACCTTGATGCGGCCACCACTGAGGTGGTGAGATTGGTCTCCATTCACGATACATTAGGGGAGCGGTACGGCTTTGCGATTATAAGACAGGAAATCGCCTTCGCCGCCTGGATATCATTTGTAGATGATTCACAGAGATCATTGCCATTTAGCCACGTGCTCTAGATAGATATCGAGGATATCGAAGGGTCTTTGCTCCTTGTGTGTAACGCTTATACCTAAAGTGACTCCCATCTTGGCGAAGCGAAACACGCAGAAAAGTGAAAGTTGCAGAGTGGGTGCAATAGACCAGTTTATTAGTTGCATTTTTTTCGGAGTAAATCAGCTTGCATTTTGTAGCAGGCACATAAAAGCCTCTCGGGGTATCCGCTACAATTAACCAAAGGGAGTCATTCTTGGCATGCTTTATTTGCGGTGAGCCTGCGGTTAGAGTCGAAACTGGTCGTAAGTACGAGGAAAGAGTTTGTCCGAAGTGTGGGCACTATCGAATTACAGGAAAGGCGCTTGTTCTGATGAAGGCACACGGTTGGCGCTTCGACGTATACCTGGCTCGGAGATGGATAGCAGCACATCAGGGATCTGGACCCACACCAACAATCGATTCCCATCAGGCAGGTCGCCTGATTGACGTTTAATGCGTACCTCTCGCTTGGATCACCCACAATCCCAGTAAAGTCAGAACAGCAAAGCTCCCTCCCACCAAGAAGGTGGCTTGGTAGCCTACCGCATCCCACAGCGCCCCAGCGATCACACTGGCCAGCAGCAAGGCCAACCCAGTCAACAGATTGAACATGCCAAATGCCGTCCCGCGCAGTTCAGCCGGCGCGCAGTCGGCGATCAAGGCGGCGAATATTCCTTGGGTAAACCCCAAAAGCTGCCGGTCGCTAGCGATTCGTATCTTCGGAGGATCAAATGAATTTAGGGCAGCCCGGTCTCCCCTTTCGGCATACCTTTGCTAAAAAAGCGCTCACACTGGACCTTGATCCCTTGGGTAATCTGGATAAGGAATCCGACGTGAGAATAAAT
>Ga0182008_10000502_pt1 | contig 29514 bp, 53 predicted proteins | sample Sormic07211129_1_FD_120482 | JGI IMG/M metagenome (GOLD analysis project Ga0182008, IMG submission 120482) | Rhizosphere microbial communities from Sorghum bicolor, Mead, Nebraska, USA - 072115-129_1 metaG | ecosystem: Host-associated > Plants > Roots > Rhizosphere | place: USA: Nebraska...
CGGCGAGGTCGTCGACGTCCATGAGCCGGGCCCACGGGAGCGCGGGCGGGTATGTGTCGCGTTCGCCGGATGCTGCGGCGCGCACGACCGCGACCCATTCCGGTACGGGGAGCGGGTTTTCCCGGCGTGTGGCCTGCTGTTCGGCTTCGTCGCAGACCTGGTGGACGGCGTGGAAGCTGCGGGAGAGGTAGGCCATTTCCTCGGCGATCGTGGGTTCCGCGCCGACGTACTTCGCCAGCTCGGCTTCCAGCTCGGCGATGCGTGCGCGGGCCTGTTCCAGTTCAGCGCGTTGTTCCTGCCATACGGTGACGCCGGTCTTCTCGATCTTCCGGCGTTCGATGAACTCCGCCATGATCTGCTCGGCCTGGGCGATCGTCTCGGCCGGGACGGCGGTGAGCATCCGATCCGCGAGTGGTTCGCGGAAGGTGTCGCCCATGCCGGCGCCCCAGAACGACCAGTCGAGCAGCGACCACAGTTTGCCGTGCCGCGTGGGCTCGTTCTCGATCTGCTCGGTCATCGTGCAGCCTCCTCGGCTTCGGCGCGGGAGGCGTCGGCGATGACCGACAACTGGGCGATGAGCCCGGGCAGTTCGGCCAGCGTGATCGACGAGCCGTTCGGGTCGGTGCGGAAGTAGATCCCGGGCGTGCCGTCGTCGAACAGGGCGGTGCTGATGAGGAGCCGGTCGCCGTCGATGTCGGTGTGGTGGAAGGCGGACTCGTGCGGGACGGCCCCGGCGGGCTGGTGGAGGACCATGTGGATCTCGCGGCGGCTCATGCGGGCTCCTCGGTGGTGTATTCGATGACGATCTGGTCGTCGCGGACGTGGAAACGCAGGGCGTCGTCGTGCAACGCCTTGTCGTTGGGGACCTTGAAGTGGTCGCGGTACGCCCGTTCAGCCACGACCCACGCCTTGGAGATCTCGGCGGCTGCGGCGCCCCAGGGTTCGGCGGCGGGGACGATCCAGCGGCGGATGGTGCGGGTGACGGTCTCGCTGGTGAAGTCAGCCACGGGACACCGCCTTGGCGCGCTGGCAGGGCCACGGTTCCGGGCGGGTGATGGCGCCGTCGTTGGCGATGTCGGAGTGGGTGAGGCAGATCGTGTGCTCGGTGACCTTGACGCAGTACTCGGCGTCGAGAGCGATGTCGTGGCCGCAGTCCTCCGACTGGTCCAGGCACGCCGGAGCGCCGTCCACTGTCCGCACGGGCCGGCACGCGGGTTCGGGTGCGGTCGGCGCGCAGGCGGGGCACTCCTTGCGGACGTCGGGCAGCGGCTGTCCGGCGATGGCGAGGGTGGTCTCGAGCTTGCTGACGTCACCGAGCAGTGCGCCGCAGCCGTTGCATGCCCGCTTGCTGCTGATGGTGCGGGAGCCGTCCTCGTTGGTGCGGTCCGGGGTCCAGGGGCGCGTCATGCCGACACCTCCGCGCGGGCGCCGCCGACCGGGGTCGACGTGTACTCGCGGCGCCACCGCCACCGTGGGTTCGAGTTCTGGGTCTCGCGCCACTCGATCGGGCCGTGACACTTCCGCATCGGGTTGTGCAGCCACTCCCGGCGGAGCGCTACGGCGCCGCAGCCGGGGCACGCCACCAGAGGGCCGATCTTCGACTCGATGCGGTTCGGCGTGAACGCTGCCTGCCGCTGCCACGGGGCCGGGCGTTCGAACTCCACGGAGAAGTCCAGCGCTTCGCCTCCTGACGGCAGGTCGGTGGGGTCATCACCCCAGTAGGCGAGCGCGTGGTCTTCGTCCTCGGCCTCCACCCAGATCACGCGGGTGACGGTCTCGGTGACGACGATCGGGAAGCTGCGCTCCTCGACTCCCCAGCGGCCGGCCTCACGGGCGGCGCGGGACAGGAGCACGTCGACATCCTCGTCCAGCCCGTCCGGCACGACGCGCGGCCAGCGGTCGCCGAGGTACGTGTGGTTGCCGCTGTGGAACAGGTCTTTGTCGCAGGTCTGGTAGGTGCTGCCGGGCTTCGGCTCGCCGCACTTCATCGGGCGTCTCCGTTCGCGTGCAGGGCCGCGTAGCCGCCGTCCGGGCCGGGGAAGCCCCACAGGAGGCCGTACGGCTTCTCGCGGGCGACAAGGCCGACGCTGGCGGGGTCGGCGCAGCGGCGGTCGGTGCCGTGTTTGCCGATGCGGTGTTTGTCGGCGGCGCTGTCGGTGCTGAACGTGCGGTGGCAGGACGGGCAGTGGGAGCGGCTGAGGCCGGTCCACCAGTCGCCGCATGCGGGGTGCCGGATCGCGTTGACCGGGAGGGCCTCATTCCGCTGTACGGGTTTTGTTGTGGCGGCCTCGGGGGCCGAGTGTGCCGCTCGGTGCGTCTGGGGTGCTGTGGACGCGTCTACGGGGCTCCTGTGGCTTTCGGGGTCGGGTGTGGGGTGTGAGTCCACTCGAAGCGTGTCCGTTTTGGGCGTGGTGTTCACGAGGTTCCGTTCTGGAGGGTCCGGTGTTTGAGGTTGCTGACAACTCGTCTAGCGAGCGGTCAGCGGTGGTAGGTGCCGCGTGCGCCCGGTGGGGCGGTAGCCGGGTCGGGCGGCATGGCCTTGGCGTCGTCGCCGTTGGCGATGCGGACGAGGCGGTCGACGGTGACGGTGCGCCAGCCGAGGGCGCGGCAGCGGTGGACGGCTTCGAGAAGACGGAGGCCGTCTTCGATGCGCTCGGCCTCGCTGGTCGACTTGGGCTTGAGGCTGGTCATGAGCTGTGCCTTTCGGGCTGCTGGCCGGTGAGGTTGGTCATTCGGTGTCCGCCGCGTCCTGGTCGACGACGCCGACGGAGGCCCGGAGTTCGTCGTGCTTGTCGTCTCCGCGCATGCACAGGACGCGGCCGTCTTTGAGTTCGTCCCAGCCGTCGCTGGTCACGTGGTTCGACGCCTCGGGGGCGGACGGGAAGTGCATGGCGAACTCGGCTTCGTCGTACGGGTAGCCGCAGACGGCGCAGGCGACGGTGACGCACGCCTTCCGCTCGAAGCCGGCCGGGAGGGTGCTGGGCTCCGGGTGTGCTGCGACCCAGCGGCGGACGGCCTGCTCGATGTCGTCGAGAGCGGCGTTCCCGCGTTCCACGGCCGCGTCGTATGCCGGGCTGTTGCTGCTGGCGGCGCCTGCTCGGCGGACGCAGTTGCGGTACGTGCGGGCGGGCGCCTCGACTTCGTTCATGAGGGTCATGAGGGCGAGGTGGCGGTCGTTGGTCATTCGGTGTCTCCGGTCTGCTGGTCGCAGGTGGTGAGGGTGAGTTGGCCGGTGGCTTCGATGGCTGCGCGTCGGGTGGCTGCTGCGGTTTCGCGGTGGTGTGGGGCGTCGTAGCGCAAGTGGCAGCGCTGGCAGGCTGCGAAGAGGTTGGTGTCGTCGACGTTCTCGGGTGTGTGGTCTCGGTGGGCGGTGGTGAGGACGACCTTCGAGCCGGTGATGGGGTGGGGCTTGTCGTGTTCGGCTGCGCATCGGCCGCCGTGGTCGACACCGCACTCGCCGTGGCACTCGCAGCGGCCGGCGGCGCGCACGGTGCGGATGCGGAGGCTGATCTGCTTCCAGTCGGCCGGGTAGCGGTCGCGGTTTTCGGGTCGGATGGGGCTCACTCGGCTTCTCCCGTCTCCTGCTCGGCCTGGGCGGCTTGTGCGGCGGCGAGCGCGGTCCAGGTGGTGATGCGGGCGTCGTGGCTGGGGATGGAGAGCGGCCGGCCGCGCTGGGTCGTGCAGCGTTGGCCTTTGGGGGCGTTGCACCAAGGGCAGCGGATGGCGTGCTCCGGGGTCTCCTCGGGCTCCGCGCTTCGGCGCCTCATTCCGGCATCCCAAAGATGGGCAGCGAGAGAGTGGGCGCGCTGAGGAACTCCAGCTCCTTGTCCTGGGCCCGGTAGGCGTGGGAGCCGACCAGCGGACGTCGGCATGCCCGGCACCCGACGGGGGCGCGGAGCTCGAACCATCCGGCGGCCAGGCAGGTACGGCATTCGGCGAAGTAGGTGGCGCGGCCGTACGCGGTCGACCAGTTGAGGAAGCCGCGGTGCCGACGGGCCCTGCTGAAGACGACTTCGAGCGGGAGTTGGTCGTCCTCGTGGTGGGCCCACGCGTCGTACTTGAGGGGCGGGTGGCCGATGAGGACGAGTTCGCCGCCGGGCCACTCGCAGGTGCATCGGGTTTCGCAGCGGCAGGTGCGCGCCTCGCCGAGTTCGACGGCCTTGTCGGTCCCGGGGACGTCGGGGCCCTTGACCTCGATCCATGTCCCGAGGGATGGCAGCCAGAAGTCCGGGATGTATGTGCGGCCGGACGGGAGATCGATGCCCTTGGGCTCGTACTGCCAGATGATGCCGCGGGCGTCGAGGGAGGCTGCCCAGTTTGCTTCGAGGCGGGATCGGAAGGTGGTGCCCCGGTAGGTGGTGGGGACGGCCTCGATGGTGGTGCCGCTGCCCGGAGTGCCGGGCCCGGGGGTGTGGTCGGCGGTCATGCGGTGCTGGTCCTTTCGGTGGTGTCGGGTCGGCATTCGCGGCACCAGCCGTCGGCGGGGAGTTTCCGGCTGGGCTTCTCGCAGCCCTTGCACGTCCGCATCGGGCCGGGCCTGGGTCCTGGGATGGGCGTGGGGTCGGGGACGGCCGAGAGGAACGCGCCCTGGATGGGGGCGGCCTGGGCCGTACGCCGGTCTTCGGCGTCGCGTTCGCAGGTGCGGCAGGGCTGGCCGGTGTCGAGGTCGGTGCCGTCGTCGCAGTGGGGGTGGGTGCACTGGCCTCGGCGGACGAGGGCGACGGCGACGCCGACGGGGCGCAGCAGTCCGGGGCCGCCGCTGTGGGTGTCGTGGTCGAGGTCGTAGCCGTGGGCGAGCCAGCGGCGTTCGGCGCGCGCGACGAGGGTGTCGGTGGTGATGCCGCGGCGGAGTTCGGTGGCGATCGCGTCCGTGATGGTCTTGGGGACGGGGTTGGGTAGCTGGTCGCGGAGCGCGCGGGGCAGGAGTCCGATGACGCAGCCGATGGCCTCGGCGCCGGCCGCGTTCTGTGCTTCGTCCGGGCGCTGGTTTTGCAGCGCGGCGGAGCCGCTGGTGGCGAGCCCTTGACTACCTGTGGTGGGCCTGCGGCCGTTGGGACGACGGTTCTCTACTGGTTCAACTACAGGTTCACTACTGGTTTGGGCCGCACTGAGTGCGTGACTCACAGACTCTGAGTGCGTGACGTCACGCACTTCGGGTGTGTGACTCACAGACTCTGCGCCTGTGACATCCGGCTCCGTCACAGACTCTGAGTGCGTGACAGTCACGGGCGCAGAGTGCGTGACACGCTTCGCACGGGACCGCCGCTGACGCTCGGCGGCAGCCTCTCGAAAGGCCTCGTCCTCCGCCTCCAGCGCCTTCATGTCCGAGTCCGGGCGCTTCAGACGAAGGGCGAGCCTGTAGATCGTGACCCCGTACTCCGTCACCCCCGTCGGCGTGATCAGGCGGCCGTCCTGAAGCCTGCGCAGGGCGCGCTGGATGGTGCTCCGGTCGTAGCCGGTGCGGTACCGCAGGCGCCTGATGGACGGGTGCGCGCTGGTGCCATCCGGGTGAGCGTGCTCGGCGAGCACTTGGAGAACATGCCGGGACGTGGAGTCCGGCTTGCCCTTGCTCGTCAGCAGCATGGGGGCGTCATCCATGGCCCACTTCACTGCCTCTTTGCTCACGTGCTCTTCTCTCGGGTCATGAGGGTGCGGTCAGGGCATGGCGAGGAAACCCTCAGTTCAGGGCGGTTTGGCTCGGGTGACCCCCACTGCACCTGAATTGTACAACGCGACGCACTTGAATATTGGGCTGCTGTGTATCCTGAGCGCATGAGCCAGCCCGCCGAAAAGCGCATGGGCGTTTCCGACGTGCGCGCGAACATGACCGACGTCATCGCCGAGGTACGCCTCCTCGGCGTTCCCGTCGTGCTCACCCGGCGGGACAAGCCCCAAGCCGCGCTGGTCTCCGTCGAGGACTACGAACAGGCGAAGATCTTCCGGAAGCTCGTCGGCCTGCTGAAGGCGCGCGACGAGGGCCTCTACGAGGAGTTGCTGGCCGACGCCACGGTGAAGCAGCGGACCGTGCGCGTGCGCCGGCGGAAGCCGGAAGACGACGTCCTCTGACACCGTCACCTCCTCTCTCTACGCCTGAGCCCCGCACCGTCCGGTGCGGGGTTTTGTGGTGTTATGGCTGGTCAGGCCGGGAAGTCGCGTTTTTTGATCTTCGCCATGAGTCCGTTCGGCCCGTGATAGACGAGGCCCTCCCACGAGCGGTCGGCGAGGAACTCGCGGATCTCGTCGTAGGAGCGGCAGTCGAGTCCGGGGTCGACGCGTTCGGCGTACTCGTGCGCGACGAGTTCGTGGCCTTCGCAGTTCTCGGGATTGCCGTTGATCTTCGGGCCGATGAGTTCGTACGTGCCGACCGGCCACGGCCCCGGGTGAAAGCCCTCCGGGTAGTCGGCATCCTCGGCGGCATGGAACGCCTCGGCGTGGTACTTCACGAACGCGGACTGCGCGATGGGCTCCCAGCCGACGAGCTTCCCGGTCGTCTCGTCGTGCTGCACGATCTGGTAGCCGGCGGGGATGTTCTTGCCGGGCTTGACCTCGCGCCGGGCCCACCAGGCGGTGCCGTCGTACATGACGCATGTGCCGTCGTATTTGCGGGTGGCGATGCCGAAGTTGTCGAAGACCCACTCGCAGGCGGGGTTGACGTCGCGGAGGACGTGTCGCCGGTCGTCGGGGTTGCGGACGAACAGGGTGGGGATTTTCTGCATTTCACGCCTTTCGTGGTGTGGTGGAACCGTTTCGGCGAGATCCGCTCTACAGTTGGGCGCCGAGTCGGCGGAGGGTGCCGCGTATACCGGTCACCGGCCGAGCCCCACGCGGCGTCGACGGCACCGAGACGCGTCGTGTCCCGTCCGGGCTGGTGCACAGGTAGTGGCCGGAACCGCTGACACGGACGGTGAAGCCCTGACGCTGGATCGCGCGGATCATCCGCTGCACGTCCTTGTTCACCGGGCACCTGACTCGGCTGCGAGGTCCGCGGCCGTCCACCGCTTCAGGAGCGCGCGTCGCTGCTTCGGCGTGAGGAGCACGCACCGCTGGTACACCGACCGCACACGGGCCGCCTCACACAGCCAGGACGGGAACCGGTCCTCCGTGGAAGGCTCCAGGTCACCGACGGGCTCGACGACGTACAGGTCGCCCTGCCAGTACTTCGAGGCGTAGAAGCGGCCGTACTCCCGGTCGGTGGTGATGTACACGCGGTCCGGGCGCGCGGTGGCCGGGTCGACGGGGCCGAGGCCTTCGACGCTCACGGTCTGCCCGGCGGCGCGGGCCACGCAGATCGGGCAGCCGTCGACGACCTTCGGCGGGTGCGGGGTGATGATGTCGCCGGGCTTGAGGCCGGGAATGCCACCGTGGAAGTACCTCACTGGCCCGCCCCCTGCTTCAGGGCGAGGCGGGCGATCCCGGCGACGTCAGCGATGAGCGCACACATCGAGTCGACGTACTCCACGCCACCGGCCTCGAGCGCGGCCCGGAACAGGGCGGGCGCCGTCTCCTTGTCGTCGTTGCAGTAGGCGATGAGGAAGCGGGCGGCGAACGCCTTCGGTGGGTCCTCGGAGAGCGCGCCAGGCTGAAGTTCCTCGATGTAGAACATGTCACCGCGCTCGCGATCGGGGGCGCGGTCGCCGTACAGCTTGGTGAGGGCGGCGCGGCCGATCTCAGCGAATCCGCAGCAGGCCTTGTACATGTCGAAGGGGTCTCCGCTGGTGCCGATCTCGTCGAGGCATCCGGCGACCCGGTCGGCGTTGGCGTCGAGGGCGAAGTGGAAGGCCTGCTGCACGAGTTCGGCGAGCCGGTTGTCGTCCATTGGTGTGCTCCTGGTGGTTGGCGGTCAGCTGTGGTCGTGGAGGAGCAGCCAGGCCGGTTCGGGGTGCTTGTCGTGGCCGAGGCGGATGGCGATGTTGTGCAGGGCCGTGTTCCAGGCCGGGATCTCGTACCGGGTGAAGTCGGCGGCCGTGACGCTGGCGAAGGAGTTCGCTTCGATCTCCTCGCAGACGGTGAGGAGGAACAGCCGCTCGAAGTCGCCGAGGAAGGTGTGCTGGACGCGGCGGTTGTCGGGCTGGTCGGCGAGGACGGCGTCGATGCGCTCGAAGTCGGTGGTGGCGGGGATCTCGAAGCCGTAGCCGCGGTACGTGGAGTGGTAGAGGCCCATCAGTCGCCCGCCTTCCGGGGTTTGCCGTTGCGGGCGCGGAACGTCGTGCCGGCCTCGACGAGCAACTTGTGCGCGACGCCGTACGAGCGTCCGATGCGGTCTGCGACGGAGCGGACGGTGCAGCCCTGCTCGTACAGCTCCCGGCAGTCCGCGGCGGCCGCCGTACGGGCTCGGCCGGTGAGGGATTCGTTTCGGGTGTGGCTCATGTGGTTCTCCGGGTTGAAGGGTGGGGCTCGGGCTCTGCGTTGGGGGAAGGTGCAGGGCCCGAGCCCCTGGAATGGCCGCCCCGCCTGGGGGTCGGCGGGACGGCCGGTCTGCGGATTACTCGGCGGCGTACGGCTTGGCGAGGGCCTCGTACTTGTCGCGTTCCGCCGTGTACTCGGCGATGTACTTGCGGTTCATCTCGTCCGCGCCGCGCTGCTCGGCGATGCCCCGCCACTGCTGGAGGTGCTCTTCGGCGTACTTGGCGTGGGCGAGGCAGGCGTCGTGGACGGCTTCGCGGGTGGCCCACTCCTCGTCCGTGACGATCGGCTTGTTGTCGTAGGCGCAGTCGCCGACGTAGCCGTACACGGTGGTCAGGGACATGTGGGCGCTGCGGTCGTAAAAGGCGGCCTTGTAGAAGATGGAGGCGCGGCGGCGGCCCAGCTGGTCGACGATGTACGACCACATGGCGTGGTCGGAGCCCTCCCGCTTCCAGCCCTCGGGGAGCGTGGCGGGGGCGAACATCGGGTCGCGGTCGTCGGGCTCACCGAAGGTGAAGCCGATGGCTTCGAAGTCGGCGCGGTCGCCATGGATGTCGGTGGGCAGCCGGTCGGAGTGGACGAGCTGGGCCTGTCCGGCGCGTTCCTGCGCGCCGATCACGGCGCCGGTGTCGCCGGTGGCGAGGAGCAGCATGCCGGTGAGCTCGATGCTGCTGGGGTCCTGTGTGTTCTCGATGGACACGATGGGCTCCTGATGGGTGAGGGTTAGTACCGGTCGCCGATGTGGGTGTGGTGCCAGCGGTAGGCCGTCGTGCAGACGGTGTGACCGGTGTCGAGTTGCAACAGCCAGCACGCCGGCGTGTGATGGACGGCCCGGTGCCGACCCGTGCGGACGGTGCGGCAGGACCGTGTCGTGCGGGTCTTCCGGCCGGACCGGCGGGTCTTCGTCGTGCACTTCTGGCGGGTGGTCGGCTGCCATGTCCACGTGGTGCGGGCGGGCTCGTAGTCCCGGCCGGTCACCCGCCCGTGCACGGTGGTGCCGGACGCGTTCCCGCAGGCGGTCGCGAGGGCCGCGATCGTGAGAGCCGCACACACAGCGGCCAGCAGGCGCCTCACCGGATCACGCCCGCGGCCGAGGCGGCGGCGAGCCAGCCCGCGTACTCGTGAGTCAGACCGTCGTACAACTCGGCATCCGACACGGAGTGCGGGTCGCGGGCGTGGAAGAACGACGCGTTGTCGACGGTCCGGCCGCGCAGGTTGTCGAGCTTCTTCAGGAAGCTGATGCTGTTCCCGAAGCCCACGAACGCGAAGAACAGTGGCAGGTTGCTGACGTCCCGGAGGGCGTTCTCCGCCTCCCGCTTCGCATCGACACCGGGCAGGTAGGGGTCGCCGTCGGTCTGGAAGATGACCAGGGCGGGGGCGGTGGCGCCGGACTGCCGGTGGAGGTCGGCGACCGTACGGATCGCGGCGGCGTAGTTCGTGTAGCCCCAACGTGCCTTGAGGTGCGTGGCGTTGATGACGCCGTTGTAGTTGCCGAGGTCCACCATGTGGGGCCGCTCGGCGTGATCGGAGAAGTAGACCGTGGGGACGGTGCCGTCGTCGTCCAGGTTCGCGGACAGGCCCAACGCCTGCTCGGCGAGGAGCTGCACCGAGCCGTCGCGGTAGAAGCCGTCCATGCTGCCGGAGTGGTCGAGGACCAGGTACACGGCGGCGCGCTGCCCGGTCAGCCCGGACTTCTCCAGCGACACGGCGGCGGTCTTGGTGAGGTTGACGAGACCGGACGGGACCTTGTCGAGGCTGATCGCGGGACCGTGCCCGGCCGGGGCTGGGACGGGGGCGGTGGTCTTGCTGCGGAAGAGGCTCACGGTGTTCTCCTGTTGAGGGTGGTGGGGTGCCCCGGCCGAATCCCGCGGCCGGGGCGCTCGGGCGGGACTACTTGCTGGGCCGCTTCCGGATCGACGCCGACGGGTCCCCGGCGCGCACAACGTCCCGAAGCCGCGGCAACACCCGGAAACGGACAGCCGCCCGAGCAGGCAACATCACGGGCTCACCGTTCTGCGGATTCCGGGCCGCCCGAGCAGCCCGCTCGACCGCCTGGAACGTCCCGAAATTGGTGATCGTGACGTCGTGCCCGGCGGTCACACTCGCCGCGATCGTGTCGAGGACGACGTTCAGGGCACGGAACCCGTCCCGGGTGGTGACGCCGAGCTCCCACGCGATGGCCTTGGCGAGGTCGGTCTTGTTCAACGGCCGGTTCAGAGGCACGGTCATGACGGTTGCTGTCCGTTCTTGTAGGCGTCGGCCGCCTCAGCGGCCTGACGGGTGAGCGCGTCTTCTGCGCACGTTTTGTGGGCGTGGCTGCCGTGGGAGTCCCGCAGCTGCGTGGGGACCTGGCAGTAGCGGCAGGGCTGCGGGCCGCTGTAGTCCCAGTGCTTCGAGTCGGTCCAGTCGAGGAGCCGGCCGGGCGTGTACTTCGGCTCGGGCTTCGCCTTCTTCGGCGGGGCGCGGCGCCCACGAGAACCACTCATCCCGCGGCCCTCCGAGCAGCAGCCGCACGCTGCCGCATCTCCAGATCCGCCAGACACTCCCGGGCGACACAGCCATCCCGGTCACAGGCCCGCGTAACCGATCCCGTCGGCGCCGTCCCATACGCCGACCACCACGCGATCTGCAGGACCGTGTACGGCTTGCCACGGACCTGGACCTGCACCCGCTGGTCCGTCCACACCACATGCCCGCCGTCAGCGCGCTCAGTGTGCTGCCGGTAGATCCGCCGCAGCAGGAGACGGACGTCACCGATGGCGTCGGCGACCGCGCGGTCGATGTCACCGTTGTGCTTGCGGAGGTAGTGAAGGCGCGTCCGGGGCGTGAGTCCGCCACGGACACCCCACTCGTCGTCTTGCGTGTAGGCGTCGGTGAGGCACTCCGCCCTGGACGGGCAGCGGCGGCAAACGCCCTGCGCCTTCGCGATGTCCTTCTTCCCGGGGCCGGTGCTGTCGCTCGCGAAGAAGATCTCCGGGTCGTCTTCCTTCCGGCAGACCGCGTTCTCCCGCCAGTCGACGGCGCTCCTGTAGTGGTTCATGAAGCCACCGCCAGCTGAGTGTGCGCGGCGAGCGCCCGGTCGAGGTAGGAGCGGTCCACACCCAGGCGTTCAGCGACCAGGTCACGGTCGCTGCCGCCCGCCAACGCCCACCGGCCGTCCTCGGCGAGGATCTCCAACCGGGTCCGCCCGTACTCTGGGACGAAGTGCGGGTCGTCGATGGCGCCCGGGAACTGGTCCCAGTAGCGGGTTGGCGGCCAGTCCCGGTCCCGGGCGAAGTCCCGGGCGTAGCCGGCAGCCGACTTTGTGACGCCGCGGCTGGTCGGCTTCCTGCCGCGCAGGATGTCGTAGGCGCGGGCGACGGTGAGCGCGGTGGTGCCCTTGACGCGGGTCTCGCCGCGCGTGGCCCGGCTGATGAGCTCGCCGATGTACTTCGGGTAGAGGCCGAAGTGCTCGCCCAGTGTGATCATTGGCCAGCCGTTCGCGACGAGCGCCTGGATCCGGCGGGCGGTGCCCAGTGCTGGCGTGAACCGGGGAATGACGGACTCTGGTGTCAGCGCCAGCAGCATCGCCGCGTTCTCGGCCAGGATGCGGTGCCTGAGCGGTGCATGGCGGCGGGGCGAGCGTCTGGGCAACAGGCCGCGAACGGTCGTGTCGCTGGCGCCTGACTGCCGGGCGATCCCGTACGGGGTCGCCCCTGCAGCGATGAGCTGCAGGACGTGCTCGCGGACGGGTGCGGCGTCGGTGAACCGCTGGTAGTTGCCCTGCTTCTTCAGTCTCTTGCGTTCCCGCTCGTTCGCGTTGTACCGCTCGACACAGGCCTGACGCCGGCACTTGTACTTGGTGACGCAGGTGGTGGTGTCGTGGTTGGGTGCTTCGCGGAGGGCCTCGGTCACGACGCCACCGCCGTTTCGTAACGCTCGATGGCTCCGCCCGTGAGCGCCTCAACGCCCATCGCAACCAGGTCCCGGGCCGCGTTCGGCGTGACCGCGTTGCCGATCATCTCGATCTGCTGGTCGCGGTCGCCAAGGAACTGGTAGCGGTCGGGGAACTCCATGGCGCGGGCGGCCTCACGCACGCGGATCATGCGATACCGGCACTCTTCGAGGCTGGTCGCGTACCCAACCAGGCCGTGCCGGTCGCGGGTGGTCAACGTCGGCATCGGGACGGTCACCGGCTGCGTTTTGCTGTTGCCGTAGTACGGCAACAGCTCGTACGGGGCACGGTCCGCGTAGACGATGCCGTGGTTGAGGCCGCCCGCGGTCAGGGTCGACATCGGCCTGTCGGCCGGCCGGTGGGTGGATCCTCCGCCGTGCAGCTCGATCATGTACGGCTCAATCAGGTGCCCATCGCGGGCCGCGTGCTGGTACTTGGCCCAGCCGTCTCGGATCTTCCGCATCGTGTTGGCGGCCAGCGGGATGCGCCGCTCGCCGATCGTCCGGGCAGGCAGCGTGAAATCGATCGCCTCCGCCGCACCCCGCACGTGGGGCTCGATGTCCACCTTGTGGCAGTCGACGTGCGGGCAGCGGTACGTGTACTGGCCAGCCTTGATGCCGTACACGCCCCACGGTCGTTCCGGGCTGCACGTCTTGGTCCGCTTCCAGGACTGCATGAGCTGGACGCGGCCGTGCCTGGCACAGGTGCCGTACGGGCGGAGCCACTTGTTGAAGTCCGGGGTGCGGTCGCCCTTGCGCCAGAAGAAGACGTACATGCGCGGCCGGCGAGAGCGCGAGCCCAGGCCGCCAGCGTGGGCATGTGCCGAGTCGAGATAGACGATGCGGTACTCGTACGGGCCCCACATGGCAACGCTGCGGAGCCAGTTGTCGAAGGCGTACCCGGGTGCTTCTTCCGGACCCCACCAGCGGGCATCGACGACGTTCTCGACGATGATGATCCGGTAGCGGTGGTGCTCGGCGAAGCGGGCGACGTCGCTCATGGTGGCGCGGGAACGGATGGCGGCCTCGTCGGTGCCATCGGCGGCGAACAGGCCGCCGGTGAACTCGCCGTGGCCACGCTTCTTGCCTTTGGCCCGGGTGTGGTTCGTGCACTCCGGAGATGCCCACAGGATGTCCGTGCGCGGGTACTTCGACGGGACGACCTGGGAGACGTCGGCACAGTCGTGGTCAGTGTCGGGGTGGTTGTGCTGGTGAGTATCGATCGCGTGCCGGGAGTGGTTGGCGGCCATCACGACGCGGACTCCGGGGATCTGGATGGCACCCGTGGTGGAACCGCCGGCCCCACAGAACAGATCGGTCATGGTGATCACTGATCAGTCCCCCTTCTTCTGTTCGTCGCGGATGGCGGCCCGGAGTCGGTCGAGGCCGGGGTGGCGTTCGGGCATGTCCCACAGGAGGCGGCACTCGTCGAGATCGGCGAGGTTGATGCCCGGCGCCGTGTCCACGACGGCTTTCAGCGGGACCTGGTCGGGGAGGGTGCTGGCGATGCACTGCTCCTGCTTCGCGTCGGTCTCCCGGTAGCGGTGGACGACCCGGGCGAGGAGCGCGCACGCGGCGATGAACACGAGCACGCCGAGCACTGTGCAGAAGAGGAGCGCCAGCGGCGCGATCCCGGTGACGAGGCGCTGAACGAAAACGGCGTGGGCCATCACGCGGCACCCCCCGCCGACACAGGGCTCAGGCATTCGCCGCACAGCCAGCCGTCCTTGTTCAGGGACCCGGCCGTCTCACGGCCGCACGGCGGGCAGTACGCGAACCCGGTCCGGATCGGACTGTCCGCGTGCTCGAAGTCAGTGGTGTATCCGGTCGGCGGCCCGAGCAGATCCTCCAAAGTCACCTCAACCGCGCGAGGCGCCCGGTGCCGGCCAGGCTGCCGTACGGGCGCGACAGCCCATCTGACGAGGCCGGTCCCGGTGACCAGCGCGGCCACGAGCGCGGCACCCCCAGCGGTGATGTGATCGTTCACGATCCGCTCCCCTCCTTCACCGTCGGCTGGTCGAACTCCATGCGCGTCTCGCGGCGTTGCTGCCACGCATCGCCCGCGGCGACCGCCGGGCTGTTGAGGCCGAGGGCGTCGTCGAGCTGCTTCTGCAGCCCGTCAGCCCGGCGCCTCTCCGCGGCGGCCTCTTCGCGGGCCTTCGCCACGCCCTCCTGAAGGAGGGCGATCCGGTCCGCGGCCTTACGTGCCTGCGCCTCGTCGAAGGCCGCCATGGCCTGCTCCGCGTGCTGACGGCCCGGCTGGTCGGGGTCGACCGGCACCGGAAGCCCGTGCGAGTCGCACAGGGCGGCGTACAGTTCGGCGATCGACCTACGGTTCGCGACCTCAGTCCGAGCGATCCGCTCGGCCCCCTCCGCACGCTTCCGCTGACGGCCGGCCTCCGACTTCCACACCTGCTCGTTGGCCTCAGCGGTCTTCCGCCACACGAACGGCCAACCCATCACGCACCGCCGATCGGGCGCAGCGGCCACGAACCGTCGATGACGATGTCCGGCTTCCCGGAACGGCGAAGGAACCCCTGGAAGTTGGCGGCCCACCGCTCGTACCACTCGATCTGCCAGCCGTGCACCTTCCAGGCCGGGACCTGGAGTTCCTCGTACCGCTCGGCGATCGCCCGGGCCACGTCGAGCGCGGCCTGGGCGTCGGCGTCCGCTGAGTGCGCGGCCGTCAGCGCGACGCCGTACTCGACGGCCAAGGCCTCCAGATTCCGGCGCCCCTTGCGGTACCTGTCCACCGTGCGGTCAAGGATCAGCGGGTCGATGATCGGTGCGACATCACCGATGCGGTCGCCGAGCGGCCGTACCCCGTGCCGCGCGCACTCGGCGTCCAACAGCGAGAGATCGAAGGGTGCGTTCATCACGACGAGCGCGGTGAACCCGGACGCCATGTCCAGGGCGAGCGCGTCGGTGATCTGCTCGATGACCTGCTTGGCCGGGTGGCCGTGCGCCCTGGCCTGCTCTGTCGAGATGCCATGCACGGCGGTCGCGGCCTCGGGGATCTCGACGCCGTCCGCATCCGACAGCCACCGGGTCACGTTCCCATCAGGGTGGATCAGGGCGGCGGAAACGATGCGGTCCGTCTCGACGTCTGTTCCCGTCGTCTCCGTGTCCCAGGATGCCAGCGGGCCGCGGTGCCACGGGAGTTCGACGTGCCCGGTCAGCTCGGGCTGCACGACGGCGCTCACTCGGCACCGTCCTCGGACAGGGCGATCGCGTGGTCGTAGCCCGACCAGTTGTCGACGCCGGCCGCCTCCAGCGCGGAGAGCCACGCGTCGCGCTTCTCCAGCTCGGCGATGCGCTGCCGCAGCTTCTCGGCCTCGCCGTCCTCCGACGGGCCCGGGCCGATGGCCGCCGGCACGGTGCCGTTGAGACGCCCCTCGCGCCATGCCTCGGCGATCGCGGCCTTGCCCTCGTCCGGCACGGTCAGCCGCGTGTACGCGGCACGGCCCTGCAGCGTCACGCCGGGCACGGCGTGGATGACCCCGTTCTCCGGGTCCGCCCACTCCGTCACCCCGGCTGCGGTGATCTGGTCGAGGATCTTCTTCTGGAAGCCGGGCTTCACCGAGGTGACGAACTTCCGCTCGACCTCAGTCGCGAAGTTCTCGACTACCCACGCAATGAAGGCGTCCGCGTCGGTGACGGCCGCGGCGGCCTTCGGCTGGACGAGGCTGATGGTGCCGATGTCGTGGCCCTCGGCGAGGCTGACGCTGATCTTCTGCGTGCCGGTCTCGTCCTTGGCGTCCTTCAGGCCGGTCTCGAGGTCCTTCTTCGCGGTCTTCAGCTGGCCGCCGATGGCCTCGTGGAGGGCGGAGAGGACCGCGACGGTGCGCGCGGTGTCCTTCAAGCTCATGTGCTACTCCTGGTGGGGAGGGCCGCCCCGATACCCGCGGGGCGGCCCGGTGTGTGCGGTGGTCAGGCGGCGGAGCCGGTGAGGATGGCCTGCATCTGGCGCATCTGCTGCGCGCCGGCCTGGGCGATCGGAAGCCCGTAGCTGCGTTCGAACTCCTCGTCGAGGTTGGTGAGCCCGACCTTCGCGGCGACGGCCCTTAGGTCGCGCTCGGCCCGGTCGGCTTCGGTCTCGCCCTCGGCGACGACCTCGGCGTCCGTGACCTCGTCGCCGCCCAACGAGGTCTGCGGTTCGGCGAACGCCTTCGCGCGACGCGTCAGGTACTGCCCCAACTCGTCGATCTCGCCGGTGTCCGCCGCCTTCACCGGGGCCTCCATCAGGCGTCCCGTCTTGGCCAGGCCCCACAGCTGGGCGAAGCGCTCCTTGGTGCTGGCCTTCTCCGCCTCGTCCGCGATGTCCTGCGCCGGACGGTGCGGCTCAACGGGAGGCCCTGCGGTAGCCGCCTCCGAAGCGGGCGACGCAGTCGTCCACGGGTCCGCCTCGCCGGGCTGCACCGCGCGCAGGTGCCGTTCGTCGGCTCCCGGGTTGTCGGCTTGCGCCATTTCCTCGGCCGTGTACACCCCGGCCAGGTCGTGCGGGAACGCCTTCCGCAACGCCAGCGCCTCGGCGCACTTGGCGAGCTGCGAGGCGGGCATCTTGCCCCACAGGCCGATCGGCTTGCTCTCCCAACCGGTCTGCACGTACTCGCGGTACAGGGCGATCGCAGGGAAGCGGTGCCCATTACGCAGGACCGTCACCTTCGCGGCGGCGGGCGGCTCGTTAGACAACCACACATCACGCCACCGGCCGGAGGCATCGCACCACTGGGTGTCCTCGTAGCCGAAGCTCTCGCCGGACGCTGCGATGACGCGGTGCGCGATGACGCGGTAGCCGTCGATGCCGGTCTGCGGGGTGAAGACGACTCGTCCGACCTTCTTGTCCTTACGGCCGATGAGGTAGATCTGCCGGGAGAACGGGTCGAGTTGGGTCTTCTGGCAGAGGTGGAGGAATCCGCTGAGTTCGGCGGCGGTCACGTCGTCGCTGATGCCGGACTGTTGGAGGACTGCGGCCTGTTCCGGGGTCCAGGTGGTCTGGTCGGGGCGGATGGCGAGCGAGCCGCCCGCCTTGACGATGTCGGTGCTCATGAGGGTTCCCCCGTAGTGCTGTTGAGGCTGTACTTGTGGTGGCCGGTCTCGTTGTGGGTGGTGAGCCAGCCCCATGCGGCGAGGTCACGGAGGTCACCGCGGGCCACGGCACGGACCTGGCCGTGAGACATGCCGGCCAGGGAGCGCACGTGCGCGCGGTAGAACCTGAGGGCCTTGTTGGTGGTCCAGGAGCCGCCGTCGGCGGCCATGGCGTCCAGGAGTTGAGCGAGGCGCCCGGTCGGCCGTGCCTGCCTGGTCGTCTCGGTCACGGTCGGCCACCCTTCCGACCGAAGGTGATCCGGTCGCAGAGCAGCACCATCGGGAAACCCACCGACACTGCGGCCGAGACCCACACCGCAGTCAGGACCGGCGCCGACACCCCGCCAAGAGGCACCGTGGCCACCGTCGCAGCCGCAGCCGCAGTGAACCCGGCGAGCGTGTACGTGACGACCGCACGCACCGCGGTAGCGAGACTGAACCTCACCTCGCACCCCCAGCCGGGTCGAGCGTGAAGAAGCGGACGCCCTCTTCGTCGTGCTGGATCAGGTGGCCGGCCGCGCGGAGCTTCTTCAGATCGGCGACCGCCGAATGCCGGCCGACGGGCCCGTAGCCGAGCCGCCGGTACAGGCGGATCACACGTCCGGACTTCCATCGGCCGCCCTGTTCGCGGATGGCCCGCAGGAGTGCGGTGCGCCGCTGCTGGTGGACGGTCTTCTGGTTGTGGGTGTCGAGGGGGAGGTTCCCGAACGCGGTGTCGGTGCGGTCGAGGTCGTGTCGGTCGGGGTCGGTGAGCGGGAGGTGCTCGCGGACGGTGTCGAGAGCGGCGAGTCGTTGCCGGATGGTGAGGAGTTCGACGAGGCGGCTGATGCGCAGGCGCGGGTTCCCGCTGATCGAGTGGACGGTGCTGCTCACTTGCTGTCCCCCTGGGTAGTGGCGATGGCGTCGGCGATCTGGTGGATCTCGAAGGAGTCCTCTTCGTAGGCGTAGGGCTCCCAGGCGCCGCGGAAGTGGCGCCAGCCGAGGGCGGTGCGCTCGCCGGTGCCGGGGTGGGTGGTGACGAAGTCGCAGCGGAAGCGCCAGTCCGTGACGTCGCCGGGCTCCTTGTAGGTGCGGCCGGGCTGGAAGAAGTCCGGGGTGGCGTCGGCCTGGTGGCTGCTCTTCCCCTGCTCGTAGGCGGCTCGCTCGTCGGCGGTGTGCTCGATGAGGAGACGCCGGACCTCCCGCTGCGCCAGGTCCGCGCGGTCGTCGCGGACGACGGCGCGGAGGGTGCGGACGAGGCCGCGGAGCATGGGCAGTTCGCCGTCGTACGCCTGCCCGGGAGGCGGGTCGGTCGCGAGCTCGTACGTCTCGGTGAGGACGTCGTCTGCGATCGGGTGGTATTCGCCTCGTACTCCGCGCACGATGTGCTGTCCGGTGTAGACGAGGATCCACGTGGAGTGCAGGCGGTCGAATACGGCGGCCGTGGCGGCCGGGTCGTCGGAGGATTCGCGGTCTTCTTCGGTGAGGGCGTAGAAGGTGGCGGCTCCGCCGGTGAAGGCCTGGACCTGGGCTTCGTTGTCGCCGGTCCACCGGATGGTGTCGACCTCGATCGGTCGCTTGCGGTAGCGGACGACGGTCATGACGCACCGCCGCCCACGTAGCGCACGTACACGCGGTACTCGCCGAGCATCGTGCGGGACTGCGCCTCGAAGGATCCTGCCGGGGCGAACGGCTGGTCCTTCGGGTCGAGCGCGTTACGGACCTCGTAGGCCGCCTGCCGGGCCGTCCCCGCCGTGGCGTACTTGCCGAGGAGAGCCCACTCGCCGGGCCGTGAACGGAGCAGGTCAGCGAACACCTGCCGGGACTCCACCCTGCGAGGCGGCTCGTGTGCGGGCTCTTCGAAGCGGATTGCGATGACGGGGGCGCTCATGCTGCGCTCCCCTCGGACCGCTGGCCCGGGATCACCACGGCCGGAGCCGGAGCCACCGCCCGCAGTCGGTCAGCCAGTCGGCCCACCGCGTCGCCGTACAGCGGGAGTTCGTAGCCCAGCGCGGCGGTCAGCTGCTCGACGAGCAGCTGCTCCGGCTCCCACCGGTCGTGCGAGGCGGCCATACGTCGGTCGCTGGCGATCTCGTCGAGCAGGGCCATGAGGTCGGGGTTGTCGGCGAGGGTCTGCAGCGTTGCGATCAGGTAGTCCTCGACGTCGAGCATCGCGCCGGTGGGGATGCGGCGGATGTACACGGCTCGCGGGCCGGTGATGGCGGGGCGGCGGGTGAGTCGGTGCCAGATCAGGCGGATGCGGTTCACGCCATGGCCCCCTTCGGGCTGGTGGTCAGGAGGATGAGGAGGGCGGCGGCGTCCCGGAACGCCTCAATCGAGGCGACCCGCCAGCGCGCCACGTCGTGACCCGCGTGCACGAGGAACTGCTGCAGCACACGCGAGTCGACGAGGAGGAACCACGGGACCAGCGACGCGGAGAACAGGGCGATCGCGAGGAAGACGGCCTGCACCGGGGTGAGCCCGGCGAGCGTGCTGACCAACTCGGGCGGCATCACTGGCCACCCCCGAACAGGTGGCCTCGCACGGCGCGCTTCAACTCGTCGCCGTCGAGCAGCCGCTCCTCCGGGGACGCCTCCGCGCCCTCGGATCCGGCGAGGTCCTGCCGCAGTACGGCCGCCCGGCCGGCGTCCAACTCCAGCCAGTACGGCTCACGGTCAGGCCCCGACAGCATCACGACCACGGAGTCGTCGTCGCCCCACATGACGTCGTTCAGACCCCACCGCAGCGGGGTCGGCTCGGCGCCGTCCACATCCACGATGAGCGGCTCGTCCTCGCGGAGGGCCTGCGTCGGCGCGACCAGCTGCGTGATCCCGTCCCCCCACGGCGCCACCAGAGGAATCCCGAAGATCTCGCGCAACTCCGACTGCGAGACGAGGTTCTCGCTGACCAGCTCCGGGCTACGCCCGCGCTGCCACGTCTGGCCCGCGCGGAGCCGCTCGACGAGAGCCTCACGCTCAGCCTGACGCTCCCGCAGTGCCTGAACCGCGTCGTCGAGGGCTTCGTTCGTGGTGTGCCGCTCGGCCTCCAACTCGGCAACCCGAGCCCGCAGTTCAGCGTTCTCGGTCACCAGCTCGTCGGCCCGCTTCACCAACGCCTTCGCCGCAGGCAGCGCCGCACCATAGATCCCGAACCGGGCGATCTCGTTCCCGACCTCGGCGCGTTCGGCCCGCAGACGCTCGATCTCCGCCTGGTCGTCCTTCCGGTGCGTAGCGAGCACCGCCTCCAGCTCGGCCCGACGTTGTTCGGCCCGGATCAGACGCCGCCCGTCGACACGCGCGGACTCCAGCTGGCGCTTCAACTCGGCGGTGTCGAAGGTGTACTTCCGCTCGACCTCATCCACCCGGGCCTGCAGCGTCATCGCGATCTCGTGCAGCGCCTTCTCAGTGCCGGAGTCGTATGTCGCAGTCGACCACGTCTTCGTGCGCTCGCCGTACTGCGCGAGGCGGACCGATGCGGCGTGCGCCGACATCGGCGCCTGCGGCTCCGGGCCTACCGGCACCGGCAGCACATCCGCCGTACCCGCAATCCCGTGCTCCGCCAACTCCGGCAACGTCGCCATCACCATCACCGGGCAGTCCTCAACGCCCGCAAGCGCATACAACGGCTCGCCATTCCGCGTCACCGCGCGACGTGTCCACACCGTCTCGTCCGTGGTGTTCACCACCAGCGGGGCGCTCACGCCGCCACCGCCGCATCACGGATCTCGTGCTGGATCCATGCCGACGAGGGCGCGACCAGCGTCACCAGCACGCGGCAACCCACGTGCCCCTCGTCCGCGCCAGCGTTCGTGTCCAGCGTCCACACCGTCACGCCGTGGGGCAGTTCGGACCGGGTGACGCGGCCGCCCTTCTCAAAGAACCAGGCGGCCAGGACGTTGGTGTCAGCCGAACAGACACGGACCGCATCCGGGTCAACGGTGTGCTCGGCGGCCGGCAGGCCGAGGATGTTGCAGGTGACCTCGTAGTCCAGCTCGTTCCGGCGGATCGCCGCCCGCTCCGCGTCGAATGCCGCGAGCTTCTGAGACAGCGGGAGCACAGCGGGCGCCGCAGTCGGGGTCTGAGATGATGCGTTCAAGGGGTCCACTTCTCTCTCTTGTGGTGCAGTGGGTTCCAGGGGTCGGTCCGGATGCGCGTCCGGGGCGGCCCCGCACTTCGTTGGTCAGGCGCCGAGTGGGCGGGGGCGCCGGCACTTCCGGCACTCCATGCGCCCCTTCGGGTTGTGGTGCGTGCAGGTCGGGCACACCCAGCGGGCGATCAGGGCCCGCAGGACGCGGCCCATCAGCTGCCTTCCAGGAGCCGCACAAGCGCCGCGGTCACGACCCGGTTCCGCCCTTCCAGGGGCAGCACCTTCACGGGAGATTCACCGCGCTTGATCAGTGCGTGGAGGTAGCTCTTCGAGATGCCGAGTGCCTTCGCCGCCATCGGCACGCTGCACGTGGCCGGCCAGGAGCGGACCTCGTCGAGCGTCGGGACGTCGGCTGCCATCAGGCCGCTCCCGCCTGCTCGTCGGGGCCTGGTTTGTCCGCTTCAGGCTCCGGCGGCATCAGGTCGGCGACTTCGCAGGAGAGGGCTTTGGCCAGCCGCTTGAGGACGCGGGGGGAGGCGTTTCGGCCGCCCGCTTCGAGCCACGTCACGTAGGACCTGTGGATCCCGGCTTTGGCCGCCAGCTCTCTTCGGTTGAGCCCCGCTTCGATGCGGCGGCGTTGGAGCCGCCGGGGGTCTTGAGTCGGTGGTGACATGCCTCAAGAGTAGCGAGAAGTAGCAGTGAGTCAACCTTAAAGTAGCGAGAAGTAGCCCTCAGTTTGTGAAGGAAATGTGTGGAGGGGTTCTCAGGTTGGGCGTCCCCCGCGACTCTGCAAGAGTTGACGGAAGTTGACCAAAGTCCACAGAAGTAGGAGGGACCCAGCCATGGGCTCGCCCGAGCACGGCACCCCCAAGCCGCCGCCCGAGGCAGACCTCATCCGCCTCGCACGACAGGCGCGCGGTCTGAGTACCGACGAAGCGGCAGACCGAACTCCCATCAGAATCAAGGGCTTTCGCTGGCGTCAGATCGAGAGCGGCTACAAAGGCAAGGTCGGCGCATCTGAACGCGTGAAGGCGCCGTCCAAGACATTGGCGCACATGGCGTACACGGTCGGCGTCACGCCCAGCAGGCTGACGGAGGCCGGGCGCGACGATGCGGCACAGATCCTGCGAGAGATCCAGATTCAGAACGCCGAACGGACGGTCAGCCTGCCCGACCCGCTCGACAACCTGGACGCCGAGCGGCAGCGGATCATCCTCGACATGCTCGCCCAGCTACCCCCCGCGGACCGCGGTCCCGCGCTGCGCAGGCTGGCCGAGCGCGTCGAGGCCGGAGAGCTCGAGGGCGCCGGCGGGCCGCCAGCGCCGCGGCCGAGTGTGAAGTCGGTGGAGGAACAGGAAGACCGCACCGGATAGTAACGAGTCGGTCACGATAGGTGTTTGTTCGAATCACAGAGGTCAACTTCTGTCGCATTGTGTGTAGCCCGCACATACGCCGACATGTGCGGAGACCAACAGACCAACCGGACACAGGGGTTGAGAATGACCTGGATCATTCTCGCGACTGGGTTCGGCGCCGCTAACTTCATCGCGATTGCGCTGCTTTTCCGGCGGTTGAGGCACAACCTCAACCGGCAGCTCAGCGACATGCGTGCCGAGCGCAACAGCGAATGGATTCTGCGCGCCCTCCAAGGCGCGCCCGAAGAACAAGCGCGACCCGCACGGGCCGCGGCCGTCGGCGGCAGCCACACGCCGCCACTGCACCCGCAGCCCGTGCGCCGCAAGAAACACCTGGGCCTGTACCGGGGCGGCGCCATAGCCGCCGCCGTCCTGACCTTGAGCGCCATCCTCCGCTGCGGCCGCCAGTCGCACCGCGCTCACCTCGTCAGCACAGCCCTCGGCAGCACAGCCGTGGCCGCCACCACCATCACCATGATGTCCGTCGCGCCCTGGCAGCAGGACATCAACACCGTGCCGCCGACACCCAACCCCTCCGTGACCATGACCCAATCCCCCGCCCCCGGGTCCCTGGCCACCCCCACGACAGTCGCACCAGGCACAACCGCCGGCAGGCAGCAGGGCGCCACACCCGCCCGCGAGACGGGCAGCCCGACCTCCGCGACGGCCGGCCCATCAGATCCGGCCGCCGCAACGGGAGGAAACGTTCCGGGGGCGGCAGATGCCACAACGTCGGCTGCTCTGCCGTCCACGTCTCCTGCTCCGGAGCAGACGACAGCTGTTTCCGGGACATGTGTTGCCGTCCTGGTCGTGCACGCCTGCCTCCCGGCAGGCGGGTAAGCCCTCCATCCGCCCGAGAGAGAAGGAGACCGTGCCCGATATCAAGAAGGTCGTCCTGCGGAGCGGTGCCGTGAGGTACCGCTTCGTGGTCGACGTCGGCTACGAGCCGAAGAAGGACGCAGACGGGAACCCGGTCGTCGACGAGGCGACCGGGCAACCGGTGATGAAGCGTAAGCAGCTCACCGTCACCAAGAAGACTCAGACGGAGGCCAAGGCCGAGCTCAAGCGCATCGAGGGCGAGCAGACGGCAGGGACGTTCATCGCCCCCAGCGAGATCACTGTCTCCCAGTGGCTGGACCAGTGGCTGGAGTACAAGCGGCGTGACGTCGAGGAGACGACGCTCGACACGTACAAGAAGCTGTTCGTCCACGCGCGCGAGAAACTCGGCCACGTGCGTCTCCAGGCGCTCACCGAAGACCACGTTCAGGTCTTCGTCGACGGCCTCGTCACGAGTGGCCGCAGGCGAGCGGGTGCGGCGGGGACCGGGCTCGCGGTGTCGACCGTGGACGCCATCCTGGCGCGGCTGCGGGAGTGCCTCGCACGCGCCGTCGTCCGCAGGCTGATCCCGGCCAACCCGGCGCAGTTCGTGAAGATCGCGAACCAGGTCAAGAAGAAGGACCGTAAGGAGCGGCGACGTGCGAAGCCCTGGAACGTCGAGGAGGTGCAGAGGTTCATCCGCGGCATCGAGAGCGACCGCCTGTACGCGCCGATGCTGCTGAGCCTGATGGGCCTGCGCCCGGCCGAGGTCTGCGGCCTGCGATGGCAGGACATCGACCTGAAACTAGGCACTCTGGAAACGGCCAACACCCGCACCATGATCAGGAACCATACGGTCGTGGAGAAAGACACCAAGACCGAGGCCGGAGAGCGGACGCTGCCCCTGCCGCAGTGGCCGTGGGAGGCGCTGAAGAGACTGAGCGCCCAGCAGGCACGGGAGAAGCTGGCCGCCGGTGAGGGCTACGCGGATTCCGGCTACGTGGTCGTGGACGCGCTGGGCGAGCCGCTGAACACGCGGCAGCTGCGGGAGTGCGCCTACCGGCTGATGGGCGAGCTGGGCATGCGGCGGGTGCGCCTGTACGACGCCCGGCACTCGTGTCTGACCTATCTCGCGGTCAGTGGTGTTCCGGACGTGGTCCTCGCCCGGTGGGCGGGCCACACCAACGCGTCGTTCACGAAGGCCCGCTACGTTCATCCGGACGTGGAGGACCTCCGGCCGGCGGCGACGGCCTGGGACTCGTTCCACGGGGCCGGCGCAGAGCGCGTGTGAGAAATTGTGAGAGATTAGCCCGTGGCCGACGCGAGACATGGCCTCTGATCTGGTCTTGTCCACCTGCTCGTAGGATCCCCCGTAGATCCTCTATGGCGTTCGTGGTGTCCACAAGGGCCAGGAAGAACGCGAAGAGGCGACGTCAGGGGCGTTCCGGAGTCCCTCTCACATCGGGTCTGTGAGACGCGCGTGAGACGGGGCTCACGGCCGGTGTCGTCCAGGGGTGCAACGCGGCCCCGGTCGGCGGAGGTTTCCGGTCCTCCGCCGACCGGGGCCGACGCATATAGACCCTAGCCATCGCCGAACAGATGTTCTAGTCGCGTTGGCGGCACATGCACCCAGACGTGGGGCGGCTTACGGCCGAAGAAGCCCGGCTCGTCCACCACGGGGGCAGTGGACGAGCCGGGCCGTAGAACCCGCCCCGCCGGAGGTTTCCGGTCCTCCAACAGGGCGGGGGCTTGAGGGGCATGCACCGTCAGGGCCGGGGCAGTTGGAACACGCCTGGCTGATTCTGGCGGTTGGTGACTGCATATATCTAGCTGGTTACCCAAAGTTCGAGATTTACCACAGATGGTAAAGACTTTCTTTCATGATCGTTCCAACGTGGGCGGGTGCCCCTCGACCCCATGCCCGACTGGGTACCAGCCCGCCGCCGGGAAATCGGGGAACGCATCCGCGCCCGCCGCCGCGCCGCCGGCCTCTCCCAGGTCCAGCTCGGTGAACACGTCGGCCGCGACCACAAGACCATCCATCGGTGGGAGACAGCTCAGACGAACCTCTCCCTCACGGATCTCCTGCTCCTCGCGCACGCGCTCCGCATTCCCCTCGGCGACCTCGTGCAGTGACCCGCCGCCAGCGCCAGGGGAGCACTCCGGCGATGGGCCACGCGAAGGCCTCACCCATCCGCCACGGAGGCAGCGGACGAGCGAGGCCAGTCAGGTGTCAACCCGCCTGGGTCTGCTGGCTTCGCGGCCGGCGCGGCGGCGGGCCGCCCGGCGGATCAGGTCCGGGAGTCGGTGGCGTGGCCTCTACCCTCATAGCGTGTTCCCCTCCTCTCCTGGGGGTCGGGTTCCGGGCGTCTCGACCACATGACCTTTGGACGGGTGAGAGTGGTCGGGGCGCCGCTCCGCATCGGACGGCCGCTGCTCGGGAGCACAGGCGGGGCACGCGTCCACGCCCGGCAGGAGCGGAATCATCTGCTGGTGCGGATGCACCTGGCAGTACCTCCGGCCCCGGACCTGGTCGACGCGGTACTCCTCCTCGGCCAGATCCCGGCGGGTCATGGGGCGATATCCGTTAGCGGCCATGAGGACTCCTAGCTGTTGTCGTCCGGCGGCGGGGTGGGCGGGTCCTGCGGGGGCGGGGGAACCGGCGGCCACGTCATAGTCGACACCTCCCTTCTGCTCCTCGGGCCGACCCTGATCAGAATCGGTCGGCGACTTGACGTTCCTTGCAGACCCGCCCCGGGGCTCGACCTGTCCAGGATTGGGGCCCGAGGCGGGAACTCAGTAGCGGATCAACGCCTGCGTGGTCTGCCTGTTGGGTCGCTTACACAGCACCTTGTGCAGGACGACGACCGCGCCGGCGCCAGTCGGTCGAACGACGTCAGCCGTGTCGTAGGGCTCTCCGGGCATGATCGGCTTGTCGCAGCGCGCGCACGTCCTCACCCCTGACCCCCAAGCCGCTCGTAGTGGTCGCACAGCGCACTCAGGACGCGGGCCAGACGCCGCGCGTAGGCGGCACCCGCGTCCAGGCCCGGGCGGGGCTTGACGTCTAGCTTCCTGCGGGCCTCACCGACGCACACCACCGCGCAGCACTCCGCCACGCTCTTGGGCCGACCACCGACCATGCGCTCAACGGCGGGAATGAGCACCGCGAGATGACCGCGCAAGGCCAGGGCGAGCGTGTCAAGTTCCCGGACGGGATGGGCGTCGATGAGAGCGAGGTCTGCGCTGTCGCGCATCGTGGCCAAGTCTGGCGTGTCCGTGGTCATTCCAACCCCCTCGGCCGCGGCCCGTACCGCTCGTCGACGGCGGCCAGCAGCGCCTCGCGCAGGCGATCCACAGGAGTGAAGTGTCGGCCAGGCGCCGGCGGCACCGTCCAGTGCAGGCCGTTCTCCCGAGCGTCCAGCGGCGGCACGAGAACGTAGGTCGCCGGCCCGCATGTCGAGGTCTCCCGGACGTCCCACCCGCCAGTTGCGGACGGCTCGGTCAGGAAGTAGTGGATGCGAGGCCAGGGATCGCAGATCACCGGGCCGCAGTCGGCTCCGAGCCTCTCCAACACGGCCAGTCCGATGGTCCTGGGCGCCCGGACGGCGTCGAAGTGAGTACCGGCCTCGACGTGCCACATCGTGCCCTCGGGCGGGAGCCACGGAAGCTGTTCTCTGACTGCCGCGTTCATGATGCGACCGACTGCGTGCGGCAGCCACACGTGACGATGGGCCACTCGCGGTCGCTCCCGGCGAGCGTGGCCGTGCCAGCGGGTGTGAGGTCCTTGGCGACAGCGCCGCAGTCCCAGCATGCCCGGCCATGCAGGCGTGCAATGCTCACCGGGCCGTCTACGCGGACTGGCGGCGTGGTGCTGGTATCGCTCATGCCTCGCTCCCGTCTGCCTGTTCTTTCGGACAGACAGATCATGGGCTGCAGCAAGGGGCACAAGGGACACACCTTGTGTCCCCTCGTCAGCGGGTCACACGGCGCCGATCCACTCGGCGAAGTGCGTCAGTGACTCAGCGTCCGAGCGCTTCAAACGCCGCAGCGTGGCCGCTGTCTCCCGCGCCCACGGATGCTCCCGCGTGTGCTGCGGCGCGATCAGCCGCGCGACCTTCAGCGACTCGAACGCGTCGTCCGCGCGGCCCGCCCACAGCTGGGCGCGCGCCAGCTCGATCCAGAACCCGGACTGCCGCTCAGCCGGCAAGTCCTTCGGTGGCGTCCACTCCTTCGCCACGTCCAGCGCCCGCTGCACGTGGTCCTGGCCAAGGCTCACGGCCACTGATACCTCGTGCGCACGCACAGAGTCCGGGCCGAACGCCGTGCCGCCGTACTCGTCCTCGGGAAGCATGTCGCTGAGCCTGCGAGCCTCTCCGAGATGCGTGGCAGCAGCAGCGGCGTCCCCTGCGCGCCCGGCGATCACCGCGGCCCGCATGTGCAGCGCGCCGCGGCTCGCGCTCTCGGCGCGGCCCGTTGCCGCCGGGCTCGCGTCGATCGCGTGCTCCAGAGCGCGCAGGCCGGCCGAGTGCGCGCGAGCGACGAAGAAGACCTCCGTCCGCACGTAGGCGGCGGATGCCTCCGTAAGAGGGCTCTCCGTCTGCTGCGCCGCCCACCGCATGAGGTCGACCAGCCGGGCGGACAGGTCGTGCTGCCCGTACTTGAAGGCGACCGCGTCCACGGTGCGGGCCGTCGCGGCGACGAGTTGCGCGGCCGCCAGACGGTCGGCGCCGGCCGAGTGGTGGAAGGTGCTGAGGACATCGTCGAGGAGTACCGGTGCGTGCTTCGCGATCCGGGTGTACTGGGCGCCGAGCCGCCAGCCGACTGCCTCGCTCACGGCGTCGCTGAGTTCGGGGAGCGTGCGCTCCGGGGCATCCATCGGGATGTCGTAGGAGGCGAGGGCTGCCGAGATCGCCGGGAACGCCGCGTGCACACGGCTGTCGGAGCGGGTGTCACCGGTGACGATGCGGCCTGGGTCCACGCTCAGGGAGGCCGCGATCGAGTCGAGGGTGTCATCGCTGGGGTAGCGGTCACCACGTTCGATCTTTTTGAGCATCGACAGGGACATGAAGGCGGCGCGCGCGAGTTCGGCCTGCGTCATCCGTTTCGCGTGCCTGATGGCGGCGATGCGCTGGCCTACCTCACGTGGGGTGTTGGCGGGCATACTTGCTCCAGTTCGGGACGTCCATTCCGAACCGTACTCGCGCCGAGACGCTGCGTGTACGTGAACGGCCCCACCGGCATCTCGCCGATGGGGCCGCTCTGTTGACGGTCAGTCGGCGACGATCGACGTCAACTGCGTCAGCGAATCGATCCGCCAGTCCGCTGCGGCGACGACCCCGGGATCGTCCGCCCACAGATGTCCCCACGGGCCCCGTCGGATGTGCGCCACCCGCAGCCCTGCGGCCTTGGCTGGGAAGAGGTCGTTCGCCGGGTGGTCTCCCACGTACACCGTCTCCCGGGGCACGGCTTGCGCGACTTCCCGTACGCGCTCGAAGAACTCGGGCTGCGGTTTGGCCACACCCCACTCGCCGGACGTCACGATGAGGTCAGCGGGGAGATCGAGGCCGCGGAGCAGCTCGCCCACCCTGGGGGTCTGGTTCCCGGCGATGATGACGCGGATCCCCAGCTTGCGCAGGCCTGAGAGGGCGGGGCGGACGTCGTCGTAGAGGTCGCTAGCGTCGAGGTTCTCGCCGCGTCCGGCGGCCTCGCGGGCTGCGTACTCGGCGTCGATGTCGATGCCGGGCCGTGCGAGGCGTACCGCGTCGGCATTGTCGCGGCCCTGGGCGACCACGGC
>Ga0182008_10000506_pt1 | contig 29319 bp, 30 predicted proteins | sample Sormic07211129_1_FD_120482 | JGI IMG/M metagenome (GOLD analysis project Ga0182008, IMG submission 120482) | Rhizosphere microbial communities from Sorghum bicolor, Mead, Nebraska, USA - 072115-129_1 metaG | ecosystem: Host-associated > Plants > Roots > Rhizosphere | place: USA: Nebraska...
CCGGCCCCGCCGCGACGGCGCGGTTTCGATGAGGAACAGCGCCAGCGCCGCCGACAGAGCCGCCGCGCCAGCCCCGATGTAGAAAGGCATGGCCGGCCCCCAGCGGTCGGCCGCCGCGCCGGCCAGCACCGGCGCGATGACGCCGCCGATGATTTCGGCAATGCCCATGATCAAGCCCACCGCCGAAGCCACCGCATGCCGGGGCACCGATTCCGCCGGAACGATGGAGATCGGGATCGCGGCCGAGCCCGCGGCCAGATGGGTGCAGAACACCGCGGCGGCGAACCAGCCCACCGGCCCGTTGAAGTGAACCAGCACCAGCGGCAGGCCGGCCGCCAGGAACGTGAAGGCCACGTACACGGGCTTGCGTCCGAAGCGGTCGGACAACGCGGGCACGACCAGCCCCCACAGGAGCGCACCGAGCCCTAGCATCGCCATCACGAAGCCCATGTCGGGCGGCGCCATGCCGCGGTTGCGCACCAGATACAGCGGCGCAAAGAGCAGCACCATCATCAGCCACGCCATCTGCGTGCTGGCGATCAGGACGCCCAGCCAGATGTTGCGGTAGCCGAGCAGCTGGCGCACGGTCAGCCGGGAGGGCGGTGTCGCTGCGGCGGCCGATGCCTGCGGGCCCGGGGCGCGGCGCGCGCGCAGGAAAAGGGCGAGCACGAGCGCCATGATGAGGCCTGGCACCGCGACGATGTACATCGACTGGCGCCAACCGAAGCGCTCCGCCAGCGCCACCATCAGCACCGGTGCGACAAGGCCCGCCAGCAGCGTGCCCGAGGCGTTCTGCAGCACGCCCATGTTGAAGCCCAGGCGCTTGGGCGAGGACTCTTCGGCCATGATGGATTGCGCGATGGGCAGCACCGGCCCCTCGGTCAGGCCCATCAGCGCACGCACGAGCAGCAGCGCCAGGAAGCCCGCGGCCGCACCGGTGAAAAAGGTACACAGCGAGAAGCCGATCACCATCGCCACGAGGATGCGTTTCCGGGCGCCGAAGCGGTCGGCCAGTGCGCCGAAGCCGTAGCCCGAGATGGCCCAGCACAGTCCGACCGCGGCACCGAGAAGACCCACCTGGGTGTCGGAAAGGCCCAGTTCGGGCACCACCTGCGGCAGCAGGAACGTGAGAGCCATGCGGTCGAAGAACACCAGCCCGAAGGTCAGTGACAGCATGCCCAGCACGGCGTTTTCATAGGTCAGCCAGCGTTTGATCACAACGGTCTCCTTGTTTATTGGTACGGCGTCCTCGATGTCCAACGGAGGTCGTCGCCAAGGCATGGTGGCCAGCCGGCGCGCGGCGCGCACCTATCGAAAGGTATGTGGCGGCAACGGCGCTGCCGCCGAAGATCGATGAGCACTGCCAAGGCCCGACACGCCAGCAGACCTGCACAAAGATAGGTGCGGCGATTCGGCGTTACCCGACACACTCCGTCGCCATGGAAACAGGCCCAACAGGAGCGACCGCAATGAAACGCGACGAACAAGTTTTTCAAACCACCGCCGAGCCGCTGTCACGCCCGCGCATCGCAGCGCCCGAGCCGGGGCTGACCCCTGAAACCGTCATCGCGCGCGCCACCGCGCTGAAGCCTCTGCTGCGCGCCCAGCAGGACGAGGCCGACGCTCGCGGGCACTATTCACAAGCCTTGCACGACGAGTTCACCAAGGCGGGGTTCTATCGCCTGCTGCAGCCCAGGATGTTCGGCGGCTACGAGTTCGACTATGCGACTTACTTCAAGGTCATCATCGAGATCGCCAGCGGCCATCCCGCCACCGGCTGGTGCCTCGGCCTGGCGGCCTCGCATGGCCCGCTGGTCGCGGCGCACTGGTCCGAAGAGGCGCAGGCGGAGCTGTTCGGTGACGGCCACTTCGCCGCGCCGCATCGCGCGGTGCCAGGCGGGCGTTGCGAACCCGTCGAAGGCGGCTACATCCTGGACGGCGTGTGGCCCTACTGCTCCGGCATCCCGCACAGCACCCATCTGGTCGCAGCCACCTTGATACCCGGCCCGGACGGTCCGCCCCGCCTGCTCAATTTCGCCGTTCCTGCCGGCCAATACACGGTGCTGGACGACTGGGGCGGCGACCGCACGCTGGGCATGCGCGCCAGCGGCTCCAACAGCGTGCGCCTCGAGAAGCTGTTCGTTCCGCAGCACATGACCGCGGACGCCCATCACCAATACCGGCTGCAGGATCCGGAAGCCGGCACTCACGGTACGCGACTGCACGGCAACCCGATGTACCTGGGCCTGACGATGGCGCCCTACCATGCGGCGCTGGTTTCGCCGGTGATCGGCGCCGCGCGCGCCGCACTGGACGAGTTCCAGGACACCCTGCGGACGCAAAACACGCAAGTACCTCCCTTCGTGAAGCGCCTTGAGAGTCCGGACTTCCAGCGCCCCTTTGGTGCCGCGCTCGCCATGACCGATGCAGCCGAAGGCATCGTGATGCAGGCGATGCACCAGCACATGGCGCTGTGCCGGCGCTGGGCCGAGCAGAAGATTGCGCCCTCCGGCGAAGAGATGCTGCGCCTGTGGACCATGCAGCAACAAGCCGGCAAGCTGGCCTGCGAAGCGATCGAGATGCTGTTCCGCAGTTCAGGGTCGACCGCGGCGCGCAGCGGTTCGCGCATGCTGCGGTACTTCGGCGACGCCCAGATGTACCGCGGACACATGTCCTCGCAATACCAGAACTTCGCGTCGATGGTGGGCCGGGCGCGCCTGGGCCTGCCCTCCGGGTTTCTCGACGTCTGATAGGAAAGAACGCACATGCCCACTCACCACCATGCGCCGCTGTCCATTGCCGACCAGGGCTGCTTCTGGGTCAACGTGGAGCGCAAGCCCACGCCGCAGGGTACGCTGGCCTCGGGCCAGATGTTCGTCCAGTACCAGATTCCCGCGGAGAAGCGCCATCCCTACCCGATCGTGATGGTGCACGGCGGCGGCGGCCAGGGCACCGACTACCTGGGTACACCCGATGGCCGGCCGGGCTGGGCGACCTGGTTCCTTCGCCAGGGCTACGCGGTCTACGTGGTCGATCGTCCCGGCCACGGCCGCGCTCCCTTCCATCCCGATGCGCTCGGCCCGATGAGTCCACCGCCGCCCTACGAGATGATCAGCGCGATGTTCTCGGCGCCCAGCCCCGAGACCGCGCACTGGCCGCAGGCCCGCCTGCACACCCAGTGGCCGGGGAGCGGCAAGCCGGGCGATCCCGCGCTCGACCAGCTCATGGCTGCGCTGGGCCCGATGATTCCCGATCTTGCGCAGACCCACGAGCGCATGAAGCAGTGCGGCGTCGCGCTGCTCGACCGCATCGGTCCGGCCATCCTGATGACGCATTCGATGGGCGGCCCGTTCGGCTGGATCGTCGCGGACGAACGGCCCGATCTGGTCAAGGGAATCGTCGCCATCGAACCGGTGGGTCCGGCCTTCGACCCCATCGGGCCGAACATGGGCAAGCTGGACTGGGGGCTCACGGCGATCCCCCTGCACTTCGAACCCGCGGCGGCGCAGGCGTCCGATATCCGGGTCGAGCGCCGGAAGGCACCGGCACCGGGTCTGGTCGATTGCAATGTGCAGGTCGAGCCGGCGCGCAAGCTGCCTCGCCTGGCGGGCATCCCCGTGGCGGTGCTGGTCGGCGAGGCCTCGTTCATGGCGCCGTTCGAGCACGGTGCGGTCGACTTCCTGACACAGGCCGGCGTGGCAGCCGAACTGCTGCGCTTGGAGGACCACGGCATCCACGGCAATGGACACATGGTCATGAGCGAAAAGAACAGCGACGAAGTGGCGGCGCTGATCGATCGGTGGCTGCAGCGCAAGGTCTCGGACTGACGAGCGGACATAAGTTGGAACTCCGAGCAAATCGCTCACTGGCGTGCGCGACGGAAATGCCATCGTGGACGAGGAACAATTCGGGCCCGTGCTGCCCGTCATCCGCTACGGCAAGGTGGAAGAGGCGATCGCCAGCGCAAACCGCCTCGACCTGGATGGCCTCAAGTCGGTCACGACCCAGCAGGTGATCAGCACCAGGAAGTAAAAGGGGCCGCGAGCGCGGTCGGCCAGCGCATGACGGCGACCAGCCCACCCCTCGGCCGAATGCTCCGGTGCTTTCACGGATGGCTTTCTGGCATACGCATTGCTTAATGTGTGGGCAGGCGGTAAACCGCCTTTGGCATCGTTTATGCATTTCTGGACGATCACCCCATGACCTCCGCTTCACCCCGTTCTACCGCCGAGGCTCAGTACTGCATCCGGCAGTCGTCCGGTATCCAGGAGGCCTCCGATCACACCAGGCTGCTCGACGGCTGGGGCTTGACCTACGAGCAGCTCTCACGCGGGCGCTTTCAGGGCAGCCTCAACGAGGCATGGATCGAGGGTGTCCACCTTTATCAGGAGACACTGGCCCAGTCTGTTTTTCAGACGGGTGCCATGCGCCAAGGGTGCATCAGCTTGGGGGTGTTCGCATCCCTCTCCGGCGAGGCCCGCTGGTTTGGAAAGCCCGTCACCATTGACGACGTGATATTTCTCGACAGTGGTGGAGAGTTGCTGTTGTCCACGCCCAAACACAGCACCCTGCTGGTGCTGTGTTTGCCCCATCCCCGATTCACGGAATCGACCGAGCGTCGCGAACTTCACCATTTCGTGCATCACCCTGCACTGGCGCAAGTGCTGCGGCGGCAGATCGGCCAAGCCTTGGGCCAACTGCTCACGCAACCCCTGCGTTTCAGTCGCGAGAGCGCGCGACGCTTGTTTTGTGCGGACATGCAAAACTTGGCCGACGACTGCTTGCGTGTTGCAAGCGGGGCGCCATTGGACGCCTGCCGCGGCCGCGCCATCCAAGTAGTCCACCGTGCAATGGACTACATGCACGAGCGCCGGGGGGAAATGGTCTCCATTGACAGCCTGTGCAGCGCTACTTACACCTCACGGCGCAATCTGCAGAAATCCTTTGTGAAGGTGACCGGCGAAAGTCCCGCCCAGTTTCTGAAAGCCCAGCGACTCAACGGCGTGCGGCGCGATATCCTTAATGCGCCGGCAGGCCGGATGATCGGCGACATCGCCATCGACTGGGGTTTCTGGCATGTCTCTCAGTTCTCGGTAGATTACAAACGGCTGTTCGGTGAGTCGCCATCGGACACTGTCCAGTACGCGCGATACCGCAAGCTGTCCTGACGCTCTCCGACCTGCACTGCCTCGGGCGAGGTAGCTGCGTTCCGGGAAGTCCAGGAACGCGCCATCAGCTTCAATCGACGACGGCGAAGAAGTGCTTGATAAACACACTGCCGCTCACTTCCCACAGCACCTCGGTGCCCTTGGTGACGAACCAACTGTCGCCCACGCCGTAGTGGGTGGCAGTACCGGTCTGCACATCGGTCAGCGTCACGTTGCCTTGAACAACTACTGCCTGTTCGTTGAACGGGTAGATCATGCGAAAGCTTCCGGGCGTCACGGCAAAGTACCCTGCCGAGATCGGGTCCGTGGGGCCGCCGAACGTGCTCAGGGCGTAGGCCGAGCATTCACCCGACAGGATCTCGGATCCCAATTGGGTTACGGGCCCGATGGCGTGCATGTCGTCGATGGAACGGGGCGGGGCAATGGAGATCAGGCTCATGGTGTCAGTCCTTGAAGTAGGGGAGGGTCGAAAGTGGAATCAGCGCCGCCCGTTCGCAAAGCCGGATGCCTGGTGCCAGATCTTCCCGGCGCTGACGATCAATGGGCGAGCGTGGTCTTTGCCGATCACGGTAGAACGGCGGATGGAACTGATCAGGTCATAGCGCGGTGAGCCCTCCGCCATGCCCTCCGCCAGGATCTTGCAGATGATGTGGCTGGGCGTCACACCGAAGCCGGTGTAGCCCTGCACGAAGTACACGTTGCCATGACCCGGCAGTGATCCGATCTGCGGAAACAGGTTGGGACTGCAGGCCATGGGGCCGCCCCAGGCCAGGTCGATCTTCACGTCCTGGAGGTACGGAAACACCTTGAGCATGAGCGCACGGTTCCACGCCTTGAGGTCGCTCGGAATGTGCTCGATGTAGGGCGTGGCCGAGCCGAACAGCAACCTGTTCTCGCGTGTGACGCGAAAGTAGTCGATGACCGGCCGGATGTCGCTGTAGGCGCCCCGTATAGGGCTGATGCGTTCAATCAGCGCGTCAGGCAGCGGTTCCGTCACGCACTGGAAGGCATAGGTGTTGATGGTCGAGCGATGCAACTCGGGCTCGAGCCCATTGAGGAAGCTGTCGCAAGCCCAGAGCAGCTTGCGTGCGGTGACCGAACCTTTCGGGGTGCGCACCTTGACTGTCTCGCCATACGTCACCTCTACCGCGGGCGAAAATTCGAAGATGCGCGCGCCATGTCCGGCCAGTGCTTGTGCTTCGCCCAGCAGCAGGTTCAGTGAGTGGACGTGGCCACCTCCCATATGGAGCAGGGCGCTGCGATAGACCTCCGAACCTATGATCTCGCGGACCTCGGAACCTTCCAGATAGCGAATCTCGTGCGGCGGGTTGAGGGACTTGAACTCGCGCTCCCACTGACGCAGCGTGGCGGCCTGACGTTCGTTGTAGCCTAGGTAGCCGTAGCCGCGGCAGAGGTCGGCTTGGATGCCGTAGCGGTCCACGCGGGCCTGAATGATCTCCGCGCCCAGATCGCTGATCTCGAAGATCGCACGCAATCCTTCCTCGCCCACATCCTTGCGGATCTTGCTCAGGTCGTGTCCGATGCCGGCCATGATCTGGCCGCCATTGCGGCCGGTACCCCCGAATCCGAGGTACTTGGCTTCCAGCACGGCAACGTTCCGGATGCCTTTTTCGGCAAGCTCCAACGCGGTGTTGATGCCACTGAAGCCCGCGCCTATGACCACGACATCAACGTCGATGTCCTGTTCAAGGCTAGGAAAGCCGAGTTCGTACTTCTTCGTCGCGGTGTAGTAGGTCGCAGCTTCCACGTGAATCATTTGAACGTCATGCACGCAACCGTGCACCTCCGATGTCGTCAGGGTCAGTCCAGGCAGCGCAGACATGAATCGCCTGTGCTGCACCAAGGTGGCCGCAGTATCCGGGGCACTTGCATCCCGGCGTTATCGAGATTCGGCACAGTTGACGGCAAGCGCGGGCCCGACGCCGGACTCGCATCCAGATGTGCCGAATCTCGATAACGCGTTTTCCGGGGCCGTTCAGATACTGCGAACCTTCCAAGTAACCGGCACGGCCAGCATCCCAAGTGGACCGCCGTTGTGCCTCACCACCCCGGAGAGCTCTCATGAAAGCCACGATTACAGCCATGACTGCACTTGCTGCCTTGAGCACGTCTGCCCTGGCCGCAGAGGAAGCCGTACCTGCACCGCCGTTTCGTACCTCGGGCTCCGCGACCTTGGTCTCGGACTACCTGTTCAAGGGCATGACGCAGACCTGGAGCAAGCCCGCCGCACAAGGCAGCATCGACCTGACCACGGACATGGGCTTCAGCGCCAGCATCTGGGCATCCAACGTGAGCTCAAAGGTCTACGCCGGGGCCAGCACCGAGATCGATCTTTCAGTGGGCTACAAGAAGTCTCTGAGCGACGACTGGACCGTCGGCACTGGCCTGCTGTGGGTCTACTACCCCAGCGGCAACTACAACAAGGTGCGATATACCAGTCTGCCCTCCCAGCGCTATGACTTCGCAGAGGCCAATCTGTTCGTCTCGTACAAGTGGCTCAGTCTCAAGTACTCACGCACGCTCACGGATTTGCTCGGATTCAACGAGAAGACCGGCTACACGGACGGCACACGGAGTTCCAGCTACATCGACCTGAGCGCCGATATTCCGATTTCCGACAACTACGTTCTGAATCTGCACGCCGGTCATCAGAACGTGACCGCCAGGCTCGTCGCGCCCACCGCCAACGGATCGCGCAACCCGAACTTCCAGGACTACCGCATCGGCGTGACCCGCAACTTCCCCGAGGGGCTATCGGTATCGCTGGGCATGGCGTGGAACAGCAACACGGCGTTCTTCAACGGCACGCCGTCGAATCTTGACTCGTCCGATGCCAAGGATGTTGGAAAGCATCGTGTCTTCGTGTCGGCCACAAAGATGTTCTGACGCACGCCGATTTCACCAGGAAGAACATCGCATGACTCAAACACAACTCAAGAAAGACACCCTGGGCCTGTGGTCCATCGTGTTCTTCGTAGTGGCAGCCGCGTCGCCGATCACGGGCGTGATCGGCGCCATGCCCATCGCCTTCATGTACGGCAATGGCGCAGGCCTGCCCGGCGTCTATGTTCTTGCGGGCCTGCTGCTGTGGGTCTTCTCGTTCGGCTTCGTCGCCATGAGCCGCCATGTGGTCAACGCAGGCGCTTTCTATTCGTATGTGGCGGTTGGCCTGGGCCCCCGGCTGGGCATGGCGGGACTCAATGTCGCCCTGCTGACCTACACCGCCATCCAGATCTCGGTGATCGCCATGTTCGGTTTCTTCTTGCAGATGTTCCTCGCCGACAACTTCGGTTTGGGCATTCCCTGGTGGGCCTGCAGCATCGCGATGCAGTTCCTCGTGCTGCTGCTGGGGATCCTGAAGGTGGAGCTCGGCGGCATGGTGCTCGGCCTGCTGATGCTGGCGGAGGTGGGCATCATCCTCGCCGTCGATGCGGGCGTTCTGATGCATCACGCAAGCGCCGGCAATGCATGGGCGTGGAGTTCCCTCGAGCCCTCGGTGGCGTTGAGCGGGGCGGTCGGCATTGCCATGGTGTTTGCCATCAGTTCCTTCATCGGCTTCGAGGCCACGGCGATCTACTCGGAAGAGTGTCGCGATCCCAAGCGAACGATTCCGCGGGCCACCTTCGTTTCGGTAACGCTGATCACATTGTTCTTCGGCCTCACCAGTTGGTGTTTCGTGCAGTTCCACGGCGCGGACGGTGTGGCGGCCGCGGCGGCCAAGGACCCCGGCAACTTCGTGTTCGACATCGCCTCCCAGGCCCTGGGGCCCAAGGCCTTGCTGCTGATGTCGGTGCTGCTGATCACCAGCCTTTTTGCCGCTGCCCAGGCGTTTCACAACACGATGTCGCGGTACATGTTCGCGATCAGCCGGGATGGCTTTCTCATGAAGTCGTTTTCCAAGGTGCATCCGACCTACCGCACCCCCTACGTGGCCAGCATCGCGCAGGCCTTCGGGATGGTGTGCATTGTCGCCATCGTGGCGCTGCTGCGGCAAGACCCGATGGCCGTGGTCTTCTCCTGGTGCTCGGCGCTGGCCACCATGGGCATCCTGCTGCTGCAAGCCACCGTGTCGGTGGCGGTGGCGGCCTTCTTCAAACGCAATCCTCGCGCGGATGCTTCGGTCTGGAGCCGGCTGATCGCCCCGGCCATCGCCGCAGTGGGCATGTGCGCGGCGCTGACCATGGTGGTCAAGAACCTCAACGTCCTGAGCGGATCCGAGTCGTCCGCCATCTACGCGCTGCCCTGGGTTCTGGCGGCCGCAGCGGCATGGGGCTGGCTGTACGCGATCCGCCTGTCCCGGACGCAGCCGTCCCGCTTCGCCCGCCTTCAGGGCGTCTTCGACCACACGGCATGAGGCTGCAGTGACGCACCCATGCGTCCATACGGTTCAGGCATCTCGCCATCCAAGACGGATGGCTATCGAGGCCTGCCTGGAACAGGAAGCGATGCACTCGGGTCATTGGTCTTCCGCAGCCCGACCTCGGAATTGCTGCGAGGTGATTTCTGCCGCGCTCTCACGAAGACATTCCATCAATTGTTCAAACACGGTACCGAGGGCTTTCTCGCGTATCCAAAGCACGCCAACCGGGCGCATCAACTTGGAAAGCCGAAGCGGCAGTTTGGCAAGAACACCTTCGGCTGCCAAGCGGGTGGCCGAGCTGTCCGGCATTGACGCAATGGCGTCAGTGATCCGTACATAGGTTGCCGTCACATTCAGCGAGAGCGTCTCAATGTGATCAGTGGGAGTTTCCAATCCGTAGGCGTGAAATGCGGCGATCAGGGGCTGCCGAAGCAACGAGTCCGTCGGCGGCAGTACCCATGGAAAGGGAGCGACATCAGCCCAGGTCACCACACGCTGGAGGGCCAAAGGATGACCCGTCCGACACACCAGCACGGTGTCGTCGTCAAACAGTGCCAGTTGCTCGACATCGGGCCTGATGCTGCGGCTTGGTGGCAGCGTGCCTACGATCACATCCAGGTTTCCAAGGCTCAACTCGTTGATGAGCATGTCCATGGTGCCCTCACGAACGAAAACGGTGGCCGCTGGCGTCTTCGACTTCATGCGCGCCAGCGCATTGGGCAACAGCCACGACGCCGAAGCGGGGAGTGCGCCGATGCGCAATCGACGAGACACCCCGCTCGTGATGGACCGAAGCTCATCACCAGCCTCTTCCAAATCGTGGAGCATCCGTCGAGCGTGCCGAATCAGTGCCTGACCGAATTCCGTGGGACGCAGGCCTCTGCCCGTGCGTTCAAAAACTTTGGCACCCAGCCCCTCCTGTAGTTCGGAGAGAGCCTTTGACAGCGCGGGCGCCGTCACGTTGAGCAACGACGCGACCTTCCCCAAATGACGGTAGTCATCGATGGCGACAAGAAGTTGCAAGTGCCGAAACTTCAGGTTCGCACGGACAAACCAGTCGAGGCGGGCCATGAAGACGATATGAGTATTTGGTTAACTCATATTCTAATAATGTCACTGGATAGGCAAGTTTGTTCTGAACATACTGCTGTCACACAACGCCACTAACGCATATCGTGACATCAGCTAACGACATCCTCTATGCCCGATACCAACTCAAGGATCTTGGCTCTGCCGAGTCCTTCATGTCGGACTTTGGTCTGGCGACGGTATCGCGTAGCGAACAGCGCCTTCGCATGCGCGGCGTCCAGCCTTCCCCATTCTTGTACGAGGCTACGGCGGGCAGTCAGGATCGGTTCCTGGGTTTGGGCTTCTCCGTAAGCTCCAGATCTGCGTTGGACCGTCTGGCAGACATGCCGGATTCCTCTGCGATTCAAGAATGCGACGGTGGTTCGGGGCTGTTCGTGCGCATGCAGATGTTGGACGGATTCGAGATCGACGCCGTCTGGGGCACCGAGATGCCCGACGCCTTCGGCGTGCGCGCCCCAAACCCCTTCAACGCCGGTCAGCTGAAGCGTCGCTTCAACGCAAGCGTACGTCAACGGGCCGAACCCGCGCCGGTGCTTCGGCTGGGCCATGTCGTTCTGCACGTCAGTGACCACGCGGCGTCCGTGGCTTGGTTGCGCGATCGCCTGGGCCTTGTTCCCTCCGACTACTTTGGTCCGCCGCCGGGAAAAATCGATGAGGCCTATGGCACGTTCCTGCGCGTCGATCGCGGGGCCGAACTGGTCGACCATCACTGCATGCTCGTATTGCAAGCAGAGGCGGTGGGCGTGCACCACATCTCCTTCGAAATGCAGGACCTGGATCACGTGATGGCAGCGCATGACTTCCTCGTGGCGCGAAAGCACAAGCTCGACTGCGGCGTCGGCCGGCATCTGCTGGGCAGCCAGATCTATGACTACTGGAAGGATCCCGCAGGCTTTCGGGTTGAGCACTACACCGACGGAGACGTCGTGAACCAGATGCATCAGCCCAGCGTGTTCTGCGGCACCGCCGACGAGACGACGCAGTGGGGCATGGCCCCTTCCAAAGAATTTTTCGGCTGATATCAGTCGTCGGCCTCCCACTTCCTTTGAGCAGAACATGACAATTGAAAGAATCATCAGCGAAGCGATTACCGAGCCGGCACCCGGCATGTGGTCAAACGCACTACGGGTGGGTGACGCGCTGTACCTCTCCGGCCTGACGGCGCGCAACAGCGCCGGCCAGGTGGTCGGCAACAGCGAGTACGAGCAGGCCAAGCTCATTTTCGAGCGCATCGGCCACCTTCTTGTTGCTGCCGGTGCCCATCCCAACGATGTGGTGCGCTTGAATCTTTTCCTGACGCGCATCGACCAGCGCGAGCAGGTCTGGAAAGCGCGCCGCGAGTTCTTCGACGCCGCAGATGATTCGCGTTGCTTCCCCGCGGCCACCCTGGTTGAGGTCAGCTCGCTCCAGCCTGGCGTACTGGTGGAGATCGAGGCGACGGCGCACGTCGGCCATGGTGGAAGACCTGCTGAGATCGCAGGAGCATGACCATGGGCGCGATACGTTACACACATCTGCCCTCGGTGACCACCGTACCCGTCGTGGGCCAGACTGAGCGCTACCCGGTGCGCCGCGTCTACTGCGTGGGCCGCAACTATGCCGACCACGCCATCGAGATGGGGGTCGACCCGCGCGACGATCCGCCGTTCTTTTTCTGCAAGCCGGCCGACACTGTGTTTGCGCCCGAGGACAAGGATGAAGTGCTGGTGGTTCCGTATCCGCCGCGCACGGAAAACCTGCACCATGAAGTGGAACTGGTGGTGGCCATTGGCGACGGCGGCCGCAACATCGAGGTGGGCCGAGCGCATGAACATATCTTTGGCTACGCCGTGGGAATCGACATGACGCGGCGCGATCTGCAACTCGCAATGCGCAAGACCGGCAAACCCTGGGAGATCGGCAAGACCTTTGAGCGCTGCGCACCGATGAGCGCAATCTGTCCCCTCTACCTGTGCGGCCGCATCGAGAGCGGTGAGATCGAACTCCGCGTCCAAGGACAGCCGCGTCAGAAGAGCAATCTGTCCAAGCTCATCTGGTCGGTGTCGGAAATCATCGCCGACCTGTCGAATCTGTACACCCTGCGCGCAGGTGACCTGATCTTCACCGGAACGCCCGAAGGTGTCGGCCCGGTAGTTCCTGGCGACACCATGGAAGCCAGTATCGGCTCCCTGGCGACTCTGCGGGTCCGGGTGTCCGAAGCCGAAGGGGCGGCCGCATGAATCACCCCAACCGCGTGCCATTGAGCGAGGCGACCCGCGCCTTGCTGCTGCAGACCAGCACCTCCACGATCGCCAACGCACTGCTCTCGCGCCATGGCCTGCGCAACGTGTTCCTTCTCGGTCTCCGTCGCGTCACGCCCGGCAGTGACCGCATGGTGGGCGAGGCCTACACGCTGCGCTTCATCCCGGCACGCGAAGACATCGACACCATGCTGAACTACCAGCGTGACGACAACCCGCACCGCCGCGCGATCGAGGAGTGCCCCAGCGGCGCGGTGCTGGTCATCGACTCAGGCGGCAGTGTGCGCGCTTCGTCGGCGGGCGACATCATGGTCGCGCGCCTGTTGCAGCGCGGCGTGAAAGGCATCGTCACCGACGGCGGTTTCCGCGACACGCCTTCGATCGCACGCATCGGCCTGCCGGCCTTCCAGCGCGAGAACGCGCCACCGGCGACGCCGATCGCACTGCATCCGCTGAGCCTCAACGAGCCCGTGGGTTGCGCGGGCGTGGCGGTGTATCCCGGCGACATCGTCGTGGGCGATGACGAGGGCGTGGTCGTCATTCCCTCGCACCTGGCCGCCGACGTGGCCAAAGCCGCGCACGCACAGATGCTCTATGAGCAGTTCGTGGAAACACAGATTCCGCGCAACCGCCCGATCTTTGGTCTGTTCCCCGGCACTGAAAAGAGCCAGGCAGATTTCGAGCGCTGGGTGGCCGCGGGCCGGCCCGACGACTTCGCGCTCTGATCCAACCCGAAAGACACCATGAACACCTCTTCACTGCCCGCCACGCTGGAAGTTCTGTTGCAGACCACCGAACTGGACCCTGCGGCCTGGCTGGACTTTCCCGAGTACGGTTTCCGCCAGTACTTTCTCTGGAAGCATCCGGAAACTGGCGCCAGCATCGCCTTGCTCGAGTACGAAAAGGGCGGCCGCATCCCGGTCAAGCACACGCATGCATCCAACCAGTTCATGTATTGCCTGGAAGGCGACTACGAGTACACGGACACCGGCTTGCGCCTGAAGCCGGGTTCGTTCTACATGAACCCCAAGGACCATCCGCACGGGCCCACCCTGGCCCATGTGCGCAGCGTGCTGATCGAGATTTACGACGGCCCGCATTACTACGAGAAGCCGGTTTTCCACACTGAAGAAACCATCGGCGAATTCCTGTCCACGGAAGGCACAAAAAATGTTTGAGATCGAAACTGTCTTGAAAGCTCTGGGCCTGGGGCCCTTGAACGCGGGTGCCTGTGCGGGCAGCCAGAACGGCTGGACACCCGTCGACGGGCAGAAGACCTTTACCGCGGTCAACCCTGCCACCGGAGAGGCCAACGCCCAAGTGAGCGCGTCCACCCTCGCGGACTACGAGCGCATCGCCGGGGTCGCCGTGGCGGCGCAGCAGCGCTGGCGCATGGTGCCCGCGCCGGTGCGTGGAGAGTTGGTGCTGCGCATCGGCGAACTCGTCAAGCAGCACCACAAGCTGCTGGGCCAGATCGTGTCCATCGACACCGGAAAATCGGTCATGGAGGGCATGAGCGAGATCAAGGAAGTGATCGACATGGCAACGCTCGCGGCCGGCCAGTCGCGCATGCTCTACGGGTTCACCCAGCAGTCGCAGCGTGCGAAGCACCGCATGTACGACCAGTGGCTGCCGCTGGGCGTGGTCGGCCTGATCAGTGCCTACAACTTTCCCGCTGCGGTCTGGGCGCAGAACGGTTTCCTTTCGGCCATCGCGGGCAACACGGTGATATGGAAGCCCAGCCCCAAGGTGCCTCTGACGGCCATCGCACTGCAGCACCTGAGCAACCAGGCGATGGCCGAACTCGGCCACGAAGGCGTGTTCTCGCTTTTCATGCCCGAAGACAATGCGCTCGCCGAGCAGCTTCTGACCGACCCGCGCATCGCCCTGGTGTCCTTCACCGGCTCGAGCAACGTGGGCCGCAAGGTGGCGCATTTCGTGGGCCAGCAGCTGGGGCGTCGCTACATGCTCGAATGTTCGGGCAACAACGGCTGCATCGTCGATGAAACAGCGGACCTCAAGCTTGCCGCACGCAGCATCACCTTCGGCGTAGTGGGAACGACCGGCCAACGCTGCACCAGCACGCGCCGCGTGATCGTGCAGAAAGGCGTCGCCCAGCGACTCATCGAGTTGCTGGCGGCTTCCTTCGCACAGATCAAGGTTGGCGACCCGCGTGAGAAAGACGCTGTGGTCGGCCCGCTGATCGACAAGGCCGCGGTGGGCCATTTCGAAGAAGCCGTGGCCCAGGCCGTGGCCTTGGGCGGCAAGCTGGTGTTCGGGGGCAAGCGCATGGACGGGCCCGGTTACTACGTCGAGCCCACGATCATCAGTGGCGTGAAAAACGAGTGGCCTTGCGTGCAGCACGAGACCTTCGCGCCCATCGTGTACATCGTCGAGTACGACCAGCTCGACGAAGCCATCGCGATGCACAACGGTGTGGTGCAAGGCCTGGCCTCGGGCATCCACAGCCAGGATATTTCGAACATCGAACTTTTCCTGTCCGCCGCCGGCAGCGACTGCGGGATCGCCAAGGTGAACATGGGCACCACCGGGGCCGACGTGGGCGCGGCTTTTGGGGGGGAGAAAGAAACAGGCGGCGGGCGCACGGCTGGATCGAGCGCGTGGCAAGGCTATATGCGCCGCCAAAGTGTCTGCATCAACTGGAGCCGCGAGTCTCCCTGGGATCAGCGGATTCAGCTCGATTGAGCTGAACGCACCCTACCGTCGATTTCCTTCAATTTTTCAGGCCCCGTCAACACCGGGGTCGAGGCGAAGCCATGTCTCTTGCTTTGATTCAACAGTTCTACGGTCTGGCCGGCAGCGGCCGCTTCGACGAAGCCCTGGGCTTGTTCGCAGAGGACGCACGCGTGCAGTTCAACGGGCCGCGCGAGATCCCGCTCTCCGGCGTGTACGAGGGCCATGCCGGCATCCAGCGCTTCTTCGGCATCGTGGCCGCGAACGTGCAGGTGGAGCTGTTCGAGGCCCTCGAGTTCATCGACGGCGGCGCCACCGTGGCCGTGGTCGGTCACGAGCGCTCTTCTGTCAAGTCCACGGGCAAGCGCTTCGACGTGCCGTGGGTGCAGGTCTGGCGCGTGCGTGATGGGCGCATCGCCGAACTCGTCGATTTCTTCGACACCGGTTCGATGACGCACGCCTTCCAGAACTGATTTCCCCCCGAACCCCATCCCACCCACATCCGATTGGAGACTTCGACATGACAAGCAGAACCGGCGCCGACTACATCAACAGCTTGCGCGACGGCCGCGCCGTCTACATCAACGGCGGGCTCGTGGACAACCACGTGGATCACCCGGCGTTCCACAACGCCATCCGCACGGTGGCCGGCCTCTACGACCTGCAAGCCGCCAATCCCGAAACCCTGGGCTATCGTTCGCCGGGCAATGGCCGCCAGGTGAGCTTTGCCTGGGAGATACCGACCACGCCCGAGCTGCTCAAGAAGCGGGCCGAAGGCCACCTGGCCATCGCGCGCCACACCGGCGGCTGGCTCGGCCGCTCACCCGACCACGTACCCTCGGCCCTGGTCGGAATGATGGCGGGCATCGAGGTGCTCGAAGAGTACGACGCCGCGCGCGCCGCAGCGCTCAAGGGCTACTACGAATGGGCTCGCGACAACGACGTCGCGATAACCTACACCATCGTGAATCCGCAGGGCGACCGTTCCAAGGACGTGGGCGCGCAGGGCAATAAATACCATTCGCTGTGCGTGATCGATGAAGACGCGCAAGGCATCACGGTGCGCGGTGCCAAGATGCTGGGCACTTCGGCGACGCTGGCGCAGGAGTGTTTCGTGGGCGTGCAGAACCCGCTCAAGCCCGAGGACCAGGACTACGCGCTTTCTTTCGCCATTCCCATGGGCGCCAAGGGCGTGCGCACCCTCTCGCGCCGCTCGTACGAGCAGGCCGCGAGTTCGGCCTTCGACTACCCGCTGGCCACGCGCTTTGACGAGAACGACGCCCTGGTGTATTTCGACGACGTGAAGGTGCCGTGGGACCGCGTGTTCATCTACAAGCGCCCAGAGCTGGTGAATGCGCTGTTTCACAAGACGCCCGCCGAGGCGATGATGAACCTGCAAAGCCAGGCCCGCCTCACTGTCAAACTGCAGTTCCTGCTGGGCGTAGCGCGCCGCGTCACCGAGACCACCGGCGTCATCAACTTTCCGCCGATCCAGGACACGCTGGGCAAGCTGGCTGCGCAGGCAATGGCAGTGGAGGGCGCTTTCCGCTCGCTCGCCGGCGACCCAGTGGTGCGCAACGGCGTCTACGTGCCGCGCGCTTCGCGCGTCTATTCCGCCACTTCGATCGGCCAGGAGCTTTACCCCAGCTTCGTGCAAGAGATTCGTGGCCTGGTGGGCGGCGGCGTAATCATGCTGCCCTCCTCGGTGGAGGACTTCGCCAACCCCGAAATGGCGGGAATGATCGAGGCTACCCAGCGCTCGGGCGCCACCTCGCCCGTGGGCCGCGTGAAGCTCATGAAGCTGGCCTGGGACGCGCTGGGCTCCGAGTTCGCCTCGCGGCACACACAGTACGAGATGTTCTATTCGGGTCCGCCCTTTGTGCAGCACATGCGCTGCTTCGGCAACTACGACTGGAACGCCTCGACCGCGATGGTGGACGGCATTCTCGACAGTGTTGCCCTGCCCAAGGCCTGAGTCGCGCCATGAACACACAAGTGACATGGATGCCGCGCGGCGAGGATGCCGCACCGGTGTCTTCCTACCTCAACGCCGAGCAGGCCCTGCAGGCCTTCCGCACCGGCATGCGGGCACTGGCTGGCGCCGTCACCCTGGTCACCACGCGCCTGGCCGATGAGCGCTTCGGCCTCACGGCCACCGCGGTGTGCTCGATGTCGGCCAGCCCGCCGCGCATCCTGGCCTGCGTGAACGTGCAGGGCCGCAGCTACCGCGCCATTGCCGAAAGCCGCTGTATGGCGATCAACGTGCTGGGCACGCGCCACGAGAGCTTGGCGAAGCGATTCGCAAGCCCAGAGGCCGATCCCTTCGGCGAAGGCGAGTGGACCCGCGCCGCGACCGGCGCCCCCCTGCTCGCCGATGCGCTGGTGGCCTTCGACTGCGAAGTGGCCGAGATGTTCGTCACCCGTACTCACGCGGTGGTGATCGGCGAGATCCGCCACATCGCGAACGGTGAGGACCGTGATGCGTTGCTCTACGTGGACGGCCGCTTCGCCTCGGTCGCGCTCATGCCCGCCCACTGATTCGAACTCTGAGGAAAAAAAATGCAAGTGGATGTTGTTGTGATCGGTTCCGGCGCCGGTGGCGCCGCTGTGGCGGGTGAATTGGCCCGCGCAGGTCGTGAAGTGCTGGTGCTGGAGGCTGGGCCGGTGCGCTTCGGCACGCCGGGCCTGCACGCCCGCAACCTGGACACTTCGGAGGCGGCGCTGCACGAGTTCGGCCGCCGAATCCTGCAGGAGTGGGTGTTGCCCGCGAATGCGAGCACGCCCATCGAAGGCCTGCCGGGTTTGGCTGTCTCGCATGGGGTGGGTGGCATGCTCGGCATCTGGTGTTCCAACTGCCCGCGTCCCGACCGCAGTGAACTGCCCGACTGGATGCCCGCCTCCGTGTGGGACACCTACCTGGGCCGCGCGGAAAGCGTCATGCACATTCACCGCGACATCGCCGAGGGTGGTGTGCGTGCCGCGCGCATCCAGGCCGCGACAGCGCGAGCCGTCGGTCCGCTCGAGGCCGGTCGCGAGGTGCAGCCCATGCCGATCGCAGTTCGCCGAGTGAATGGCGGCCTGAAGTACAGCGGAAGCGACGACCTGCTGGCCGTGAGCGAGGGGCAGACCCCGCCGCGCGTGCTGGCCGACCACATCGTGCGCCGCATCGAACACCGCGACGGGCGCGCGAGCGCCGTCATCGCCGTGCCGCGGCAGGGTGGGGCGGAACTGCGCATCGAAGCGGGTACCGTGGTGATCGCGGCCGGCACCCTGGCCTCGGCCCAGATCATCCAGGCTTCGGGCCTGGACGCAGGCCCTGCGCTCGGCCGCTATCTGCTCGACCACCCGATCGTGTCCACGCGGGTGCTGCTCAAGGCCGAGATCCTGATGGACGTGCCAGCGGGCGATCCGCTGTTCTCGGTTTGGGTGCCGCACTCGGCCAGCCATCCCTGGCAGAACGAAGTCTTCCGTTTCCCGCAGGCCCCGCCCGCAGGCACCCGCGACGAAGACGGCGCCGATGTGACCACCTTCGTCTCCATGGACTTGAACCCCGACAACCGCCTGGCTTTCGACGCGGGCGCCACCGACAACTTCGGCCTGCCGCGCGTCAAGGTCACGCTGACGCACAGCGAGGCCGACCACCGCCGCATTGCCGATGCCACGGCCGAGAACTACCTGATCAGTGCAGCCGTGGCCGATCTGAGCCATGGCTGGAGCCCGGTCATGTACAAGCCCGGCGGCTCGGCTCACCTGATGGGCTCCTGCCGCATGGGTCCCAAGGACGACGGCGAGAGCGTGGTCAACCAAAGCGGCCGGCTCTGGCGCAGCGACAACGTCTACGTTGCGGGCAATGCGGTGCTGGGCACGCCCAGCGGCGCCAACCCGACTTTCACAACCGTGGCCGCCGCCCTCATGACGGCCGACGCCATCCTGGGCCGTTGAGCCCAGAGGAATCACACCATGACCGCCTACTTCGTCGCCTTCGGCACCGTCAAGAACGCTGAACTGCTTGCGCACTACATCGAGGCGTCCTCGCCCATCGTCGAGGCCTTCGGTGGCCGCTTCATGGGCGCCAGCGACGACACGCATGTGCTGCTTGGCGAACACCCGCATGGACGCACCGCATTGTTCGAATTCCCGGACATCGCGGCCTGCAAGGCCTGGTACTCAAGCGAGGCCTATCGAGGCGTCTGGGCCGTGCGCCAGCAGGCCGCCGATTTCGTGTTCCTGGTGTTCGAGCCCGGGCGCGCGTCGACCCCTGTTCCCTGAGATTCCCGTTCCCGCACGCCAGCCTGTTCCCCCTTGTTCCTTCCCTGTTCGTTGAGGACCTGACCATGACCCACGCAACCACTTTCACACGCCGCGCCACGCGCTTGGCAGCGTTCGCCTGCCTGGCCTTCTCGGCTCTGACCAGCGTCTCCGCGCAAACTGCGGGTGATCCCTGGCAGTTCCCGGTGATGGTGATGGACCCGCCGCGCAAGACCGGCATCGAGCCCTTCGACGGCAAGCGGCAAACCTATACCGCGCTCAGCCGAAAGGATGTGAGCAAGAAATGGAACATCTGCGCGCTGTTTCCGCACACCACCAATGACATCGTGCGCGCCTATCTCTACGGCACGGTGGAAGAGGTGAAACGCCTGGGCGCGAAACTCACCATCCTCGACGCCGGCGGCTATGGCAAGGTGGACAAGCAACTCGCGCAGTTCGACGACTGCATGACCCTGGGCGCCGACGCCATCCTGCTGTTCGCCGTGTCCAGCAACGGCCTGAACCCCAAGATCAGCGAAGCACGAGCGAAGGGCGTGAAGGTGATCGACCTCAACGTGGGCGTGGGCGCGCAGGCCGATGCTCGCGTCGTGGTCACTTACCAGAGCGTGGGGCAGTTGCTGGGCCGCACCCTGGCGCAAAAGCACCCCAAAGGCTCGGGCAAGGTCTCGGTCGTGCTGATGCCCGGTCCGGCCGGCATCCCTTGGGCCGAGGACACCGTGATCGGCTTCAAGAAGGCCCTGAGTGAATCCGATGTCGTGCTCGAGAAGGTCATCTATGGGCAGTCCGGCCGTCTTGACCAGCAGCCGCTGGTAGAGGATGCCCTGGTCACCTACCCACAACTCAAGTACCTGGTGGGCATGGGAACTTCGGTGGAGGCGGCGCTGAACACGCTGCGTGAGCGCGGCAAGCAAGGGCAGGTGGGCCTGTATGCGAGCTTCGTCACGAATGACCTCATGTCCCCGCTGCGAAACGGCGACGTGCTCGGTGCGGTGGTCGAAAACTCCGTCGTGATCAACCGCCTCGCCGTGGACATGGCCGTGCGCTCGCTCGAGAACAAGCTGACCGTCAAGGACGCAGTGCCGGACGTGACGCTGGTGACGAAAGAGAACGCCGGCACGATCGGCGGGAACAACTTCGCCCCGCAAAACTGGAAATCGCAAATGAAAGTGGATTGATTCCACATCGGCGGCGCCGCGAGTGCGTGCGCCGCCCCGACTCCTCATTGATTCAAGGAACCCTAGCATGCCCCGCATCGACCCCCTCCCGCGCAGCGCCTTGCCCCAGTACGAAGACATCTTCAACGGCATGGTCGACTCCATCGGCTACGTGCCCAACAGTTTCCTCACCATGGCTCGCGATCCGTTGCTGATCAAGGCCGCAGGTGCGCTCAGCGATGCCGCCTGGTACCCCAAGACGGTGAGCGAACCGGTGCGCCGGCTGGTCACCTTCGCCTTCAGCCAGTTCTCTGGCGTGGGCTACAGCGCGGCTCACTGCGCCTGCGGCGCGCCTGAGCTAGGCCTGTCGATGGAAAAGATCCTCGCGATCCACGACTACGAGGCATCGCCCGTGTATGACGAGGCCGAGCGCGCCATCCTGCGCCTGTGCCGCCATGCGGCGCGCATCCCGTCCGAGGTGACGGACGCCGACGTGGATGCGCTCAAGCAGCACTTCGACACGCCGCAGCTGATGTTCATCGTGACACTCATCTGCTACATGGCCTTCCTCAACAAGTGGAATGACATCGTCGGCAGCAAGCTGGAGCCTGTGCCCGACGCCTGGGCCCGTGAGCACCTGCAGCCCGTGGGCTGGCGCCCGGCGGACTGAAGTCCGCAGAAGCCGCTGGAGTTGTTGCTGCCATGGCCCGCCTTGCCCCTTTGAATCGCGTCGACCTGCCTGAGTTGGCCGAGGTGCTCGACCAGATCGAGCGGGACCACGGCTATGTGCCCAACAGCTTTCTCACGCTGGCGCGCGACCCGGCGCTGTTGAATGCCCAACACGCGCTCGCCCGGGCGCTCTGGTATGGCCAGCGCATCGCCCCCGAGGTGCGCCAGCTCGTGGCCTTCGGCTTCAGCCTCTACAACGGCGCCATGTACAGCGCCGCGCACACCGCGGCGCCGGGGGCGGATACGCCCCTGCCACTGGCTGCGCTGCGCGAGGTGCACCACGCCGAGACCTCGCCGGTCTACAGCGAGCAGCAACGCGCGCTGCTGCGCCTGTGCCGCGCGGCGGCGCGCTGCCCGAGCGAAGTGAAGGACGGCCACCTGGCAGCCCTGCGCACGTGGTTCGACGATGAGCAACTGGTGCACATCGTCGGCCTGATCGCCTGGCATGCCTTTCTCAATACCTGGAACGGCATCTGGGACACGCGGCTGGAAGACAAGCCACGCGCCTTTGCCCAAGCGTGCCTGGCCGGCTGCGGCTGGCACGGCCAAGCCCATCAATGACCAAGGTTCCCCACAAGAAGGCACCCACATGGACGCGACCTACATCACTTTCGACAACTTGCGACGCCCCGCCGCGCAGCAGGCTCTGCAAGCCGTGCCGGGCGAACCGCTGCTGCGCGCCCGGAGCATTTGCAAGCGCTACGGCAATGTGCACGCGCTGTCCGACATGGGCTTCGAACTCCAGGAGGGGGAGGTGCACGTGCTCTTCGGCGAGAACGGGGCCGGCAAATCCACGCTGATCAGCACCATCGCGGGCGCAGTGCAGCCTGACAGCGGCGAGCTCTGCATGCACGGCCATCCGGTGCGCCTGCGCAACGTGCACGAGGCGCGGAAACTCGGCATCGCCGCGATGTTTCAGGAGTTCAGTCTTGCGCCCCACCTGAGCGTGGAAGAGAACATCATGCTCGGCGCCGAGCCGTGCAGGAACGGCTTCATCGACGGCAAGGCCCGCCGCGAACGCGTGGCCGGCGTGCTGAAGCGCTGCGGCTTTTCGCTGGACCCCCAGGCCATGGTGGCCACGCTGTCCCGCGCCCAGCAGCAAATGGTGGAAATGGCCAAGGCCTTGCTCACCCAGCCCAAGGTGCTGATCCTCGATGAGCCCACAGCTTCCTTGTCGGAGAAAGAAACCTTGGCGCTGTTCGATCTGGTGCGCAAGCTGCGCGAGCAGGGCGTGGGCATCATCTACATCACCCACCGCATCAAGGAAATCGAAACCATCGGCGACACAGTGACAGTGCTGCGCGACGGAAAGTACATCGCGACCGTGCCGGTGCGCGAGGTCAACCACCAGCGTCTGGTGGAGCTTATGACTGGCCGCACCTTCCAGGACCTGTACCCGCGCATCGAACACCGCGCAGGTGAGCCGCTGCTGCGCATCGACGGCCTGAGTGTGCGCCGCGTTGGCCTCGAAGGCGCGAGCATCGAGGTGCGCGCAGGCGAGGTGGTGGGCCTGGCAGGTCTGGTGGGCTGCGGCAAGTCGGAGATCGGCCGCGCCGCGTTCGGTCTCGAGGAGATCGCCGAGGGCACGGTACGCGTGAAGGATCAGACCATCGCCAGACCGACGCCGGCCGGGATGCTGGCCGCGGGCCTGAGCTACATCACCTCCGACCGCCGCAACGAGGGGCTGATGATGCTGCGCTCTACGCAGGAGAACATCACGCTCTCGGCCCTGGGCTCGGCGGCGCTGTCGCGCCTGGGCCTGGTGCGCCGTGCGCGCGAACGGTCCATGGCCCAGCAACTGGGCACGCGGCTGCGTGTGCATCCCCTGGACCAGGACAAGGCCGTGGGCAAGTACTCGGGTGGCAACCAGCAGAAGGTGCTGATCTCCAAGTCGCTCGCTCGGCCCGCGAACGTCTTTATCTTCGATGAGCCCACCGTAGGCATTGACGTCTCGGCCCGGGTCGAGGTCTACGCCTTCATCAAGGAACTGGTAGATGCGGGCGATGCCGTGCTCGTGATCAGCTCCGACCTCCCCGAGGTGCTCAACCTCAGCCACCGCCTTTACGTGGTGCGCGACGGCCGCATCGTCGACCACATGGTGGGCGACGAGGTCGAAGAGTCGCGCGCCCTGCTGGGCTTCTTCGGTGACCCCATCCTTTCGCATCAAGACCACCCATGAGCAACACCATGAGCACCCCACTGAGCTCTCTCTCCAGCACGCCGGCGGCCGCCTTCTCGGCCAAGTCGTGGTTCGTCAAGTTGGGCATCCTGCCCTTCCTGCTGGCCGCCTCCATTCTCTACTTCGCGGGCAGCGAACCGCGTTTCCTCTCGGGCGACAACCTGTTCAACGTTGCGCGCCAGTCGACCTTTCTGATCATCGTCGCCATGGGCCAGATGATCGTGATCGTCACGGCGGGCCTGGACCTGTCGGCCGGCTCCATCATCGGCTTCTCGGGCGTGGTGGCGGCGCTTGCGCTCAACCAAGTGCTCGGGACCTCGCCTGAAGCCATTTGGCTGTCCATTGCCGCGGCCGTGGGCGCTGGCCTGTGCGCGGGCCTGCTGGTGGGAGCCATCAACGGGTTCGGGGTGTCGGTGCTGGGCGTGCCGCCTTTCATGATGACACTGGGCACCATGACCAGCCTGATAGGCGTGACCCTGAGCCTGACCAACGGGCTGCCGGTGACCGGCGTGCCCGACGAGTTCATGCGTCTGCTGGGCTACGGCCGCGTGCTGGGCATGACGCCGCCCATCCTCATCACCATCGGGCTCTTCGTGCTGGTCTTCGTGCTGCTCAACCGCACTACGACCGGGCGCTACTTCTACGCCGTCGGCTCCAACGCCCGCGCGGCCCAACTCTCGGGCATCTCCACGCGCAAGCACGTGTTCCTGGCCTACCTTTTCGCGGGCCTGCTCGCGGCCGTGGCCGGCGTGCTCTTCGTGGCCCGCACCGGCTCGGCCGAGGCCATGAACGGCCAGCCCTACACGCTGCAGGCGATCGCGGCCTGTGTGATCGGCGGGGTCTCGCTCTTCGGTGGCATGGGCCGCGTGCGCGACGTGTTGTTGGGTGCGCTGTTCATCACGATTCTCACCAACGGCATGAACCTCGTGCGCGTGGAGTCGTACGTACAGCAGATCGTGCTTGGCGCGGTGCTCATCGTCTCGCTGGTGGCCGATCAACTTCGCCTCAAGTGGCTGACCTGATTACAGGGTACCTCATGAACCCCAGCAATCCACCCATGCGCGATCCCAAGGTCGTTGTGATGGACTTCCTGCACACCGTCTTCAATCGCCATGAAGTGGACGAGGGCTTGGCTCGGTGCGTGGGTCCCACCTACCGCCAACACAACCCCGGCGTGCCCGACGGTGTCGAGGGCTTTCGTCGGCATTTCAAGCAGGCCTTCCTGGACCGACCCCAGGGGTCGTTGGAGGTCAAGCGCATGTTCTGTGAGGGCACCTTCGTGACCGTACATCTGCAGTGGTTCGAATACCCGGGCGACCGAGGCAGCGCGGTGATGGACATCTTCCGCTTGGAGAACGGCCGCATCGTTGAGCACTGGGATGTGATGCAGCCGATTCCGCAAGACCCCGCTAACAACAACACCATGTTCTGAAACAGGAGCCCCTCATGACCGCAGAGAACCTCAACCTCATTGGCCGCGTCTTCGTGGCAGCGTACTTCATCTGGGCGACGTGGTTCAACTACAAGGCATGGAACCACCATGTGGCGGAGTTCAACCGCATCGGTATCTCGCAGGGGGCGGCCGCGCTCACCGTTGGATTGGTGGTGCAATTGGCCGGAAGCGCGCTGCTTCTTTGGCCCGGGCACGTCGTGCTCGGCGGCGTGCTGTTGATCGGCTTCACCGCAGGAGCCGATCTGCTCTTCCACCGCTTCTGGACCTATTCGGATCCTCACGAACAGGTGATCCACAAGTTCTTCCTCTTCGAACACGTGGCCCTGATCGGGGGCATCCTGGGCCTGATCGCCCCGCATCTCTGATCGGCTTGATCGATTGCGCCGACCGACGGCCGGCCTGAGAAGGTTGGCCATTGCCAGCGTACCTGCACGCCCGACAACCTTCATCTCCTGTTCCCCAACCGCTTGACGAGGCCTCTTCCGAGGAGCCTTGCCGGGCCTGCTTTTGCCTGTCCTTTTGAAACCCAACTTACGGAGACTTCATGAAAACACACATCATCGCTTCATCGTCCGTGGCCGCCCTCCTGGCGACAAGCGGCGCCGTGCACGCGCAGTCCAACGTCAGCATCAGCGGGTTCCTGGACCTTGCAGTCTCCAGCAAGAGTGGTCAGAGCACTAAGCTGGGGTCGCTGGGCCGCAACAACATCGCTTTCGCGGGCGAAGAGGATCTGGGCGGGGGCCTGAAAGCAACCTTCCGCTTGAGCACGCGCTTTGAGATGGACACCGGCCAGCTGGAGACTGCACCGGTGGGCCAGCGCCAGTTCTGGCAGGACGAATCCACCGTGGGGCTCAAAGGCAGCTTCGGCTCTGTGCGCGTGGGTCGAGCGCTCGCGCCGCTCAACAACAACAACTGGCTCTACGATCCCTGGTATGCGTTCGACCGTGTGGCCTCGCCCATGTTCCGCATGACCGGACCCGACTTTCTGATCTCCCCGGGAAATGTCGCATCGCCCACCGGTGCAGACCTGGACTACACCCGGCTGTCCAACGCCGTGTTCTACGAATCGCCCGTGTTTTCTGGCTTCCAATTCGTGCTGAACGGTTCGATCGAGAAGGGCGTGGGCGATTTGCAGAAGGGACGTGCTGTTGCGCTCAAGTACAACCAAGGCGATTTCGGCGCCATCGTGGACTTCGAGCAGAACAGCCAGCGCGACAAACTGGTGTTCGTTGCGGCTTCGTACAAATTGGGTGATCTGGGCATCATGGGCTCGTACAACCACACTAAGCTCAACCCGAACGGAAGCGTCTATGGCGCGGGCTGGACCAACTGGGCTGCCGCGAGCGACCCGACCACCAAACGCTCCAGCCTCACGCTGGGCGCCACTTATCCGGTCGGCCCGGGGACCGTGCGGGTGGGTTTCGGCCGCGATTTCCAAGGTGCCACCAACAACTTCAACTACATCGGAAGCAGTTTCATCAAGGCGGGCACGAACTATTCGGGAGCGACCAACTTCTACAGCCTGGGCTACAGCTACCCGCTGTCCAAGCGCACTACCGTGAACGCGTCCGTCGCGCGCGAGAGATGGAAGTTCGTCGACGACGACGGCCGCACCAGTGCGACGGGCATAGCGCTCGGCATGACACATGCGTTCTGATGGGCATTCGGGCACATCTGCGTATTGAATCCTGAGGCCTGAGGAAAAGCACATGGCAAGACTGGACTGGTATGTACGCGCCAACCTCAAGCTGCGTCACCTGCAGTTGCTGGTTGCCCTCGACGACTATCGCCACCTCGGGAAGGTGGCCTCGCTGATGCACGTGACCCAGCCGGCGCTGTCCAAGACCTTGGCTGAGCTGCAGGGCGGTCTGGACGCCAAGCTTTTCGAGCGCACGGGCCGTGGCTTGCGGCCCACCGAAGTCGGCTTGGTGCTCATTCGGCATGCACGAAAGATGCTGCAGGACCTCTCGGAGGCCGGCGATGAGCTGCATTCCGTGGCCACGGGTATCTCGCGCCGCATCCGAATCGGGACCTTGCCGGCGTCCGCGAGCTGGCTGCTGCCCGAAGCCCTGGTCCGCCTGAAGCAGCGGGAACCCAACGCCGCTGTGTTTGTGCGCGAGGCCACCATGGACCTTCTGAGCAATGAGATGCGCCTGGGCAATCTGGATGCCATCGTCGGTACATTGCCGGCCCGGCGAGGAAGCCAGCCGGAGTTCGAAGAGCACCCGCTTTTCGAAGACGATACCGTGCTGGTGGCACGCTGTGACCACCCCTTGGCCAAACTGAGCGCCATTTCATGGCTTGACGTCGCTCCCTATCCTTGGGTGCTGCCGCCTACGGATTCCCTGTTGCGCCAGCCGCTGCTCGTGGCCTTCAACGCACACGGGATCGATCCTCCGCAAAACTACATCGAAACCTTGTCGTTGAACATCTCGCTGCACTATGTGCGCTCGACGGATTCCCTTGCCGCTATGCCTGGCAGTGCAGCGGCGCGATTCGCCAACGCGGGGCTGATAGCTAGGTTGCCGTTGAGGCTTACACGTCTGATGCGCTCCGTTGGGGTCATGTGGCCAAAGGGACCGGCCTCGAATCCTGCGTTGGCGTCGCTGCTGAAATGTCTGGAGGAAGTAGCGGCCGACGTCGAGCGCTTGTGAGCGCGGACTTGGCAGTAGACACCCCCTTGATGAAAAGCTGCGCCAGGGCGTGGCTGAACTTCGAGGAGCGCACGGCCGTGCTGGTCGAGCGCGAAGTGCAGTGGCGCGGCGACGAGCGACGCGAACGGCCCTTGAAGGAGGCTCGGCCGAGATACCCGCAAGCGGCCATCGAAAACATGAATCCTCGTGCCGGTGGCGGCGTTGATCATGAGGTTGTGATGAGCCTTGCGCTGGGCTGATGGATCGATTCGGGCCACAGTGTGTTGATCACAGGCCCGACCCGGTGCGGGCAAGTCTTGGCCTGCATGCGCGCTGGCGCAGTACGCGTGAAGGGCGAACCTTGATGGAAGACTTGCAGGAATTCGAGCGCTACATGGCGCATCTGAGTGAGGAGCTGGGGCATTCGGACCGCCACGCGGTGCCCGAAGCGAGCGTCATCACGAAATGCTCCGGCGCCACATCGATGACGTCGACGCGAATCTCCGGGGGCTCCGCCCGAAAGCCGGCAATGAGACTCGGCAACAACGATGCGAGCGAGCGGCGAGATCAAAGAGAGAAAACCCTTTGGCGGCGAGAGACGGTCGGCACGATCATTGCAGCGTTGCCCTGTCTGGCCGCTGTTTGCCCCTCTGAGCTGATGATGCCACCCGTCTCCGAATCCTTGCCGCCTATCGATCGAGCCAATTCGTGCGCCAGGGACGCCTGCATGTTCAGCTCGCGTCGCGCCTCGACCTGGTCACATTGCGCCTGTTCGTTGCCATCGTCGAGGAGCAAAGCATCACCAAGGCCGCCGAGCGCGAATTCATTGCGCCTTCTGCAGTCAGCAAGCGCATTGCCGACCTCGAGCACGCGACGCAGACGCAGTTGCTGCATCGGCACCGGAAGGGGGTGGAGCCTACCCCGGCCGGGCAGGCGCTGCTGCATCACGCGCGGATCATCTTGCGCAACCTCGCTCAACTGGAGAGCGAGATCGTCGACTATGCGGATGGCGTGCGCGGGCAAGTGCGACTCTTGGCCAGCGAGTCGGCGTTGTTCGGTTATTTTCCGGAGGCTCTCAGCACATTTGCGCGGACCTACCCCGACATCCGCATCGACCTTGCAGCGCAAACGAGCCAGGCAGTTGTCCAGGCGGTGCTCGAGGGCACTACCGACATCGGGATTTTCTGGGGCGATGTGCCGACCGGGCCGTTGCGCGTCGAACCCTGTTACTCGGATCGGCTGGTGGTCGTGGCGGCGCGTTCCCATCCTCTGGGCATGCGTGAGAGCGTGCGCTTTGCGGAGGTGCTGGCGCACGAACTGATCGAGCAGG
>Ga0182008_10000507_pt1 | contig 29307 bp, 27 predicted proteins | sample Sormic07211129_1_FD_120482 | JGI IMG/M metagenome (GOLD analysis project Ga0182008, IMG submission 120482) | Rhizosphere microbial communities from Sorghum bicolor, Mead, Nebraska, USA - 072115-129_1 metaG | ecosystem: Host-associated > Plants > Roots > Rhizosphere | place: USA: Nebraska...
AAGCTCGAAGGCTGCTTAAGCTTAGGCGGGCAGAAAAAGCCCGCAAACCTTAAAAGGCCTTCTCCCTTACACCTTCTTTTTTTCAGTATGGCGCCTAACCGGATTTCGCGGTAAATAGACAGCTTTCAAATAAACAAAAAAGAGATTTATGAGCTTTTCCTATACTCGGGATAGACTCGGCTCCCAGAAAAATTTTACCTGCTCGGAGAGCGCCTGACGTGTTCGAGCCCTTCAGCGAGAATATGTAGCGCGAAAAGAGCAGGTGAAATTTTTATTGAACAGGAACCTTATCCAAATCCGATTTAAGAAGGATTTGTCCGTTTTCAAAACGCAGGCCATGACCAGGGAAATCGGCATCTGTTAATGCTGCCATTTTTTTAAAGGCTGTAGCGTTCTCATCCTTGGTCAGACGGCTGATCCGGTCTTGCTTTACAGAAATGACATCTGCGTAAAGGAAATCGCCCTTTGCGTTGATCTTTAACTGCAACAAGGGAGCAAAGCCATTTGGACCTTTTAAACTGAACATACCATAGGTACAGAAATTGCCGAGACTGTAGGCGATGAATTTGTTCTTGTACACCTCGACCGCGCGGGTTACATGAGGGCCCTGACCTAAAACGACATCAGCACCAGCATCAATTACCGCATGGGCAAAAGCATACACATTTCCCCGGTTTTCCTTATAAAAGATTTCGTTCCTCCGTGGTACATGCTCAAACTTAGCGCCCTCGCCACCCCCATGAAAAGAAACAATGACAATGTCTGCCTGTGATTTTAACCTGGCAACCAACGCTTTTGCACTGTCTATTTTGTTAATGGAGACGGTGTTCTCATTAGGCGCAAATGCGCAGAACGCATATTTTACACTGTCCTTTTCAAAAAGGGCAAATGGATGTGAAGTGAGCCCGGCATAGTTAATCTGGAGAGAATCCAGGATCGCAGCAGTCCTTTTTCTTCCTGCCGCACCAAAATCGCCGACATGGTTGTTCGCTACACTGAGTAGATTAAAACCGGCAGTTTTGTAAATACCAGCATACCTATCAGGCATTCTAAAAGCAAAACAGCTGTTTCCACTGTTGCTACCACATTTGGTAGATTTCCCCTGGTTCAGAAAACAGCCCTCCAGGTTTCCAAAAATAACATCTCCATGCAGATCCTCCTTTACTTGCTGGAAGCTGTTAATAGCATCGTCGGGCGGCAGACCCAATGTATTGGGATAGGCAGAGCCCAGCATAATATCGCCAACTGCAGTAATGGATATGGTATCTTTAATTGTCTTTTTTGGCAGGGTATCCTGAACAACTGAGGCATGCTCCGCGGCAGCATTATTACCAAGGCAACTCATTAGGGCAGGAAAGATCAATAGGCTTAAAAAAGCGTACTGGGATGTTTTCATAAGGGTAGTTCATAAAAAAATCCCCCTAAGTGCTCAGGAGGATTCTATATTCGTTTAATTCTTGTTATTCTTCTATCAGATCCTTTTTAACAGAATCCAGTATCCTGCCACCCTTGTAAAAATAACGGGAATAATAAGGTTCATTCAGGTTACTGATCACCACGCCTCTCGACGAAGATGCGTGAGCAAAACGGTTATCGCCCAGATATATTCCGATATGGGTAATGCTGTTGCTCTTTATTTTAAAGAAAACCAGATCGCCCTCCCGAAGTTCATCCTTTGGAAGAGGGTTGACCATACTGAATATATCTCTGGAGTTTCTTAAGATCGTAGTGTTGAAAACTTTATCGTAGATGGCTTTGGTAAAAGCGGAACAATCAATGCCTTTCTTTGTATTCCCACCAAAACGGTAAGGGGTTCCAATCCATTCGTAGATAAATTTATAGAGTTTGATATTGGAGGTTGCGTCCACAGCGACACCCATAACCTGGGAGAAATATTGTGAAGCTAAATTGTCAGGATCCTCGAGTTTGTTAGTTTCTTTTGTCTTTGATTGTGCGGATACGAATGTGATACTGCACAAAACAATTAGAGATGAAAGTAAAAACTTTTTTATCATGTTATACTGTTAAGTTTGGGTAAAAGGCACTTACACTTAAACGTACACCACCAGGGCTTATTGTTAGGTTGTCAAAACTATGCTTTTTACAAATGTTATCCAAATGTCATCGAAACAAATTTAAAAGTTATCCACATTTTCTGTGTAAAAAGTTTTTTTTAGTGTGGAAAGCGAAGCTGAAATAAAAAAAAATTGTATGTATTTGTTGGAAAATATATAGAGGTTGTGTAACCTTAGTGTTGAAATTACATTCGATTTCTTCGATATATTGCAATAAAAAAGTAGATTTGCTCTCGTAAAAAAATCAACACCCAAAATGAGTGCAGTAGAAATTAATAAAGATACCTATTTGAAGTGGTTTGAGTCGATGTTGCTAATGCGCAAGTTCGAAGAAAAAACTGGTCAACTTTACGGACAACAAAAAATCCGTGGTTTTTGTCATTTATATATCGGTCAGGAAGCTGTTGTAGCAGGAGCTATTTCTGCTATGAAACAAGGTGATTCAATGATTACGACTTATCGCGATCATGCTCATGCACTTGCATTAGGCGTAAGTGCAGATAGTATCATGGCAGAAATGTATGGTAAAGCTACTGGTTGTTCAAAAGGAAAAGGTGGCTCTATGCACATTTTTAGTAAAGAACACCATTTTTATGGTGGTCATGGTATTGTTGGTGGTCAGATCCCTTTAGGCGCAGGTATTGCTTTTGCAGAAAAATATAAAGGCACAAGTAATGTGAATATTTGCTACATGGGTGACGGCGCAGTTCGTCAGGGCGCTTTGAACGAAGCATTCAACATGGCAATGCTTTGGAAACTTCCGGTAGTGTTTGTTTGCGAGAACAATTTTTACGCTATGGGTACTTCAGTTGAGCGTACTACAAATATGACTGATATTTACAAAATTGGTTTAGGATTTGATATGCCATGTGCTCCGGTTGATGGGATGGATCCTGTTGCTGTTCACAATGCAATGGACGAAGCCATTCAGCGCGCAAGATCTGGTGAAGGCCCAACCTTCCTGGAAATGAGAACTTACAGATACAGAGGTCACTCCATGTCTGATCCAGCTAAATATCGTACTAAAGATGAATTAGAAGAGTATAAAGCTAAAGATCCTATCGAATCTGTTAAAGACGCTATTCTTAAAGAAAAGTATGCTGATCAGGCCTGGATTGAGGAAATAGAGCAGAAGATAAAACAAATTGTAGATAATTCTGTGAAATTTGCAGAAGAGTCTCCATGGCCAGAGGCATCAGAATTGTATTCTGATATTTATGTTCAAAAGGACTATCCATACGTACTAGATTAATTTTTAACGGATTTCATTGATATTATAGAATGGCTGAAATAGTTAGAATGCCCAAAATGAGTGATACCATGACCGAAGGGGTAATGGCAAAGTGGCATAAAAAAGTTGGAGATAAAGTTAAGAGCGGCGATGTAATGGCCGAAGTGGAAACCGATAAGGCGACCATGGATTTAGAATCCTACTGGGATGGAACTGTTCTGTACATAGGTGTAGAAGAGGGTAAAGCCGTTCCTGTAGATGCAGTTATCGCTGTGGTTGGTAAAGAAGGCGAAGACTATAAAGCAGCCCTGGAAGCAGAAGGTGCAGGTTCTCCTGCAGCGGCTCCTGCTGCAGAAGCTAAAGCAGAGGAAACTCCGGCGGCACCTGCAGAAAATAAAGCTTCTTCAGGATTATCTGAAGCAGAGCTTGCCAAACAAGGTGTAACGGTTGTTCGTATGCCATTACTGAGTGATACCATGACAGAGGGCGTTATCGCAGAATGGCATAAAAAAGTAGGTGACAAAGTAAAAGAAGATGATATCCTGGCTGATGTAGAAACCGATAAGGCGACGATGGAGGTGATGGGTTATGCTGAAGGTACTTTATTGCATATTGGTGTTGAAAAAGGCCAGGCCGCTAAAGTAAACGGTATTATTGCTATTGTTGGTCCAGAAGGAACAGACATCAGTGGTATTTTAAGCCAGGGCACTGCTCCGGCTGTAGCAGCAGATAAAAAATCTGACGCACCGGTAGCTGAAAAAACAAATACAGCAGAGGCGCCTGCCGCTGCTAACGAAGCCGTAACAGCTGATGGTGGAAGAGTAAAAGCTTCTCCTTTGGCTAAGAGGATTGCTAAAGAAAAAGGAATTGATCTGTCACAAGTTGCAGGTAGTGCTGACGGTGGAAGGATCATTAAAAAAGATATCGAGAACTTTAAGCCAGCTGCGGCACCGGCAAGTACAGCATCTTCTTCAGCTCCGGCTGCAGAGAAAGCTGCCCCTGTTATTCCTGCTTATGTTGGCGAAGTGAAATTCACGGAGAAACCAGTGTCGCAAATGCGTAAAGTAATTGCGAAACGTTTAGCAGAAAGCTTATTTACTGCTCCACATTTCTATTTGAACATTAGTATTGATATGGACAATGCAATAGCTGCACGTACCGCTATCAATAGTGTTGCTCCCGTGAAGGTTTCTTTTAATGATATCATCATTAAAGCTGTTGCCGTTGCATTAAAACAACATCCGGCAGTTAACTCTTCATGGCTTGGAGATAAAATCCGCTTCAATGAGCATACCAACATTGGTGTAGCAATGGCTGTGGAAGATGGTTTGCTGGTTCCTGTAGTTCGTTTTGCTGATGGTAAATCATTATCTCATATCTCTGCAGAAGTTAAGGAGTACGGACAAAAAGCGAAAGCTAAAAAATTACAGCCGGCAGATTGGGAAGGTTCTACTTTCACTGTTTCTAACCTGGGTATGTTTGGTATTGATGAATTTACATCAATCATCAACTCACCTGACGGTGCAATTTTATCTGTAGGGGCTATACAACAAATTCCGGTTGTTAAAAACGGAGCCGTTGTGCCAGGTAACGTAATGAAACTGATCTTAGGCTGCGATCACCGTGTGGTTGATGGTGCTACAGGTGCTGCTTTCTTACAAACCCTTAAAGGATTGTTGGAAGAACCCATCAGGTTATTGGTTTAAATAAAAACGAGACCCGTTTGTTTTTAAATGGGTAATTCAAATAAAACAGGAAGGTTGTCTGCCCATAAAGCAGACAACCTTTTTTTATGCCTGTTACTTTTTGTACTTTTGCGCCCATGTCAAACATCAAACCATCTTTAGCTAAAGGAACCCGGGACTTTTCTCCACTGGAAATGATCAAACGCAATCACATCTTTGATACGATTAAAAAGGTATTTAAGAAATACGGATATGCAGAGATCCAGACGCCTTCTATGGAAAACCTGTCGACCCTGACAGGTAAATATGGAGATGAAGGAGATAAACTCATTTTTAAGATTTTAAACAGCGGTGATTTTCTGTCTAAGGTGAATCCTGATCTTTTGGCCGCAAAGAACTCGAACGCAGCAACTTCCTCTTTAAGTGAAAAAGCACTGCGTTATGACCTTACCGTTCCTTTTGCACGCTACGTGGTGATGCACCAGAATGGAATTGCTTTACCTTTTAAACGTTTTCAAGTGCAGCCGGTTTGGCGTGCAGACCGTCCGCAGAAGGGGCGTTACAGGGAGTTCTATCAATGTGATGTGGATGTGGTAGGATCGGAAAGCTTGCTCAATGAAGCGGAGTTTGTACTGATTTACCAGGAAGCCTTAAGCAATCTGGGATTGAAAGATTTTACCATTAAGATCAACAACCGTAAGATTCTCTCTGGTATTGCAGAGATAATCGGAAAACCGGAATTGATTATTGATATGACAGTTGCCATCGATAAACTGGACAAGATTGGTTTCGAAGGTGTAACTAAAGAACTCATGGAAAGAGGATTTACCAGAGCTGATATTGATCAGCTGAAACCGGTCATTCTTCTGGAAGGTTCCAATAGCGTTAAACTTCAGACTTTGAAAACCGTTCTCGCCACTTCTGAGACAGGGTTAAAAGGAATAGAAGAGATAGAAGTGGTATTTGATTATGTGAAGGCACTTATCGGTACATCTGGAAAACAACCGGATCTTGAACTGGATATTACTCTTGCACGTGGATTAAACTATTATACGGGCTGTATTTTTGAAGTAAAAACCAACGAAGTGGCTATGGGCAGTATAGGCGGAGGCGGAAGATACGATGACTTAACCGGGATGTTTGGACTTAAAGGACTTACCGGTGCGGGAATATCCTTTGGTGCAGATCGTATTTATGATGTGCTTGCTGAACTCAACCTTTTTCCGGACTCGGTAGTAACCGGGACTAAAGTATTGATCAGTAATTTTGATCAGGAAGCAGAAAGATATGCCCTGCCGGTTTTGCAAACTTTACGTGAAGCAGGGATTGCCGCAGAGCTGTACCCTTCCGCGGCAAAACTGAAAAAACAAATGAGCTATGCCGATGCAAAGAATATACCCTTTGTGATTTTGATTGGAAGCGATGAAATGCAGAGCGGAGCACTCACTTTAAAAGATATGCACAGTGGAGAGCAGCAGAAACACACCATGGAGGATATTATAAGCCGGCTGAAGGACTAAAAGCTATTTGGACAATACTTCGTGCAGGAAATCCATGAAGTGTTGCCAGGAGCGTTTATCTGCAAGCTCATTATAAGCGGCACCCTTCGCATTGTCATTTCCTGCATTTTTGTCTGTGAAGGCATGTACGGCATTGGAATAAAAGATCATTTGCCAATCGGCTTTTGCATCTCTCATTTCCTGCTGAAAGGCTTGTACCTGGGCTTGTGGTACAGAAGGGTCGTCTGCACCATGGCATACCAATACTTTTGGTTTGATCGGGACAATCTCTCTGGACGCATCTCTGGCCAGTCCACCATGAAAAGACACCACGCCTTTTACCGGTAGATTTGTTCTCGCCGCCTCCAGGGCTCCTGTTCCTCCGAAGCAGTAACCTATTACAACGATCTTGGCCGGATCTGCACCGGTTTTCAACAATTCCTGCCAGGCCAGGCTGATCCTTTGACGGTATTCACCATAGTTCTTTTTATAGTAGGACGATCTTTCTCCGGCCTCCTTACTGTCTTTAGGGTAATTACCCTCTCCATAGATGTCTGCGATGAAAGCATAATATCCGAGATTGGACAACCGCTCGGCAACATTCTTTGAACTTTCGTCAATGCCTTTCCAGGCGGGCAGGATCAGTACCCCACCTTTGTTTTCTTTAACGGGTTTAATGGCCAGACCATGGAGCACTTGTTTGCCATCATGGTAGGTAACTGGTTTTAACTGGGCGAAGCTTGCTGTATTCATGAACAGGAAGATTAAAACGGGGGTGAGTTTCATATCCAGGCGGTTTATTGTCCTAGCTAATTTAGCGATAAGATTTGATAAATTACCTGTTTGTGCCTGTAAAACAATTCTATAGCCCTGTTGTTACCTAAAGGTTTAATGTGCAAATTATGAGAGCAATTTGGAGAGGATCTATTGGATTTGGCTTAGTTAATATTCCCGTGAGGCTTTATTCTGCTGTACAGAACAGCCATCTTGATCTGGATATGCTGGACAGTAAAGACCATGCCCACATCAAATTTCAGCGGATCAATGAGCGTACGCGCAAAGAGGTACCTTACGATAAAATTGTGAAAGGTTATCTGCTGAAAGGTCAGTATGTAATTCTGGATGAACAGGATTTTGAAGATGCCAGCCCGGAGAAGACCAAAATGATTGAACTGGAGAATTTTGTGGATATAGAGGAAATCAATCCGATCTATTATGAAACATCCTATTATGCGGAGCCGGAAGCACAGGGGAAAAAGGCTTATGCATTGTTGTTAAAAGCGTTGATCCAGTCAAAAAAGGCAGGGATAGCCAGATTTGTTTTAAGAAGTACCGAAAATTTATGTGTTATCCATCCGTTGAATGAGATCATTGTGGTTACAAAGATCCGGTTCCAGGAAGAAATCCGGACTGCAGAGGAAATGAAGATCCCGCCCATCAATACCATTAAAAAAAAGGAGCTGGATGTCGGTCTGGCTTTAATTAAACAATATACCTCCGCTTTTGATATTAAGAATTTTAAAGATGAATACACCCAGGAGCTGCTAAAAATCATTAAGGCAAAAGCTAAGGGGAAACGTGCCACAGTTAAAAAGCTGGAACCTAAAGCCGCTACAAGCGATGATCTTTATGAACAGCTGATGCAGAGCCTGAATAAAAAAGGGGCTTAATTGTAAATTTTCCCTGCAAGGATTCCCTCAATTCTGTCCAGCAGATCGTCGATGTCGAATGGTTTGGCTAAAAAGCCATTAGGCTTATGTGTGCCATGCTGGATGTTTTCTTCTGTATATCTCGCAGAAATCATCAAAACCGGAACGTCCTTTGTCTTGTCATCAGATCTTAATTCCTGGAGTAAAACCCGGCCGTCACCATCAGGAAGCATGATGTCCAGGATGATTAAATCTGGTTTAAATCCTTCTATATGTACAAGCATATCCGCACTTTTGTTTAGCCCTGTAACTTTATAGGCCTCACTTTGCAGAATAAGTGTAATCACGTCTAAAATCGCATGATTATCTTCTATTACGAGAATGTTTTTGTACAATTTAGATTCTTTTGTCAAGTTGTTGATTCATTAGGGACATACAAATATACAATTGAAAATTAATGTTTAGGCGTTTTTGCAAATTAATAGACAAAATTTCAAGAACAGAGATGTATTTGTGATATAGGCCATGTTTCTGCTGAAAAATTTATAAAAAAATGATTCAGCAGATTCTCTACATATGAGGCTTAAAGGTGTCTGTTTTAATGGTTGCCTTTAATTCATGTAAAATGGTATAAAGGCCAAAGTTTGTCCGGTTGATATAAATAAAATGCTTTACTCCTCTGGCTTGTTTAAATTCCGGCATTTTTGAGATTTTCTCCCCATAGAGGTACAACTGTTCAAAAAATTCCGGTTGACTGAAATCAAATGTTTTACTGCGGTAAGGCCGGGCAAAAAGCTCGATCATTTCTTTATAGGCATTATAATAAAAGTCGACCTGGGCATCAGAGTCTTTGTTATGGATCATGTCCAGTTCCCGGAAGGCTTCAATTGTCCGGGCCTTGTCTGTGGTTACGTCATCAGAGATCAGGGAAAAGAAAGGCTTGTAAAAATCGTCTGGAATTTCCTTAATACAGCCGAAGTCTATTACACCGAGTTTTTCATCAGCAGTAATCAAAAAATTGCCCGGATGAGGATCTGCATGAACCGCCCGAAGTTCGTGTTGCTGGAAATTATAGAAATCCCAGAGGGCCTGTCCAATTTTGTTTCTAAGCGCTGCACTTGGGTTTGTCTTTAGAAATTCACGCAGGTGAAGGCCATCAATCCAATCCATAGTGATGATTCTTTTTCCGGATAACTCAGGATAGTAGTCTGGGAAAACAATGTTTTTAAGGTCTTTGCAGGCCTTTGAGAACTGAAGAGAGCGTTTGATTTCCAGTTCATAATCTGTTTCCTCCAGTAAACGTTCTTCTACCTCTTTTATATAAATATTGAGGTCTTTTTCGTCCATTCCCAAAAGGCGGAAGGCAAATGGTTTTACGAGTTTAAGATCGGAAGAAATGCTGTCACCAACACCGGGATACTGGATCTTAACCGCAAGTTTTTTACCATTTAATGCGGCTTCATGCACCTGTCCTATAGAGGCGGCATTACTGGATACAAGGTTGAACCGATCATAAATTTGTTCTGGCGTTTTGCCGAAATTCTTTGAAAAAGTTCTCACAATGAGTGGGCCCGAAAGTGGGGGTGCATTGTATTGAGACTGGGTGAATTTATCTATATAGGATTTTGGCAGCATGTTTTTGTCCATGCTGAGCATCTGTGCAATTTTTAAAGCACTTCCTTTAAGTTCACTTAAGGAATTATAGATATCTGTTGCATTGTCTTCATTAAGCTCCTCCCGGCTAAGACTGGGGTTGAACAGCTTTTTGGAGTAATGTTTAATATAATTACCGCCAATCTGGATGCCTGTTTTCACAAACTTCGCCGATCGTTCTGTTTTGGAGGTTGGAATGGTTTTCTGTTCCCGCATGCTTAGAACCTCATCTTTTCTTTAAAATTTCCATTCCTGGATAAAAATTTCCCATATTCAAACAAGTTGTCGAGGGGGGAACGTTGAAAGAGATCAAATGTTACATTAATTCCCTTTTCAATAGCCTCGTCGGTTTTTTCAAAACCAGCGGAGTCGTCATTTACCCAGAAATTTACAATAAAGGCAAACTGGATCCAAAGCGCATCTTTATAGCGTTTGCTGAGAAATTTTCTATCGGCCAGTTCTCCGGAGTCTAAACCCTCGTTAATGATATTTTCTGCGAAATTTTCGAAAATTGGCTTGGTGCCGGAGAGTGCTTCGGGCGTTGAAAATCTGTTTCCAGACTGTTTCAGACTATAGATAATGAAACTTCTCTGCTTTTTCAGTACCTCGATATAACTATAGAAAAATGAAAGCAATTTGTCTCTGGAAGAGTATTGTGACCAAATTTCCTGTTGCTCTATGGTATCAATAGTTTCCACAGTTAATTCTACCCAGACTGTTTTTTCTATGCTTTCAAATGAAGCGTAGAATTCGTAAAATTCAGCCTCACTAATTTTTAATTTTTTCACAAAACTATAAACGGACTTTGGCTTCTCATTGTGAGTGAGCACATAATCCATATAGGCATTCTTAATTTGCTGAGCTGTTGCCATCTTGATCTTTTATCTGATATAACGTAAAAATGCATATTATGGTTTGTTTAAGTGTTTGTTTACAGGGTTTTAAGCATCATCCTATTGTAATAAAAACGACTTCTGCAAGTTAGGATTGGTCTTTATGGTCGTTATATCAAGGCAATGTTACTTTGAGGAATAGATTTAATCATAAGGATTGATTACTTTTGTTTCAGGAAATTGAGAAAGCAGCGTCAACATATCAACCGAATTCTATCAGCCCTGATGCTGATGGTGTTTTCTATTGCCCTGACACCCTGGAGTGCTTTGCATGATCATGAAGATGAAGTCCACCTTACCCAGGAAAAGAACTGTACCCATAAATTACACTTAAGTAGCCATTCGGAGACCTGTTTAGTTTGTGCCGCACATTTTGAAAAGGATTTTGTGGCCACGACCAGTCATTTCCAGGTATTTTTGACGCTTAAGTCTTTATTAAAAACAGCACCCTTAGTCAGTAGTTCTTATACTGAACTGATAGATTCTTCCCTTCGCGGACCTCCTGTAGCTAAATTTTTATGTTAGGACTGGAATCATGTATTCACATGTTTCCAGCATTATAGTTTGAAAGAGCTTGTTATTTCCATTTTGGATGGAAGACAAACTTGCATGAACTGAATTTAGAACACACAATAAAAGCCTTCATATTTTATAATGTCTGCTTTGTGGTTAGGAAATTATCTGATGAAACATCATGTGCTGCACTACGTCAAATCTGAAGACGTGGGATCAGAGACATATGATCGCTTCATTGCCTTTAAAAACAAATTTATATTCCAATGAAAAAGATACAACTTTTATTAGCTGTACTATTATATACGCTGTTTACTACGGCGGCTTTTGCCGTGGAACTTACACAATTCCAGGGAAAAGTAATCGATGCAGACACTAAACAGCCACTTCCCGGAGCAATGATTACGATTCCTGATCTGCGCGTTTCTGCGGTGACCAATGAATCGGGAGCCTTTATTCTTAAAAATATCCCTGCACACGGGCATTTTCTCATCCAGATCCGTTATGTCGGATATCAAACCATTACGCAAACCATAGACTTTGGAAATGCAGGTACCACCGAGTTTCGGTTGAAACCCAGCGTGATTGAAGGAAAGGAAGTGGTCATTACCGGGTCAGCCAACAGCTCTGACAATAAAAAGAACAGTACAACCATATCTACTGTAAGTAAGGCAGATCTTTTATATCATCCTTCTACTAACCTGATTGATGCCATTTCCAGGACACCAGGTGTATCTCAGATCACTACCGGGCCAGGTATATCCAAACCCGTTATCCGTGGGTTAAGCTATAACCGTGTCGTTACCTTAAGCGATGGTGTAAAACAACAAGGACAACAATGGGGCGATGAACACGGAATAGAGATAGATCAGTATAGCGCAGATCGGGTAGAGGTGCTGAAAGGACCGGCTAGTCTAATGTATGGCTCTGATGCTCTAGGCGGAGTGATTAATATCCTTGATGCTCTTCCTGCACCGGAGGGGACGCTAAAAGGAGAATTTTTATCAAATTATGCGACAAACAACGGACTTACAGGTAGCTCTTTAATGCTTCAGGGTAATGAGAATGGCTTTGTATACCGGGCAAGAGGCTCTTATAAAAATGCTTATTCTTATAAAACGCCAACTGAATATGTACCCAATTCAGGCTACAACGAAACCAATTTTGAAGGACAGATCGGTTTGAATAAAAAATGGGGATATGCCCATCTTGATGCTTCTAGCTTCCGGACCAATATTGGGTTCTATGATCCGGTAAGGAATGATGCAGGACAATTGGTTGATGAAGACGGGAATCCTTTTACGGATGCCCAGAATAAAGACAGAACACTGGCCTATCCTAAGCAGGATGTGCGTCATTATAAAATAGCGCTGAACAGTAACCTTCTTTTAGGCGACGGGAGTTTAAAAGCAACCTTAGGATACCAGCATAACCTGCGCAGAGAGCTTGGTGCGCCAAACGAAGGTCCTTCTTTATTTCTGAACAGTTATACCTACAGCTACGATCTGAAATACTCCTTTAAAGAGTTCAATGGCTGGGCGCCTGTTGCCGGTGTTTCGGGGGAGTTTATGCACAGCATAAATACGACTGGATTGGAGCAACTGGTTCCTGATTTTGACAGCCAGGCTTTTGGAGGCTTTGTTTTTATTAAAAAAACCTGGGACAATGATACCTTTAATGCAGGTGCAAGATTTGACTATCGGAAGATGACAGGCAAGGAGTTTCACAGCGATGAAACAGACTTTAATGCCTTTACCAATAAATTCTCACATGTAACCGGCGCATTGGGCTATACCCATGAATTTAACGATGCCATTAGTTTTAAAGCGAATGTAGGAAGTGCTTTTAGGGCGCCTAATATTGCTGAACTTTCTTCCAATGGTGTTCATGAAGGTGTATTCCGTTATGAGGTTGGAAATCCGAATCTGAAGCCAGAGCAGAGTTTCCAGTTTGATGCTTCATTCGATTACGAGAACCAATATGTAAACGCAAGTCTGGGTGGTTTTGCGAATTATATCAATAATTATATTTATTACAACACCAACGGGAAAACAAAAACAGTAGATGGCAGAGAATATCCGGTATATGATTTTGTACAGGATAATGCCTTCCTGAGAGGGATTGAAGCCTCTTTAACACTGCATCCGGTGCATTATATTCATTTTGATAACAGTTTTTCTTACACTCGTGCAACCAACCGTACAACAAAAGGATCTTTGCCTTTTATTCCGGCAGCAACTTTGCGTAATGAACTCCGGTTTGAGCCAAATATTGCAGGAACTTCACATTCATATATTTCTGTTGGTATAGATAATTTCTTCAAACAAACAAAAATAGACAGCTTTGAAACCCCGACATCTGGTTATACCTTGTTGAATGCCTCTGTGGGAACTACCTTAAAGTTGAGCAAAAACCAGGAGATTACCTTATATGTGGCAGGTAAGAACTTGTTGGATAAAGCTTACTATGACCACCTGAGCCGTTTTAAGCCGGGTAGATTGAGTGACGAAGATCCAACACTGGGTATTTATAACCAAGGGCGGAACATTACCTTTGGTGTAAATATTCCATTTACATTAAAAAAATAAATCTTAAAAGGCCGTTTTGAAAGAAGCGGCCTTTTTTATTGTGTCTCATTTTTGTGGGGCTGGAACACAAAGTCTAAAAAAAATCTATATTTAGAACTTTCGCTATCCGCGATTTGTTTTCAGTAAAAACCACTACCATGCCGAAAAAAATATACCTTTTTATCCTGATCATTTTTGCTTCTTATACGAGTGTATCAGCGCAAAAAACCGATACACTCTCCATTACCCTTGAAAATGTTAAATATGCCTACCCGGTAAAATACTTTTCCGTCCAAACAGAAGGACAGGATGTGAGAATGGCCTATATGGATGTTGTCCCACAGCAAAGGGCCAATGGCAGGACCGTTGTGCTTTTCCACGGCAAGAACTTTGGGGGCTATTACTGGACGAACGTCATTATGGCATTAACAGACCGGGGTTTCCGGGTGATCGTTCCCGATCAGATTGGTTTTGGTAAGTCTTCAAAACCTTTCATTCACTACAGCTTTCACCAGATGGCACGCTGGAATAAAATGCTTTTAGATAGCCTGGGTATTCAGAAAGCAAGTATTCTGGGGCATTCTATGGGTGGGATGCTGGCCACCAGGTACGCCTTGCTTTATCCGCAGAATGTTGAAAAGCTCCTGTTGGAAAATCCCATAGGCCTGGAAGATTACCGGGGATTTGTCCCTTATGTAAATACAGAAGAGCAGTATAAAACAGAACTAAAAGCGACAGCAGAATCTGTCCGGAAATATTATCAAACATCCTATTTTACCCTTTGGAAACCGGAGTATGAAGAACTGGTAAGTATAGCGGCTGGGGTGGGTTATAGTACTGATTTTCCCCGATGGGCTAAGGTTGCCGCAATGACATTTACAATGATCTATGAACAGCCGGTTGTCTATGAATTCCCCTATCTAAAAGTTCCGACGGTATTGTTTATCGGGAAAGAAGATAAAACCATTGTCGGCAAAGGTTTGCTTAGTCCAGAGCAGCAAACTCTTCACGGACAATACAAAGTATTGGGCAAGCAAACAGCAGCTAAGATTCCAGGGGCAAAACTGATTGAATTTGAAGCCTGTGGGCACATTCCTCATCTGGAAGTACCCACAGAATTCCTGATCGCCCTGTTGGGCAGCTTATAAGCTTTTTTCAACTGCAGGTTGCTGGGCGAACATTTCAGAAAGAATCTGATAGAGCTCAGGGTGCTTGCTTTTAAATTTATCTGGCTTTTCAAAAAAATACTCTGATACAACAGCTAAGAATTCAGCTTCGTTGGTGATTGCATAAGGATTGATGTCTGATTTTCCAGCTTCAATTCTGTGCATTTCCTGATGGACCATTTTTAACCAGGGTATGGTATATTCATGTTTCAGCAGGTTTTCAGGGACGCCATCTGTTGCCCCATCAGATTTATCCAGCAGGTGGACAAATTCGTGAATCCCTGTATTTTCATCGCCGGCATCGGCTGAGAAACCAGCCCGTAAAGCAGACCTTGATAAAACCATCTGGCCATTCATGTAACCGGTACCTACCATACCCAGTATATTTCTTGCTCCACCTTCAAACTCGAAATCTTTGTTAAAGGTATCCGGGTACAGAACTACATTGCTCAGGTTGCGGTATTGCCATCCGTCAAATCCGAAGATTGGGATGACTGCACTTGATGCAATAAGGAGGCGATCCAGCGCCGTAACATCAACGCCAATCCCTTCCACTTTTATCCGGTTTAGAAAATCTCCGGTCTTGGTTTCAAATTTGAGCTTTTGTTTGGCATCCAGATGCTGGTAAAATGCCACGTGTTCCTGCAAAATTGTTTTCTCTTCCGGGCTTAAGGAAGCGGGGGCTTTGGCCGGTTTTTTTCTTAAGATCAGGTATATAACCAAGCCTCCTAAGGGGATTAATATCCAAATTGAACTCATCTTAAGACTCCAGTATAGTGAGTTGGGCAAGAATTTGGCTTTCTTCAACTGGATAAGGCTTTCCTGTGGTGAGCGCATCATAAACCGCTTCAAACAAAGGGAGATAATTGCCTTTTGCCGATGGAATGTATATTTGTTCTTTTTGCCCTTCTGAATTCAGGGAGGTCAATAGAGCTTCTTTACCTTTTTCTTCAACACCATAAGCTTCTTCTGTAGGTTTAATTCCCTTCAGAAGTTGTTCTTCCTGCACATCAGCCCGGTATTTGATTAAACTGCCTTTGGTGCCATGCAGAACAAAGGCTGGCTGAATGTCTGTAACCAGCATATTGGCGTGGACAAAAACGTTTACACTGTCCGGATAGCTCAGGTGTATACTGAAAAAATCGTCTACCTGGGTGTTTACCCGGTTTTTTCCCAGAACTTTATGAAAATGGAGTGGTTTTCCGAAGATACTGATAACCTGATCAAGCAGATGCGGGCCAAGATCATATTGCAGCCCACTTGCCGCAATAGGTTCCTCTTTAAATGTTTTTGGCCCAATGGAAGCACGGTAACGATCAAAACGGAAATGCACTTCGCTTAATTTCCCCAAAGTACCTTCCTCCAGAACTTTTCTTATGGCTGTAAAATCACTATCCCATCTTCTGTTCTGGTAAACAAAAATCTGTTTGCCTACGGCTCTGGCCAGGTCAAATAACTCACGGGCTTCAGCGGCGGTAGCCGCAAAGGGCTTCTCCACTAAAATATGTTTTCCTTTTTGCAGGGCTTTCTTTGCAAAATCAAAATGGGTAAAGTTGGGGGTATTGATCACAACAAGCTCTATCTGTTGGTCATCAAGAAGATCATCAACCGTATTATAACTGATCACTCCCGGATAGTCGCTTGTTGCTTGTTTCTGATGCCTTTCGGTAACTGCATACAGTTTAAATCCAGGATGTGCATCTATAAACGGCGCATGAAATACTTTTCCCGACATTCCATAGGCCAGCAGGCCGGTTGTAATTACTCTTTCCATTTTATAAAAGTAATAAATCCGTACACCATTGCTTCAATATTAATGTCATAAACAAGGCCGATAACTGTATCTTTGCTTTATGAAGCCAGCAGAAATACATGCAAAATGGAAAGTCCTTCAGCAGAAAATAGCGAAGGAATTTGATTCCGATACTCCGGATCTTAAAGTTATTTTATTCCTGATTGGCGTGCAGGAGCTTGGAAAGGGACCTGGTAAATACAGTAAAAGGCAGAAAGAAGAATTGATGCACATTGCAACCTGTCGTTTGTTGAGCGAAATGGGTTTCTATGAACTGGAGGGATTAGACCAGGATGGCTGGCCACACTGGAAACTGATCAAACCCATTCCTTCTTATGCAATGATGGAGCAGGAATTACTGCTTAAATCACTGGCCATTTTTTACTTTGAGGATATCTATAACGAAGAGGTGTAAAACCGGAAATTTATTTAAATAAAAAACCCGAAGTACATGGTACGACGGGTTTTTTGATTTTACATAGGTAGATGTAAATTCTTTATTTTCCTTGTGCTTTTGCTTCTTTCTTAAGCTGATCATTTGCAACAATAACAATCTCTACACGACGGTTAGCCGCTCTTCCTGCATCTGTTGAATTGTCTGCAATCGGCTCTGAAAAACCTTTTCCTACAGTGATCAATCTGGAAGAAGGTACACCTTGTGCAACTGCATAAGCTTTAACTGCTGCAGCTCTTCTCTCAGACAGACTCATATTGTAAGCTTCTGTTCCTTTGTTATCTGTATGACCAATTACTTTAATGTCTGTTCCAGGATACTGGTTTAAAGAAGCTGCCAGAGTTTTGATGTTTTCTTTAGCCGGATCTTTTAAATTGGAACTGTCAAAATCAAATAGGATTCCGCTATCAAATTTTACAATGATACCTTCTCCTTCGCGGATTACCTCAGCACTAGGGATTGCATTTTGGATCTCTGCCGCTTGCTTATCCATTCTCTTTCCAATAAAACCACCTGCAGTACCACCTACAGCGGCACCGATTAGCGCACCAACAGCTGTGTTACCTGCTTTTTTACCAATGATGGCACCAAGCACACCACCGGCTGCAGCACCAATACCTGCACCTTTTTGTGTTTTTGTTAAGCTGTCACAACCTTGAAAAGCCATTGCGCTCATGGCTAGGGCGATGCTGAATGTTGCTACTTTGAATTTTGAAGTCGTCATCATTTGATTTTAATTTACTCACTGTGCTGAATCAAACGGAGTGCCAATAATCGCAATTGAAATAATTAACGTAATTTTCTTGTTGTTTTTCTGCTTCTTAATGGGATGACGCGTTTTTGTTTAGCTGGGGTGACCAAAATTCAGTACAGAGTTATTCAGAAAAATAGGCTTCTAATTCGTTTAGTGTGTTTTCATCAGTACGGAGGTCTTTAATAATAAGGCCTTTTTCCATTAAAATGATCCTGTCACAAACATCAGTAACATGATTTAGATCATGACTGGAAATTAAGGTCGTTACATGCTGGTCTTGCTGCAGATTTCTGATCAACGTTTTCAATCGGATCTGTGTAGTTGGATCCAGATTGGCAAAAGGTTCATCGAGTACCAGGAGCTCAGGATCCTGCATGATTGCTGCGGCAATGCCGATTTTGTTCTGGTTTCCTTTAGAAAAATCCCGGATGTATTTACCGCTGGCCAAAATTTCTCCGTTGAAGAACTCTTCATACCGTTTCAGGTAATCATGTACATGGGCAGCGGTTTTATCGTGCAGGCTTCCAATGAAGACAAAATATTCCTCAGGTGTTAAATAATCAATCAGGAAACCTTCATCAAGATAGGACGCTGTATAGTTTTTCCATTGGTCTAGTCTGGAAACATCAGCATCCTTAGATAGAATTTCTCCAAAATCTGGTTTAATCAGGTCAAGAAGCATCCTAAACAAGGTTGTTTTTCCAGCACCATTGTTTCCAACCAAACCAATTGTTTCTCCCGGACCAAACTCCAGGTTTTCTATGTTAACGACAGTGCGCCCGGCGTAAACTTTCTTTAAGTTTTTTATTTCTATCATGAACGTTCTCTAAAACCCTCGGCTATTTGATATTTTCTTTTATTAAATTCTTTGACTAAAAAATCTATCCAAAAACTCCGGGAGAATAAGCCCGCCAATCCAAATATAGCGACACCTGCGATTCCGATATACGGATTGAAGAAATAAGATAGGGGGATATAAATCACAAAAGGAAGCAGAAAAACCGGAAGGCTCATCAGCATAGAAGAAGCACCAACACCTTGCCAGTTAAAACTGGATCCTTTGCTTAGGTCAATATATTTGTAGTTCCTGGTCGCAAAATACAGCACGAGCACAGACGCGATACCGATACTATAAAAATAAGCTGTAAATTGAATCAATAATATTTTCCAGCTGATCAGTCCATACAAACTGATGATCAGTGTAAGTACCGTAGACGCAATACTGAACAGCAGGAATTTTGATTTTATAAAATTCTTAATGCTGGTTTTGCCGGCCATCAGTCCGTCAAACTCCGCGCTTTGCCAGCCAAACATAAATTGACCATAAAGGAGGATCATATTGCCCGTCATGAAAGTCGCTGCAAACAACATCATTCCAAATTCATCTTTATTGATCAATTCTTTTTTATAAAAGAGGAAGCCATAAAGGATAAAAAGAAGGCCTTTTGATGCGGTTGATTTAGAACGTTTGTTTCTTAAGATCAGTTTGATCTCCAGTGCGGCCAGGGTGCCGGCCTCACCAAATTTATTCAGAAATGGGTAATCTGTTGCTGATTTCTTTTTCTCCCCCCTGGATAGTCCTTCTATGTAGAGGTTGTTCTTTAAGTAGGAGGCGTTGATCTGGAACATCATGAAGGCAAGTATGGGAAAGATTGCTCCAGTTGCCGGATGTATGGCAAGCTGTGTAAATAACCGGTTCGAGAAGTCCGAGATGGAGAACACTTTTAGATATTCCAGCGCACCAAAGCTGAGCAAAAGGAACAGGCCCGAAAAAACAAATACCGTGCTTGCAGTGGATAGCCTTTTGACATATAATGCCAGATAGTTGTTAAAGATCGTTAAAGAGAAGATGGAGAGCATAAATAACAACTCGGTAGACACACCATGGATAGCATGGATATAGGTTGCGCAGAAGGGAAAAAAGAGAAATACCGGAAGGATATTAAAGGCAGAAAAAAGGGCCCGGACATTTAAAAATGTAACCAGTTTATTCTTTGGTATATTCAGGTGCAGGTAAGGAACGATAGATAATGTTGGAAGTTCCTGCAACTGCAGACGCATTAAGAATTCAATCGCGAAATAGTAGAGGATAGCCCCATTGAATACAGATGCAACGTCCTTTCCAGGAAAAAACTTTCTAATCAGTTCTTCAAAAGCCAGTCCTGCGATCAGCGCACAGACCAGAATGTAAAGAATCAGGATACCCATGACAATTTGAATGGCAATGCTGCCACCTTTGCCCCTGGATCTCCAGAAACCTAACCATTGATGATTTAAAAAAGTGAAGAGCATTTGACCACAATTTAATAATTATACTTGTTTTTCCAGTTCTGTTTTAATTTTTCACGGAGTTTATCTTCTGCCGGGTTTTTGCCTGGATCATAGAGTTTGGTGCCACTGATCTGTTCAGGCAAATATTCCTGTTCGGAGAAATTTCCTTCATAGCCATGTGAATATTTATAATCTTTACCATAGCCGATATTTTTCATGAGCTTGGTTGGTGCATTTCTGATGTGGAGTGGAACGGGTAAATTACCCGTTTGCTTCACCAGCATCTGCGCCTTGTTGATCGCCTCATACGATGCATTGCTCTTTGCAGAAGAAGCCATATAGGTTACTGCTTGTGAAAGAATGATCCTGGCTTCTGGATAACCAATCACATTTACCGCCTGGAAACAATTGTTGGCAAGGAGCAGGGCATTCGGATTGGCATTACCTATGTCTTCTGAAGCTAAAATGAGCAATCTTCTGGCAATGAATAAAGGATCTTCGCCTCCCTCAATCATTCTGGCCAGCCAGTAAACAGCAGCGTTAGGGTCGCTGCCCCGGATAGATTTTATAAAAGCAGAGATAATATCATAATGCTGTTCGCCGGCTTTATCGTACAAAGCCAGATTTTGCTGGGCATGCGCCAGTACATTTTCGTTGGTCAGTACAATTTTATTTCCGCCAATTCCATTGATGGCAATCTCCAGCACATTGAGCAATTTTCGGGCGTCGCCGCCGGAAAGCCGGATCAATGCTTCATGATCCTTTATGGTAATCTTTTTTTCTTTTAGTACAACGTCTTGCTTGATCGCAGTATGCAGCAAGCCCGAAAGTTCAGATTCGTCCAGAGATTTCAGGATATACACCTGGCATCGGGAAAGCAAGGCGGAGATGACTTCAAATGATGGATTTTCAGTGGTCGCACCAATTAAGGTGACCAGTCCTCTTTCTACCGCACCAAGCAGACTGTCCTGCTGGGATTTGCTGAACCGGTGGATCTCATCAATAAACAGAATGGGTAGGCCCATGAGGCTGTCTTTTAATAAAGCTGCACGGTCAATCACATCGCGGATATCTTTGACACCGGAGTTGATGGCACTCAGGTTAAAAAAAGGACGGTCCAGGGTTTGCGAAATGATATAGGCCAGCGTGGTTTTCCCAACGCCGGGCGGCCCCCAGAAGATCATGGAAGGAAGCTGTCCGCTTTGAATGGCTTTACGCAAAACAGCGTCGGGACCTACCAAATGCTTCTGCCCTACGTATTCGTCCAGATTTTGAGGACGCATACGTTCAGCTAAAGGAGGAAGATTTTGCATATAGGTAAAGATAAGAAAATGGATGAAAAAGAAGGATTACGCTTTCTTTTTATGCCAAACCTTCTTTTTCCTGGAATTGTTTGTATTATTTTTTCTTGGTGCTTCAGGTTTGTGAACAGCTTCTATTGCTGCAATATCTTCTGGAAGTGGTATCACGTCAATTTTGCGCTCAATCAGTTTTTCAATACTGTCTAATTTGCGTTTATCTTTCGCGTTGACCAGGGTTATAGCTGTTCCTTTGGTTGCAGCTCTGGCAGTACGTCCAATGCGGTGTACATAGTCTTCTGCGTCGTGAGGGACATCAAAATTAACAACCAGGTCAATACCTTCCACATCAATTCCCCGGCTCAATACATCTGTTCCGATCAGGATGGGAAGCTGTTTGTTTTTAAAGGTAAGTAAAATACTTTCACGTTCTTTCTGTCCCAGATCCGAGTGAAAAGCTTCTGCTTTTAGACCTAAACCGCGGAAGACTTTGCCTAAATTCTTTACTTTTTCTTTGGTAGAAGCGAAAACAATAATGCTTTTGTAAACATCGGTTTTCAAAATTCCAGTAAGTAATGGAACTTTTTGTGCATCGTGTACGTGGTAAATCTGCTGCGAAATTCCTTCGGCTGGTTTTGATATGGCCAGGCTGATCTGCTCGGGCTGGTTCAGTAAAGTTGCAGCCAGTTTTCTGATCTTGGGAGGCATTGTGGCGGAGAAGAGTACAGTTTGTCTCTTCTTCGGTAAATAGCTCACAATTTTCATGATGTCATCATAAAAGCCCATATCCAGCATGCGGTCTGCTTCATCCAGGACCAGATGTTGCAACTGATCCAGTTTCAGTACACCGGAGGAAAGGTGTGAGATCAGTCTTCCTGGGGTAGCAATAATGATGTCTACGCCTTCCCGCATGGAGCGTTTTTGCTGCTCATAGGCTATACCGTCTCCTCCGCCATATACGGTCAGTGAGCTGATATTGGTAAAGTAAGAGAGTGCTTCTACCTGCAGGTCTATTTGTTGGGCAAGCTCCCGGGTTGGCGCTAAAATCAAAGTGTTGTTGTGGCGGTTTTCCGTTGCGCTGATCATGTTCATAATCGGCAAAAGATAAGCCCCGGTTTTACCGGTTCCGGTCTGTGCGCAGGCAATTAAATCTTTTTTAGCCGAAATAAGAGGAATAGCCTGTTGTTGAACAGGTGTGGCATTGCGAAATCCCATTGCCAGTAACCCTTCTAATAATTCAGGGTTAAAATTAAAGTCTTTAAAATCCAATCTACTTTATATTGTTACTAATGTATTCTATAAAAGTAGGTTAAAAAAACAGAAAAGAGTAAGCTTTGGTGAAAATGGGGTGAATTGTTCGGAAAATTCTGTACAGCTGCTTCAAGACTAACGATATCAGGCGGCTGAAGAAGCCGCAGATCTCTGAGGTCTTTCCGCAGCGTACGAGAATTTTCCGTAGCAAATTGCAGAGGAGGGAGGTGACCGGATACGGCGCATAAACTAGGTATGGTGCAGAGCGGGTTATGGATGGGGCTGGATTATACCTGGCTTTGTGTTGGTTGTTCGATGATCCGGCCTTTTAGCGCAGATTGTTCGGTAAAAGTACCTGTTTACCTAAGTTACGGCGCAGAAGCGGCGGAGAAGTACCGAATCAAGACGAAGCCAGAACAGGCTGTTTAGCTCTAAAAAAGCCAGGTATAAGGTATAGACATTAGGTCTTTTCAAGACTAAACGGTTTCCATAACATCGTCTGCACCCTGTCCGGACTCGCCCCCCAGCTAAGCGCCATATAAAAATCAATATTACTCCGAGAGGACCTCAGGGCGCCTTGCCACAGGAGCGCAGCGGGGCAAGGAGTCCAGTCCTCGAAGAGTAATTTGATTTTTCCGATAAGCTTACTTATTTATTTTTATCTGCATAGCCAAACACTTTCTGCAACAAAGAAGTCGACCTGGAGGCCGTATTGCCACGAATCTTCAGCTCTTCCTGAGCCACCTGGATAAACATCCCATCAATTGCTTTTTGGGTTGCATAATCAGATAAATCTGCATTCACTGGTTTAACCAAAGGAAGTTTATTGTATTGTCCGGCTGCATCTGTCCAGTACTTTGTGGCACCAACTTTATTTAAGCTGGCGGAGATTACCGGCTTGAATTTCTCCATGAGCTGAGCAGTAGTTGCCTTTTTGAAATACTGGGTTGCGGCATCGCTGCTGCCCAGCAGAATATTGGTTGCATCGGCTACTGTCATTTGTTTAATCGCGGCCAGGAAGATGGGTTTTGCTTCTTTGGCGGCATCCTCCGCAGCACGGTTTAGACTTAAAACCACATTGTCGGCAAGGGAACCCAGACCAATAGTCCTTAACGTTTTTTCTACTTTCTGGGCCTCTGGTGGAAACAGGATCTTAACAGCCATATTACCAAAGAAACCATCTTTAGCCGAAAGTTTGTCTGCTCCGGCGGCAATACCTATTTGCAGGGCTTGTTTAATACCCTGGCCAATTTCAAGTGTAGAAGGGGTTCCGGTTGAAGCACTTGAACTGCTTGTTGTGCTGGTTGCCGATTTAGTTTGTTTTGAGGAAATACTCTTGAGAATACTGCCAAGTTTAGACTGTGCCTCCAGCTGTAAAGAACTAAATAGAACTAAACCGGTAGCGGCCATATAGATGCTGATCTTTTTCATGTTTATTTTTTTTGAAGATAGCAAATCTTTGGCCATCCTTAAAAAGAGTTTGGTCTGATTTTATGCGATCTGAAGGACAGGTTCTTAATGGTATTCTGTAAGGTCTTTAAGTCGAATGGTGTAGAAGAAATGCCCGATTCCGGGGGTAATACTGGATAAGTCAGAAAATATTTTTATACTTGATTAGATTTTTCCGCAGCAGATCATTGAAATTTATAAAGAACCATCATAAGATAAACGAGAAGAATGACACCGAACTGATTTTGCAATACAAATCAAGCGGTGATCTGGAGGTATTGGGCGCATTGTATAACCGTTACATGCATTTGGTTTTTGGGGTGTGCCTTAATTATCTGAAAGATGAAGAGCAGAGCAAAGATGCTGTGATGCAAATCTTCGAAGAACTGGTGGTGAAACTCCGGATCCATGAAGTTCAGAATTTTAAAAGCTGGTTGCACGTGCTGGCAAGAAACTATTGTCTGATGGCCATCCGGAAATCGTCCAAAAACAATACGGTCTCTCTGGAAGAAACATTTGTGGAAAACAGTGAGTTTGTGCATCTTGATATCGACGATACAAAAGAACAGCAACTTACCGTAATGGAAAAGTGCATGGAGACCCTTCCCGACGAGCAAAGAGTTAGTGTGGATTTGTTTTATCTGCAGGAAAAGTGCTATAAAGAAGTGGCCGAAATAACCGGTTATGAAATGCTTAAAGTGAAAAGCTATATTCAGAACGGTAAACGGAATTTGAAAATTTGTATGGAGAAGAACAGCAGTGAATAAGGATTGGTTAGATATAGATGTTTTAGAAGATTACCTGGATGGTAAACTTGATGCCAGGTCAATGCACATGGTAGAAAAACACGCCCTGGAAGATCCTTTTGTGGCAGAGGCTCTGGCTGGTTTAAGTGCATCGCCCAAGCGATCACTTCAATCCATTTCTTTGCTTCAGAAGCAATTGCAGGATAGGGTCGCTGCTCAAGCCACTCATAAAAAGAAATCTGTAGTCACCTGGCAGCGCTTAAGTATTGCTGCAGCTGCAGCAGTAATGTTTATTTCTGTAAGTATTGTGTTTTGGATGAAAAATAATGCAGCCAGGGAGCAGATGGCGAAGCAACAGCCGAAAAAAGTGGATGTGGTCATTGCGCCGAAAGAAAGTCAGGTAGCGACAGCCCGTCCTGAAAAGACGATAGAGACAACACCTCCTGCTGCGGCATCTGTTAAAGCAGATAAAGAGATGGATAAAGCCATTGCAGCTGCAAAAACAAATGCATACGCGGTTGTTGCAGACAAAAAGAAAGAGGAAAAACCGGAAATGGCTTCGATGGCGAGAAAGATGGCTGCGCCTGTACCAGCGGCCGCTGTGGCCGCAAGAAGCAAAATAGCAGAGGCCGCTCCTCAACCAAAGGACGGATATGAAAGCTACAGGACTTATCTGGAAAAGAATAAAAGATTAACCGGTAATGAGGAGAATCCTTTTGTGCTTCTGACTTTTACAGTGGATCAGCATGGTAAACCGGGTGCATTCAAAATATTAAGTCATTCTGCACAAAGCTATGTGGAGGAAGCCATTAGACTAGTTAAAGAAGGACCTGACTGGGTATTGCCGGATCAGGGCACCAATGAGGTGACCCTTCAAATAGAATTCTAACAAAAAAAGCAACCTTACCGGTTGCTTTTTTTATGATTGATAAGGCGTTAACCGCCTTAAACAGATTAAAAGAAAAGATGTATTACGGCATACACCAAACCGGCAAGTACTGCTGAAACGGGGATGGTCAGTATCCATGCCCAAAGCAAACGAACCGTAACCCCCCAGCGCACTGCTGAAACCCTTTTTAATAACCCCACCCCAACAATAGAGCCTGTAATGGTATGCGTGGTAGAGACAGGAATACCGAAATGCTCTGTAATTCCCAGGGTTACCGCGCCGGCAGCTTCTGCAGCTACACCTTCAAAAGCGGTTACTTTAGTGATTTTGGAGCCCATGGTTTTCACGATTTTCCATCCGCCGCTCATCGTGCCTAAAGCAATGGCTGCATAACAGGAAATCGGAATCCATTCCGGCATTACATCACCTGTATGCAATACGTTGGAGGCAACCATCGCCACATAGATAATACCCATTACTTTCTGAGCGTCGTTACCACCATGTGTAAAACTTAATGCGGCAGAAGAGATCAGCTGAAGTCTTTTGAACCACTTTTCAGCAACAGATGGCCGGGCATGTTTGGAAATGTGCAGGATAATGATGGAGATGATCACAGAGATCATCATACCAATAACTGGTGCCAGAACGATGAAGGCAATCACTTTAAAGATTGGTGCAAAGTTAATTGCAGCCAGGGCATCGTGCCCGAGTGTCATTGCTTTCGCCATACCAGCTCCTGCAAAACCTCCAATTAAAGTATGGGAAGAACTGGAAGGTATACCAAACCACCAGGTAAATAAATTCCATACAATGGCGGCTACCAGCCCTGCAAAGATCACTTCCAGGGTAATATAATTTTCTACAACCGTTTTGGCGATTGTATTGGCTACTTTATGATCTGTAAAATAAAAGTAGGCTGCGAAATTGAATAAAGCCGCCCAAAGTACAGCCTGAAAAGGAGAAAGTACTTTGGTGGATACAATTGTCGCAATAGAATTCGCTGCATCATGAAAGCCATTGATATAATCGAATCCAATAGCCAAAATAATTACAACGACCAGTAAGGTTGTTACCATTTTTTGAAGTTTTAAGCGTTCTTTACCAAAATAGATTCCAACACATTCGCTGCATCTTCACATTTATCAGTTGCAAGTTCTAAAGTTTGCAGAACTTCTTTTTGTTTAATTAATTCAATAGCGTTAGTTTCAAATTCAAATAGACGGGCAATAGCCAGATTGCAAACGTAATCTGCCTGGTTTTCACCGCTGTTGATCCTTACACAAGCATCAGCAATTACACGGATGTTTTTGAAACTTCTCAATTCTTTGATTGCTTTTTCAAGATCGGTACACATTTCCACCAGTAATTCTGCAAGTTTGATCATAGAATCACCAATTTTGGTAATGTTATACAATTCGATGTTTGTTGCTGAAGCATGGATATAATCTGCAATATCATCTACCGCACTTGCCAGAGAGTGGATATCTTCCCTGTCAAATGGAGTAATGAAGTTCTTGCTCAATTCCAGGAATATGGAGTGGGTAATGTCATCCCCAACATGCTCCAGACGCTCAACTTCTTTAATATGCTCTTTTCTTTTTTCCAGATCAGTGGTGCTTAAAGCAAGTAATAAGGCTTCAGAGATCTTTAATACGTTGCTTCCTGCTTGTTCAAATAGGGGCTGAAATTTTTTGTCTTTAGGCGTAAAGAACTTAAAAATAGTATTCATCTGTATGTTTTAGTTTCTTTTATTCGTCAAATGGAGGTGCAGGCCTTTAATATCTCTAAGCATACGCCCTGTCTATTTTAACTACAAAATATTTTACAAAAGTAGGATTGCAATGTTAAGTTAGTGTTAAGTATTGGGTTTACACTAATTTGTTATTAAATTTTTAACCAATCTTTTCCAGGGTAAAGGCAAAGGTTGTTCCGATTTGTAAGGTGCTTCGCACAGAAACAATCTGCTGGTGTGCTTCCAGAATATGTTTAACAATAGCCAAACCAAGTCCCGTTCCTCCAACTTCCCTTGCCCTGTGGGTGTCAATCCGGTAAAAGCGCTCAAATAATCTTGGCAGATGTTTTTCATCTATCCCGATGCCGTCATCCGTAACCTCAATCAGATACTGATCATGGAGTTCGAAAATTTTAATGGCCGTAGAGCCGTGGTCTTTTCCATATTTCAAGGAATTCTGGATCAGATTGATCAGTACCTGGCGGATTTTTTCGCGGTCTGCCCTAACCATGGCCGGATGGGTATACTTCTCTTTGAAAAACAGCTGTATATCTTTAGTCCGGGCTTTATCCTCCATGGTTTCCATCACTTCTTTGGCCAGCAGGACAAAATCGAATTTTTCATAATTGATTGGAATCTCACCGCTTTCCAGTTTAGAGATCGAGTCCAGATCATTAATCAGATAGCTTAGCCGCTCCACATTCTTTTCTGCCTTCTTCAGAAATTTTACAGCCAGTTCCGGGTCATCTGTAATGCAATCCTGTAAGGTTTCTATATAACCCTGGATGGCAAATAGCGGTGTTTTGAATTCATGGGAAACATTAGACAGAAATTCTCTTCTGAATTGCTCCTGTTTTTTCAAAACCTCTATTTCCTTCTTTTTGGCACCTGCCCATTCCTTTACCTCCTGCTCTACATCATTAATAGGGTCAGTACTTACATATTCGCCCAGAGCATCTTTCAAATCTTTGCCCAGTTTGAGGTTATGGATCAGTTTATAGATTAGTTTGACCTTAGAATAAATGTATTTTTCCAGAAGGTAGTAAAAGACAATGAAACTGGTAATAAAGGAAACACCAAAGGAAACCAGCATGTAATACCAGCTGTTTTGGAAATGAAAATTGACCAGACTGATGGATATGCCCACGGCCAGTGCAGTAATAAAAACAAGGACACTTAATTTCATCTATTTTATTGTTTTTAATTGTCAGATGGAGCCTTTGATGCTTAACCTAATTATAGTGCATCGTGCTATAATTAGGTTAAGCATGTCGGTTTACAGGGCAAGTTACAAGATTAATTCTAATCCCCTATTAAATTTAGATTAAGCCATGGCCCCCATGACCGGATCGGTAATCGATTCTTCTTCTGTTTCTACATGACCGGCATATTTTCTAAGGTAACCCGGGCTTTCTGTGTTTTCCAGGACAACATCGTACCAGCCATAACTCTTTTTCAGAACAACAGTCAGTTCGGTTTTTCCTTTGGCAGGGATATGTACTACATCTGGCAATGCATGATTGTAGGAGGTATTTTTTACATTTAAGCTGTGTTCACGGTTAGCGGTATTTTCAATGATCAGCTTGATGTTCCCGCTCAGTTTTTTATTGAGCCTGCTGATGGATTCATAGGTACAGCTGACCCGCAGTTCCGGATCCTGTTTGCTCCCGCTGAACTGCCTGAAAAAGCCGTTGGGCCCATGTACTGCAATGTCGTACCGGTCCTCTGAAAATTCCTGCA
>Ga0182008_10000508_pt1 | contig 29268 bp, 23 predicted proteins | sample Sormic07211129_1_FD_120482 | JGI IMG/M metagenome (GOLD analysis project Ga0182008, IMG submission 120482) | Rhizosphere microbial communities from Sorghum bicolor, Mead, Nebraska, USA - 072115-129_1 metaG | ecosystem: Host-associated > Plants > Roots > Rhizosphere | place: USA: Nebraska...
GGAGAGCCGGGCGCCGTGTTCGCCGACCAGGGTGCCGAGGCCCTGCGGGAGCCGGTCGACGTACTCCAGCGCGTTGGCGTCGCGCAGTGCCGCCCGTACGGTCTCCTCGTCAGCCTCGTCCATGTCGTAGGCGACGTTGACGGTGAACGCGCCGGCCGCCGCGATCTGATCGCGGCGGCCGGCGCGGAACAGGTAGCGGAACAGGTGCCCGAACGCGCAGAGCGGGTGGGCTCGGGTGCCGGGTGTGCGGGTGGGTGTCGGTCAGACGCCGTCGAGTTCGGCGAGTTCCTCGGCGCCGAGTTCGAGTTCGGTCGCGGCGAGGGAGTCGAGGATCGTCTCGGGGCGGCTGGCGCCGGGGATGGGCACGACCACCGGCGACTTGGCGAGCATCCAGGCGAGGCACACGCGCTGCGGGCTCACCCCGTGGGCCTCGGCGATCCGGGCGAACGGCGCGTAGGCGGAGCCCAGGTCACGGGCGCGGGAGATGCCGCCGAGGGGGCTCCAGGGCAGGAAGGCGATGCCGAGCTCGTCGCAGAGTTCCAGTTCGGGCTCGCTGGAGCGGAAGGCCGGCGAGAACTGGTTCTGCACGGAGACCAGGCGGCCGCCGAGGATCTCGTTGGCCTCGATGATCTGGTCGGGGTCGGCGTTGGAGATGCCGGCCAGCCGGATCTTGCCCTCGTCGAGCAGGTCGCGCACCGCGCCGACGGACTCGGCGTACGGCACCCTCGGGTCGGGGCGGTGGAACTGGTACAGCCCGATGGCCTCCACGCCGAGCCGGCGCAGGGACGCCTCGCAGGCCTCCTTGAGGTGGCGGGGGCTGCCGTCGAGGGTCCAGCTGCCGTCCCCGGGGCGCAGATGGCCGCCCTTGGTGGCGACCAGGACGTCCTTGCCCCGGTCGTGGGAGGCGAGGGCCTTGGCGATCAGCGTCTCGTTGTGGCCGACCTCGTGGGCGTCCCGGTGGTAGGCGTCCGCGGTGTCGATCAGGGTGACACCGGCGTCGAGGGCGGCGTGGATGGTGGCCAGGGAGCGGGCCTCGTCGGGCCGGCCCTCGATCGACATGGGCATACCGCCCAGTCCGATCGCGCTGACGTCGACGTCCCCGATGCGGCGGCTGTGCATGTGCTCGTGACCTCTTTCGGTGGTCGCGCGGTACCGAACGCTGTCCGGCCCGCCGGACAGCGAGGCAGGTGGTGCCGGAACACGTACCAGCCTGACCCGGCCGTGGGCCGGAGGTCCAATAGAGGAAAGAGAACGCATTCAGCAGCCGGACCACTGAATCGGGGCGTCCGCCCACGCGGTTGCCCGCCCGGCGGGTCGGTGTGCGACGCTCACTGCCGAGCGGCCGTCATCACGGGGCGGCGCGAAGGAGAGGCGGCGACATGCGCATCGGACTGCTCGGCACCGGCCCCTGGGCCGGGATCGCCCACGCTCCCGCCCTGAGCGAGCATCCCGGAGTGGACTTCGCCGGGGTCTGGGGCCGTCGTCCCCAGGCCGCGAAGGAACTGGCCGACCGGTTCGCCACCCGCGCCTACGAGGACATGGACGCGCTGTTCGCCGATGTGGACGCGGTCGCCGTGGCACTGCCGCCGTCCGTGCAGGCCGAACTCGCGGTGCGGGCGGCGGGGGCCGGGTGCCATCTGCTGCTGGACAAGCCGGTCGCGACGACGGTGGCACAGGGGCGGGCCGTGGTGGACGCCGTGCGGGAGGCCGGGGTCGCCTCGGTGGTCTTCTTCACCACCCGCTTCCAGACCGGTCCCGCGGCGTGGATCGCCGAACAGGCGGGCGTGGACGGCTGGTTCACTGCGCACGCGCAGTGGCTCGGGGCGCTGTTCGGCCATGACAGCGGCAGCCCGTTCGCCGACTCGCCCTGGCGGCAGGAGAAGGGCGCGCTGTGGGACGTGGGGCCGCACGCGCTGTCCGTTCTGCTGCCGCTCCTCGGTGACGCCCGGCGGGTGACGGCCGCGGCGCCCGGGCCCGGCGACACGGTCCATCTGGTCCTCGACCACGTCGGCGGCGCGTCGAGCACCCTCACCCTGAGCCTGTCGGCCCCGCCCGCGGCGGCGGAGGCCTGCGTCCAGTTGCGCGGCGCATCGGGTGTGGCGCTGCTCCCGGAGAGCCCCGAGGGAGCCGTCACGGCTCTCGTCCACGCCACCGACGCGCTGCTCGCCGCCGTGGAGAGCGGTGAACCGCACCCGTGCGACGCCGCTTTCGGGCTGCGGGTCACGGAGATCCTGGCGGAGGCCGAGACCCTGCTGGAAGGCACCGGGAGCTGACGCACCGTCACGGGCCGTCCCCGGTCGGGCGGTCCTCGAACGGCTCGTCGCTCCAGCGGAACCAGGCCCGGTCGCCCTCGATGTGCAGCAGGAACTCGGCGACCGGGCCGTCCGGCGAGGACAGGGCGACACGCCGGCCTATCTCGCCGTAGACCCTCTCCCACTCCTCCCGGTCGTCGTCCCGCTCGGCCAGGGCCAGTTCACGGGCGAACAGCTCCCGGACGGCCTCGAAGCCCGGACCGGCGGTGAACGTGCCCGCGAGCCACGGGAAGTCGACGTCGTCGATCAGGATCTCGCCGACCGCCTCCCCGCCGCCGCGCACCCGCCATACCTCGCCCTCGAACCCCATCGCGCCTCCGCCTCCAACCCCGCCCCGATGATCACGCCACGGACCAGCTTGCCACCCGGCACTGACAACGGGTCCGACTGCCGGAAGCGGGGTGCCCGCCGCCCTCAGGTCCGCGTCCGGGGACGCTCGCCGACGTCCTGGGAAGCGGGCGCCTGTTCCTGGTCGCCCTCGGCGTCGATGTGCGGCAGGACCCGGTCCAGCCACCGCGGGGTCCACCAGGCGTGGCTGCCGAGCAGGGTCAGTACGGCGGGCACCATCAGCAGCCGTACCACGGTCGCGTCGATCAGCACGCTCACGGCCAGGCCCAGTCCCAGCATCTTGACCACGATGTTGTCGCTCACGATGAAGGCGGCGAACACACTCACCATGATCAGCGCCGCGCAGGTGATCACCCGCGCGGTGATCTCCAGGGCGTGGGCCACGGAGGCCTTGGCGTCACCCGTGCGCAACCAGTTCTCGTGGACACGGGAGAGCAGGAAGATCTCGTAGTCCATGCTCAGTCCGAAGATGATCGCGAACATCATCATCGGCACATAGCTCTCGATGGGCACCTTGCCGTTGACGCCCAGCGCGGGCCCGCCCCAGCCCCACTGGAAGACGGCCACGACGACACCGTACGAGGCCCCGATGGACAGGACGTTGAGGACGGCCGCCTTGACCGCGACGAGCAGACCGCGGAAGACGGCGAGGATGATCAGGAACGCGAGGCCGACCACGACACCGATGATCAGGGGCAGCCGGCTCGCGACGATGTCGCGGAAGTCGACCTGGGCGGCGGTGGTGCCGGTGACGTAACCGTGGGCCGTGGTGCCGGAGACCGCGTCCGGGAGGGTGTGGTGGACCAGACGGTTCGTCAGGTCCGTGGTGGAGGCGCTCTGCGGGGATTCCTTCGAGTAGACCGTGCTGATCAGGACGTCGCCGTCCTTGGTGGGTGTCAGCGGGGTGACCGTGGAGGCCCCGGCGACGGCGTCGAGGGTCTTCTGGGCCTGCGAGGAGAGCGCGGAGCGCTGCGACGAGGGCACGGAGGTCTGGTCGACGACGACGGTGAGCGGACCGTTGGAGCCGGGGCCGAAGGCGTTCGTCATCAGGTCGTAGGCGCGGCGGTCGGTGAAGGAGGTGGGGTCGGCGCCGTCTCCGATGTGGCCGAGCTGGATCGAGAACAGCGGGATGGCGAGGACGACGACGGTCGTGACGCCTGCCGCCAGGAACTGCCAGGGCCGGCGCTCCACGCGTTGGGCGTAGCGGTGCCAGGTGCCGGTCGGCTCGGTTCCGGGCTCGGCGTCGGTCTCGGCGACGGGGCGCCGGACGTGGTAGCGGTCGATGCGTCTGCCGATCAGCCCGAGCATGGCCGGGACCAGCGTCAGCGCGCCGATGACCGCCGAGACGACCGTCGTGGCGGCCGCCAGGCCCAGTTTCCCGATGAAGCTCACGCCGGACGCGTACAGGCCCCCGAGCGCGATGATCACCGTGCAGCCGGAGACGAGCACGGCCCGCCCGCTGGTGGCGGTGGCGTGCCCCGCGGCATGGACCGGATTCGCGCCGTTCATGAGGTTCTGGCGGTGGCGGGTGATCTGGAACAGGGCGTAGTCGATGCCGACGCCGAGGCCGATCATGGTCGCCAGGGTCGGCGAGACGGTGGCGAACGTGAACGCCGCCGCGAGCAGTCCGAGGATCGCGAGCCCGCCGACGGCGCTGACCAGTGCCGTGAACAGGGGCAGACCCGCGGCGATCACGCTGCCGAAACCGATCAGCAGGACGACGATCGCGACGCCGAAACCGATCAGTTCGCTCACCCGGTCGTCGGGGGCGGGCCGGCCCAGTTCGCCGAGGGGTCCGCCGTATTCGACCTGGGCGCCGGCCGAGCGCAGCGGCTGAACCGCCTTGTCCACTCCGTTCAGGTAGTTGTCGCCCAGGGTCGAGGGCTGTACGTCGAAGCGCACGGTGATGTAGCCGGTCTTCCCGTCGGAGGAGAGCGGGCCGACCTTCGAGGCCTGGGTGGACAGCGGGTTCTGCGCCGACAGGACGTGCGGCAGTTTCTGCACGTCGCCGACCGCGGTGGACATCTGCGAGCTCAGCGCCGTGAGGGACTTCTGGCCGTCGTGCAGGACGATCTGGCTGCTGTAGCCGCCCGCCGCGGGATCGTGCTGCTTCAGGACGTCGAGGCCCTTCTGGGACTGCACACCGGACAGCGAGAAGTTGTCCGAGTACTCGCCGCCGAAGGACCGGTTGAGGGCCTGCAGGGCCACGAGGGCGACCAGCCAGGCCACGATGACGATCACGAAGTGCCTGGCGCACCACTCCCCCAGCCGCCGCAGTCCCCCTTTGGCGACGGCCCCCGTTCCCCCTGCGCTGGTGCGGCTCGGTGACATGGCCCTGGTCTTCCTGGTCGGCCAGACGCTCGTACCCCCATTAGACGCCCGGCCGATCACCGCGGCATCTCGGGACGCCTCCGGATGCACACGGGGCCGGGGCGTTGAATGGTGATATCGGAACCGGGTACAGCACCGGGACCGACCACAGGATCCGGACCCGAGGAGCGCAGATCATGCCGATGTCACAGCCCGACGCGTCCGGGTCGTCCGAGGACCGCGTCACCCCGGACGACCTGCTCCACACCCGTACCGGCACCGAGGTCTCGCCCGAGGACCTGGTCCTCGCCTCGGGCAAGGACGTCACGCCACGCAGTCTGGAATGGGCCCGCCACAAGCTGGAGACCGAGGGCCCCGCCGCCATGGAGAAGCTGCTGCCGTAGGCGGCTTCCGCCAAGAGGCCGCCGCCGTAAGCGCGTTCCGCGCGGCAGCCGCCACCACAAGCCCCCTTCCGCATACCCCCGGCGCCGCGTCAGTCCGCCGCGCCGGGGCCGTCGTGCTCCAGGCACAGCACCGGCACCCGCTGGACGAGGTTGTTGGCGAAGCCGCCGCGGTTCCAGGGCTGCCGGAGCGGCTGGATGTGCCCCTGCGCGTCGGTGGCCCGTGCCATGAGCTCGTGCTCGCCCGGGGTCGCGGTCCACGTGTGGTGCCAGCGGCGCCACGCCCACCGCCGCCCGTCGTCCGGCTCCAGACCCGCCTCGTGCCAGCTGTGCCCGGCGTCGGTGCTGACCTCGACCCGGATCACCGGTGCCCGCCCCGACCAGGCGCGCCCCTCCAACTCGACCGGACCTGGCCGCACCACCCTGGTCCGGGACATGAAGTCCGGGAAGCCGGGCGGGACGAGCAGGGCGCGCGGCACGATCCGGGTGACCGGCTCGCCCTCCTCGCCGGACTCCTGCCGCAGCCGGTAGGCCACGCTCTGCTGGAAGCCGGTGAACGGGGCGTCGACGACGGTGACTTCGCGCAGCCACTTCACATGGGCCATGCCGTACCACCCCGGCACGACCAGCCGTAGCGGCCATCCGTGCTGCGGCGGCAGCGGGGCCCCGTTCATCGCGTAGGCGACCAGCACCTCGGGCTCGGTGCCGGTGGCCACGTCGATCGGCAGGGCCCGCTGGTAGTCCTGTTCGACCCCGCGCTCCAGCCCGTGGTCGGCGCCGGTGAAGACCACGTCCACCGCGTCGGCCTCCACACCCGCCTCGGCGAGCAGCAGCCGCAGCGGCACACCCGTCCACTCGGCGGTGCCGACCGCCTCGACGAGCCAGGGCTGGCTGACCGGGCGGGGGGTGAGCAGGGCCCGCCCGTTGCCCGCGCACTCCAGGGTCACGCGGGTGGTGACCTCGGGGAAGGCCCGCAGTCCGGCCGGGTCCAGCCGCAGCGGACGGCGGACCCGGCCCGCGACCGTCAGCGGCCAGGGGGTGTCCTCGGGGACGTACGGGATGTCGTAGTGGGTCAGTACGTAGTGCAGGCCCGGCGGGGTCACGTCGTAGCGCAGGGCCTCCAGGGGGAGGCCGTGGTTGCGGGTGGCCAGCGCCAGTTCGTCGGGACCGATGCCCTCGTCGGGGGCGGCCAGCCGGGCGGGTGTGCTCGTGTCGGCGAGTCGATGGCCCATGGCGGCATTATCGCCCTTTGTGACGGAATGCGGCCGGATCCGGGTCCATGGAAAACGGGACGCGTCGCGGTCGGGCGGGAGCCGGACCGGAGTCAACCAGCCCATGATCTCCGGGAGTTCGGGCCGGTCGTTGCCCGTTCACCCTTTCGAAGAGGGGCTTCGGGCTGTCAGACTCCGGAGGGTGCCCGACTTCGACATGCTTGTCATCGGATCCGGCCCGGGCGGCCAGAAGGCCGCCATCGCCGCGGCCAAGCTCGGCCGCCGGGTCGCCGTCGTCGACCGCCCCGACATGGTCGGCGGGGTCTCCATCCACACCGGGACCATCCCGTCCAAGACGCTGCGCGAGGCGGTGCTTTACCTCACCGGTCTCACCCAGCGCGATCTGTACGGGCAGAGCTACCGGCTCAAGGAGGACATCACCGTCGCCGACCTGACCGCGCGCACCCAGCACGTGGTCAGCCGCGAGGTCGACGTCATCCGCAGCCAGCTCTCCCGCAACCACGTCTCCCTCTTCGCCGGCACCGGCCGGTTCGTCGACCCGCACACCGTCGCGCTGCGCGAGGTGACCGGGCATGAACGCCTGATCAGCGCGGAGAACATCATCATCGCGACCGGCACCCGGCCGGCCCGGCCGGACAGCGTCGAGTTCGACGGCCGTACGATCATGGACTCCGACAACGTCCTCGACCTCGAACGCGTCCCGCGCTCCATGGTCATCGTCGGCGCCGGGGTGATCGGCATGGAGTACGCCTCCATGTTCGCCGCGCTCGGCAGCAAGGTCACGGTCGTCGAGAAGCGCGCCGGGATGCTGGACATGTGCGACGTCGAGGTCATCGAGTCGCTCAAGTACCACCTGCGGGACCTCGCCGTGACCTTCCGGTTCGGGGAGACGGTCGCCGCGGTCGAACGGCATACGCGGGGCACGCTCACCGTCCTGGAGAGCGGCAAGAAGATCCCCGCCGACGCGGTGATGTACTCGGCGGGCCGGCAGGGCCTGACCGGCGGACTCGACCTGGACAAGGCCGGGTTGACCGCGGACCGGCGCGGCCGGATCACGGTCGACGAGCACTACCGCACCGAGGTCGGACACATCTACGCCGTCGGTGACGTCATCGGCTTCCCCGCCCTCGCGGCCACCTCGATGGAGCAGGGGCGGGCCGCGGCCTACCACGCCTGCGGAGAGCCGGTCGGTCACATGGACGACCTCCAGCCCATCGGCATCTACACCATCCCGGAGATCAGCTTCGTCGGCCGGACCGAGGACCAACTCACCGAGGACCGCGTGCCGTTCGAGGTCGGCATCTCCCGCTACCGCGAACTGGCCCGCGGCCAGATCATCGGCGACTCGCACGGCATGCTGAAGCTGCTGGTCTCCCCCGGGGACCGCAAGCTGCTCGGCGTGCACTGCTTCGGCACCGGCGCCACCGAGCTGATCCACATCGGCCAGTCCGTGATGGGCTGCGGCGGCACCGTCGACTATCTGGTCGACGCCGTGTTCAACTACCCGACCCTCGCCGAGTCCTACAAGGTCGCCGCGCTGGACGCCACCAACAAGCTCCGGCAGATCGACCACATCGGCGACTGACGCGACCGGGTCACAGGTCGGGCGGTTCCCGGTCCTCGACGACGTGGACGGCGGCCTCCTCGGCGCCGGCCGCCCCGCCGTCGATGCCCACGTCCGAGGCGATCTCCTCCTTCGTGGCGTCGACATGGGCGCCCTCGTCCGGGGCGAGAAGGCGTCCGGCGCGCTCCTCACCGGCCTCGGGGTCGACGGGTTCGCCCTCGCCCCCGGGCAGGTCGCCGATCTCGTCCCCCGGGGGCGGGCTCACGTCGGGGACCTCCTCGGCGAGGCGTTCGTCGAGGCTCTCGCCGTCGCGCTGTTCGGCGGCCGTGACGCCGTGCCTGGTGACCCCGAGCGGCTTCTCCGGCGGCGAGTAGCCCTCGTCCAGGACGTCGTCGTAGTCGCGCTCGTCGACGGCGTCCTGCAGGTCCAGCGGCGCCGCGTCCTCCTGCTCCTCGTTGCCTGCGGTGGGCTGGTAGACGTCGTCGGCCATCGGGTCGGTGCCCATGGATACCTCCTGGCGCCCTGCGGCGGTTCGTTCTCCCTACGGTGTCCCGATCCGCGTTTCCCGCCTCGCGCGGTCCAACCCCGGGTGTCACGGGCGGCTCAGGCGATTACCCCCTGGTCAATCTTGAACGGTCAAGGAGTGGGGCTATCATCACTCGCACACACGCTGTGACCGCCCGGCGACTGACCGGCCGAGCGCGATGAACCACGCCTTCCCCCATCCCTGCCGCGAGGCGAACCCCCACGGTTCGGGGACGGGTTCACCACCCCCCACCGCCTCCAACGACGTCGGGGCCGGGCCGGCCTGACGTCGTGCACCAACGGAAAGCAGCGCAGCCATGAGCATCAACAGGGGAAGAGGGCTGAGGGCCAACGCCCTCGGCACGTTCGACACGGTGGTGATGGCCGTGGCGGGCAGCGCCCCCGCATACTCCATCGGCGCCACCACGGCGGTCCTCGTCGGCGCGGTCGGGCTGGCCAGCCCGGCCGCTCTTCTGTACTGCGTGATACCGATGCTGGGCATCGCCCTCGCCTTCAGCTACCTCGGCCGCATCGACGTGAACGCGGGCGCCAGCTACTCCTGGGTCGGCCGTACGCTCCATCCGTTCCTCGGGTTCATCAGCGGCTGGGCGCTGGTGATCTCGGCGACCATCTTCATGGTCGCGGGCTCCCTGCCGGCCGGTTCGATGACGCTGGCCCTGTTCGACTCCCATCTCGCCGACAACACGGCGCTGTCGACGGTGGTCGGCGCGGCCTGGTTCGTGGTCATGCTGCTCGTGGTGCTGGGGGGCGCCCGGCTGACCGTGCGCGCCCAGCTCGTCATGTCCGGCATCGAACTCGCCTTACTCGCCCTGTTCGCGGTCCTCGCCTTCTTCCACACCGGCAACGCCCGGACCTTCGACTGGTCGTGGCTCGGCTTCTCGCACTTCGACGGGGTGGCCGGCTTCGCCTCGGGCGCGCTGGTCGCCGCCTTCTACTACTGGGGCTGGGACGTCACCAGCAACCTGAGCGAGGAGACCCGCAACAGCCGTCGTACGACCGGACTCGCGGGCCTCATCGGAGTGGGTATCGTCTTCCTGCTCTTCGAGGTGTTCACCATCGCCGTGAACGTCATCCTGACCTCGAAGCAGATCGACGACAACGACGCCAACGTGCTGGGCGCGCTCGGTGAGGAGATCTGGCCGGGCCTGGGCGGCAAGCTCCTGATCGTGGCGGTGATGCTGTCGACCATCGCCACCCTGGAGACCACCCTCATCCAGGTCACACGCTCCCTGTTCGCGATGGGCCGCGACCGTACGATGCCCTCCGCGCTGGGCCGGGCGCACCGCACCTGGAACACGCCGCACGTGGCGATCGTCGTGGTCGGCGGGGTGGCGCTGGCGATGTTCATCGCCTCCAACGCACTGGGTTCGGTCGGCGACATCCTCAAAGACGCGATCGCGGCGATCGGACTGCAGATCGCCGTCTACTACGGCCTCGCGGGCCTCGCGGCGGTCGTCGCGTACCGCAAGATGCTGCTGAAGTCGCCGACCAACTTCCTCTTCGGCGGCCTGTGGCCGCTGTTCGGCGCCCTGTTCATGTTCTGGATATTCGTGGAGTCGCTGAGCGAGCTGTCCACCGCCGCGCTCTCCATCGGCATCGGCGGGCTGGCCGTCGGGCTGGTGCCGATGTTCTGGTACTGGCGGCAGGGCAGTGACTACTACCGTCCGGCCCGGCTGGACGCCAGCCGCACGGTGGAGGCAGAGTACGTCCCCGACGATCTGACGGCCACGAACTCCCGTGCCTACGAGGGTCTCTCCACCGACTTCTGAGGAAGGCACCGATGGCGCGAGACCGTTTCGCTCCGGACTTCGACCCCGACTGCGGGGACGCCCGCCTCACCGACGCCTCGCAGGACATCGTCATCGGCCGCTGGCAGGGCCTGAGGGACCTGCTGCGGGCCACCGGCGCCGACTGGCTCGCACGCGGCCACCGGGTCCGGCTGCTCGCGCAGGCCTGCGCGAGCAGTTCCACCGCGGAGACCTGGCTGGCCGCCGAGCCCACCAGCGCCGACGCGATGGTGCTGCGGGCGGCGACCGAGACGGCCCGTGCGTTCAACGTGGCCATCGCGGCCGGCCGGGGCATGCCGATCGACCCGCACCGCGTCGACATCGCGGTGACGGCGTGCCTGCAGGCGGCGCAGGCGTACCTGGACGACCCGACGCCGTGGATCTCACTGATCTCCGTGGCCCGGCTGTATCCGCAGGGGGTGCGGCGGCAGGAACTGGCGCGCTGGTGGGACGAGTTGCACCAGCGCGACCCGTACAACGTGGAGGGCCATCTGCAGGTCCTGCACTACTACTCGGCGCGCTGGCACGGCAGTCACGGCCTGATGTACGACTTCGCCCGCGACGCCGCCGGTGTGGCACCCCCGGGATGCGCGCTGCCGGTGCTGGTGCAGTACGCGCGTGTGGAGGAGTACCGCCATGCCGTGGACTCCGGCCAGGGCGACCGGACCTCTGTCGGCCTGGGGCAGTACTGGAGCAACGACGGCGCCCGCAGCGACGTGCGCCGCACCTGGCAGCGCTGGATCATGGGCCGCATGGACGGCCCCGTCGCGCCCGGGGAACTGCGTGACGTGAACTATCTGACGCACGCCGCCTGTCTGGCGGGCGACAGGGAGGTCGCCGCCGCCCTGCTGCGGATGCTGGGCCCGCGGGCCACCTGGACGCCCTGGTCGTACACGGGAGATCCGGAGAAGCAGTTCGTCAAGTGGCGCAAGGAGCTGAAGGTGCGCGGCTGAGCGACGGCGGGCCTACTCGGCGGGCTGTTCGGCCGGCCGGGCCAGGCCCGCCGTCCACTTCTCCTCGATGCGGCCGAGCTTCCACACCAGCAGGGCCACGATCCAGGTGGCGAAGAACAGGCCGACGATGACGAAGCCGACGATGTTCAGGTCGAGTCCGGCCACCCAGTCCCAGAAGAAGCCGTGCAGACCGAGCTTCTCGGCGAGCAGGCCGAGGAGTTCGACGGTGCCGATGAGCAGGGCCACGGCGACCGAGAGGCCGGTGATGGTCAGGTTGTAGTAGACCTTGCGGACCGGCTTGGAGAAGGCCCAGCCGTAGGCGAAGTTCATGAACGAGCCGTCGATGGTGTCGAGCAGCGACATACCGGCGGCGAACAGAACGGGCAGACACAGGATCGCGTACCAGGGCAGCCCCGAGGCGGCGCCCGAGCCGGCCAGCACGAGCAGCGCGATCTCGGTGGCGGTGTCGAAGCCGAGGCCGAAGAGGAGGCCGAGCGGATACATCTGCCAGGACTTGGTGATCGACTTCATGACACGGCCCAGCAGCCGGTTCATGAAGCCGCGGTTGTCGAGCTGTTCCTCCAGGGCCGCCTCGTCGAAGTGGCCGTGCCGCATCTGGCGGAAGACCTTCCAGATCCCGGCCAGGATGACCAGGTTGATCGCGGCGATGACGTACAGGAAGGTCCCGGAGACGGCCGTGCCGATCAGGCCGGTGACGTCGTGCAGCCGGGAGTTGTCGTCGCGGACGGGCCCGGCCACCGCCTTCACCCCGAAGGAGAGCAGCAGCGCCAGCACGAAGACGACGCTGGAGTGTCCGAGCGAGAACCAGAACCCGACCGACAGGGGCCGCTTGCCCTCGCCCATCAGTTTGCGGGTGGTGTTGTCGATGGCGGCGATGTGGTCGGCGTCGAAGGCGTGCCGCATGCCGAGCGTGTAGGCGGTCACGCCGATGCCGATGCCGAAGGACTTCTCACCGATGCTGTAGTGCTGGGGCGCGACGATCCCGACGAGCGTGAACCACCCGATGACGTGCAGGGCGATGACGAACGCCGCCATCCCGCCGACCCTGGCCCACTCCTCCCGCGTCATGGAGGTGCGGACGCGGTGCCAGGTGGAGCCGGTGGCGGGAGCGGGCGGAGCGATGTCTTCGATGGCCGTCACAGACGCCATGTTCTCGTACTTGCAAATGATGTGCAGTAAAGGTCGTGATCGCTCTCCGTCATGAAAGGGTAAAGGAACGGTCGGTGCCTGCCCCGGTCAGGGGGCCGCGTTCGGCCCGTCGGGGCGGCTGTGGCGCTGCTCCACCATCTCCCGGCTGAGCTGCTCGGTCTCCTCCTCGGTCAGCCGCTCGAAGCCCTCCTCGGTGATGACCGACACGATGGGGAAGATCCGCCGGCCGATGTCCGGCCCGCCGGTCGCGGAGTCGTCGTCGGCCGCGTCCCACAGCGCCTGAAGGGCCGCCAGGGCCGCCTCGCGCCGGTCCATGCCGGTGCGGAAGAGCTTCTTCAGGGCGCCCCGGGCATACGGCGATCCGGAGCCGTCGGCGTGGAAGTCGTACTTCTCGTAGAGGCCGCCGGCGACGTCGAAGCCGAAGATGCGGCCGCCCCGGCCCTCGGGGGCCGCGAGGTCGTAGCCGGCGAGGAGCGGGACGACGGCGAGGCCCTGCATGGCCTGGCCTAGGTTCTGCCGGATCAGGCCCGCGAGCCGGTTGGCCTTCGCGCCGAGGGTCATGGGGATGCCCTCGATCTTCTCGAAGTGGGTCAGCTCGACCTGGTACAGCTTCACCATGTCCAGGGCGAGTCCGACGGAGCCGGCGAAGGCCACGGCGGTGTGGTCGTCCGCGGGGTGCACCTTCTCCAGGTCGCGCTGGGCGATGAGGTTGCCCATGGTGGCCCGGCGGTCGCCGGCGATCATCACACCGTCGCGGTAGGTGAGGGCGAGCACGGTGGTGCCGTGCGGGAACCGGTCGGGCGCGGCCCGGACACCGTCGGGGAACGGGCGGCGGGTCGGCAGCAGTTCGGGGTGGTGCGCCGCCAGGAACTCGGTGAAGGACGCGGTCCCGGGTGTGAAGAACTCCTCCCCCAGCTGTCCCGCCGTCTCACTCTCCGCCATGCCAGTCCCCCTCCTCGTCGCGCCGACAACGAAGTCCTACCTGTAGCGGCGCGCCGGGAAACGCCGCGACCGCTCACAACGCCCCGCGCCGGACGAGCACACCCAGCACCGCCAGGCCCGGCACCAGCGGCAGCCACACCGTCAGCAGGCGGTATCCGAGCACGACGGAGGTGGCCGCGGCGCCGGGCGCCCCGGCGGTGGTGAGCGCGAAGGCGAGGGCCGCGTCGAGGGAGCCGAGACCGCCCGGCGTGGGGAGCAGGGCCGCCGCACTGCTCGCGGCGAGGTAGAGCAGGGCCACCCGGGCGGGGGCGAGCGGCAGGGCGACGGCGCGGGTGACGGCGATGAGAACCAGGGAGTGGAGCGCGACGAAGGCGAACGAGCCGCCCCACAGCGCCGCCACCCGCGCCGGCCGGCCGTGCAGGACTCTGATGTCGGCCGCCACGGCGGTCAGAGCCGGACGGCACCGGCGCCACAGCGGGACGCAGGCCAGGACCAGGGCGACCGCGACAGCGGCGGCCACGCCTCCCCCGGACACCCGCGGCACCCTGAGAACGCCGGGACAGAGCACGGCGAGTACGGCGATCAGCGCGCCGCGCACCACGACTCCGGCCGCGGCCTTCACCCCGAGGGCGGCGACCGCGCGGCCGACGGGCAGCCCGCAGCGCGTCAGGAAGCGGAGGTTGACCGCTCCCGTGCCGACACCGGCCGGCAGCAGGTGGCCCGCGGCGGTGGCGGCGAACTGCGCGGCCAGCAGCCGCCCTCGGGGCAGCCGCCGCAGCACGGCGCCCTGCTGGGCGAGCGCCGCACCCGCCCAGGTCGCCGCGGCGGCCCCGGCGCCGATCAGGAGCCAGCCCCGGTCGGCGACGGCGAGCCGCAGCGCACCGGTGTGCAGCACGGGCCAGTGCCGCCGGGCCAGGTACACGGCCCCGAGCAGGACGGCCAGCGACAGGGCGCTGTGCAGGTAGGCCCGGCGGCGGCTCGGCGCGAGGGCGACCGGCTCGGACGTCATAGGGGCCGCCCTTCGACGCCGTGGCGAAACCGTCGTGAACAGGGTCAAACTAACCCGCGACGGGCGGCTATGCCCTGCTCAGTACCTCCAGGAGCCCGACCCCCGCCCGCTCAACGGGTGGTGGGGCTGCGGTGCGGCGGCTGTTCCGGAGCGGGACGCACCGGCGGTGGCGGCACGGCGCGCACGGCGGGGTCGTCCGCGTGCACCGTCAGGGGCGTCCCGTGGTGGCGGATGGTCAGGGGCGGCCCTGACAGCAGGGTGTACGCGGCCTTGTCCGGGCCGATCTCCACCCGCAGACGGCGGCCGAGGAACTGGAGGTTGAAGGCCAGCCGGCTGAGCCGCTCCGGAAGCCGCGGGGCGAAGCCCAGGGAGTCGCCGTCCCGGCGCAGTCCGCCGAACCCGGCGACCAGGGCGGTCCAGGTACCGGCCAGGGACGCGATGTGCAGCCCGTCGCGGGTGTTGTGCTCCAGGTCCGCCAGATCCATGAGGGCGGCCTCGGCCGTGTAGTCGTAGGCGAGCCGCAGATGGCCCGCCTGGGCGGCGATGACGGCCTGGACGCACGCCGACAGGGAGGAGTCCCGGACGGTCAGGGGTTCGTAGTAGGCGAAGTTGCGGGCGATGTGCTCCTCGTCGAACCAGCTGCCGCACAGGTACATGGCCAGCACCAGGTCGGCCTGTTTGACGACCTGTTTGCGGTAGAGGTCGAAGTACGGGTAGTGCAGCATCAGCGGGTACCGGTCCGGGCCGGTGGCGGCGAAGTCCCAGCGCTGGAAGCGGGTGAAGCCGGCGTGCTGCTCGTGCACGCCCAGTTCGGCGTTGTACGGGATGTGCATCGCCTCGGCCGCGTCCCGCCAGGCGGCGCTCTCCTCGTCGTCGACACCCAGGCGCTCCGCGGCCTCCGGATGGCGTTCGCAGGCGTCCGCGGCGGCCAGCAGGTTCCCGCGGGCCATGAGGTTGGTGTACGTGTTGTCGTCGGCGATGGCGCTGTACTCGTCCGGGCCGGTGACGCCGTCGATGTGGAAGGCGCCCTGGTGGTCGTGGTGGCCGAGGGAGCGCCACAGCCGGGCCGTCTCCACCAGCAGCTCGACGCCGGCCTCGCGCTCGAAGCAGTCGTCCCCGGTCGCCGCCGTGTAGCGCACCGCGGCGTCGGCGACGGCCGCGTTCACATGGAAGGCCGCGGTGCCGGCCGGCCAGTACGCCGACCCCTCCGAGCCCTCGATGGTGCGCCAGGGGAACGCGGCGCCCCTCAGGCCTAGCTGGGCCGCGCGCTCCCGGGCCGCGTCCAGGGTGCTGTGCCGCCAGCGCAGCGCCTCGGCGACCGAGTCGGGCGCGGTGTAGGTGAGCAGGGGCAGCACGAAGGTCTCGGTGTCCCAGAAGGCGTGGCCGTCGTAACCGGAGCCGGTCAGGCCCTTGGCGGGGATGGCTCGCTGTTCGGCGCGTGCCCCGGCCTGCAGCACGTGGAAGAGGGCGAAGCGCACGGCCTGCTGGATCTCCTCGTCGCCCTCGACCTCGACGTCCGCGCGCGCCCAGAAGTCGTCGAGGTAGCTCCGCTGCTCCTCCAGCAGGCCCTCCCAGCCGCTGTGCCCGGCCGCCGCCAGGGCGGCCTCGACCTGGTCGCTCATGGCGGGCCGGGAGCGGACGGCGGACCAGCCGTGGGCGACCAGCTTCTCCACGCGCAGGCGTTCGCCGGGCTCCAGCACCGAGGTGACGGTCAGCCGCGCCACGTCCACGTTGCTCTCGCTGGCCGCCGTGGTCCGTTCCGGGCCGCTGACCTGGTGGTCGGCGGCCACCGCCACCCGCAGCCCGCTGCGCCTGGTGCGGTGCACCAGACGCAGCCGGTGGCCGACGGCGACGTCCTCCTCGGCCTCCAGCGGAGACTTCAGGACCTGGGAGGCGCGCGGGTCGCCGTTGGGTCCGGGCAGGCTCTCGTTGGTGACCAGCTCCGACTGGATCACCACCCGGGAACGGCTGCCGACGGCCTCCACCTCGTAGGCGACCGCGGCGATCGCCCGCTGGGTGAGCGAGACCATGCGGGTGGAGCGCACCCGGACGGTGGAGCCGGCGGGCGAGGTCCACTCGCAGGTGCGTTCCAGTACGCCCCGCCGCAGATCGAGGACCCGCTCGTGGGAGATCAGCCGGCCGTAGCGCAGGTCGAAGGGCTCGTCGTCGACGAGGAGCCTGAGGACCTTGCCGTTGGTGACGTTGATGACGGTCTGGCCGGACTCCGGGTAGCCGTATCCGGCCTCCGCGTACGGCAGCGGGTGCGTCTCGAACACACCGCCGAGGTAGGAGCCGGGCAGGCCGTGCGGCTCCCCCTCGTCGAGGTTGCCGCGCCAGCCGACATGCCCGTTGGACAGCGCGAAGACGGACTCGCTCTGCGCGAGAAAGTCCAGTTCGAGGCGGGTCTCACGCACGGTCCACGGTTCCACGGCGTACGCCCGGTTGGTGATCACGCCCGGCCTCCCAGTTCGGCGAGGTCCTTGACGACGCGGTCGGCGCCGTGCGCGTACAGGGCGTCGGTCTGTCCCACCCGGTCGACACCGACGACGTATCCGAAGTGGCCGGAGCGGCCGGCGTCCATGCCGGCGAGGGCGTCCTCGAAGACGGCGGCCCGCGACGGCTCGACGCCGAGGTCGCGGGCGGCGGCGAGGAAGGTGTCGGGGTGCGGCTTGCCGGGCAGGCCGCGCTCGGCTGCCACCACGCCGTCGATCCGTACGTCGAAGAGGTGCTCCGCCTTGATCGAGCGCAGTACGTCGCGGGTGTTGGCGCTGGAGGAGACGATCGCGGTGCGCAGGCCGTGCGCGCGCACGGCGTCGATGTAGCGCAGGGTGCCGTCGTAGGCCTGGACGCCCTCGCTGCGGATCTTCTCCAGGACCAGGGCGTTCTTGCGGTTGCCGATGCCGTTGACGGTGGGTGCGTCGGGCGGATCGTCCGGGTGGCCCTCGGGCAGTTCGATGCCCCGGGAGGCGAGGAAGGTGCGCACGCCGTCGGCGCGGGGGCGGCCGTCGACGTACTCGTCGTAGTCGGTGGTCGCGTCGAAGGGCCGGAAGCCGTCGCCCTCGCGTTCGCGCAGGAACGCGTCGAAGGTCTCCTTCCAGGCGGCCGCGTGCACGACCGCCGTCCGGGTCACGACCCCGTCGAGGTCGAAGAGGCATGCCTGGATGGTTTCGGGGAGTCCGAGCTGCGTCATACCCGTCCGGTTCCCCGCGCGGGGGGCATCCATCTCATGGCGCGCGCCACATGGGTCAGGCGGCGGGTGGGCGCGGGGCCGATGCCGCCGCCGTCCGGGTGACACACTCTGCGGTGTGCCGCTGACCTTCGACGACCTTCTCACCCGTGCCCGAGCCCTCGGCCGTCCCGGCGAGCGCGCGATCCTCGGCATCGCCGGCAGCCCCGGCTCGGGCAAGACGACGCTGGCCGAGCGCCTGGTGCGGGAGCTGAACGGGACCGGTGATCCGTGGGTGGCGCAGGTCCCCATGGACGGCTTCCATCTCGCCGACGTCGAGCTGGAGCGCCTGGGGCTGCGGGACCGCAAGGGTGCGCCCGAGACGTTCGACGCGGCCGGGTACGCGGCCCTGCTGCGGCGGCTGCGCGAGTGGGAGGACGACGAGGTGGTGTACGCGCCGGGGTTCGAACGCGTACTGGAGCAGCCGGTCGCGGGCGCGGTGCCGGTGCCGCCGACGGCCCGGCTGGTGGTGACCGAGGGCAACTACCTGCTGCTGGAGGACGGCGCGTGGCCCCGGGTGCGGCGGCAGCTGGACGAGGTCTGGTTCTGCGAGCTGGACGAGGAGGAGCGCCTGCGGCGGCTGATCGCCCGGCACGAGGAGTTCGGCAAGGCGCACGAGGAGGCGGTGGCGTGGGTGCTGCGCAGCGACCAGCCCAACGCCGAGCTGGTCGCCGCCACCCGGGACCGGGCGGACCTGGTGGTGCCGGTGGCCGCGCTGGGCCGCCCGTCCCGTACGGGCCTCAGCGGCTGACGGCGCTCAGCGTCAGCGTGGGCTCGCCCCGCTCGTCGTCCGGGCCGATCACCGCGGTGAAGGCGTCCGTCCTGATCGCCAGCCCTTCCTCCGTCCATGCGGCCGACACGGCGATCGGCTCCTGGGAGCCGTACCGGACGGCGAAGACGTGCAGGTCGTCCGGCGCGTCGGGGATCGGGTCCGCCTCCAGCGCCGTAGAGCTCACCAGGTGCCGCCAGCCCTCGTCCGGGTTGCCGTAGCCGCGCGGGTCGGCGGCCAGGGCGAACGCGGCCTGCTCCTGGGTGAGTTCACCGCGGGCGTCGAAGTGCTCGGGGCCCCGCTCCCGCGGGTGGGTCAGCCGCAGGGAGCCCGCCGAGGCGACCGCCGCCGAAGCGGTGCGGAGAACACGGTCGCCGTCGTCCTCGGCGTAGGGCAGTCCGGCCAGCAGGTACGGCGTCCCCTCGAAGCGTTCGACGGCGACCGTCGTCCACAGGGTCGTGCCGTCGGTGACGTACAGGGACCGCACGTGCCGCAGCAGGTGGTCGCGGCCGACGACCGGCTTGGTGACCAGCTTGGCGGTGAGACCGTCGGCGCGCAGGTCCCGTACCCGGACCTCGCCCATGGGGCGGCAGAACACGAAGCCGTCGAGCACCGGTCCGAAGCCGTGCTGGCGGTTGACGGCCGCGGGCAGGTAGTAGGTGCCGGCCGCCTCGACGACCGCCGGGGTCATCCGGTCGTCGAAGGCCACCGAGACCGTACCGGCGCGGAGTTGATGGCGTGCGGGCGCCGCCGACGGCTCGCGGTGCCAGGGTGTGGTGTCCTGGATCTGCCAGACCAGCATCCAGGCGAAGTGCCCGTCGACCCCGCCGTCCGGATGGCACGCGTGCCGTGCCCAGCGGCTGTCGCCGCGGTAGCGGCCCAGGTCCGAGCCGATACGGGCGCCGAAGTACCGCAGCCCCAGGACCGATTCGAAGGCCGAGTGCTGCTCGCTGTAGCGCGGGCCGCCGCTGTCGAACCCGCCGCCGGTCAGTCGGGCGTCGATGTAGCCGGCGAGCGCGTCGCCGTCCTGGGCGAAGACCGGCTCACCGCTGATCCGGTGGGCCTGGGCGAGGAAGGACAGGGAGATCGGGCCGTAGTTGTTGTCGTAGGCGCCGCCGTGCTCGGGGGGCAGAAGCGCTCCGCGGTCGGCGACGCGGTGGGCGCGGATCCGGTCCGCGTACAGCTCCAGCGCCCTGGCGCGCACCGGTCCGCCCTCGGCGTCGGGCAGTTGGCGTGCCAGCATCAGCCCGCCCACCACGCATCCGATCGCCTGGTTGCCGGCCTCCTGCGGATTGAAGAAGGTGGCCTCGCTCAGCCAGCGCCAGTAGCCCCGCGCCACCTCCAGCAGCTCGGCCCGCTGCGCGTCGTCGACCAGGCCGTCGGACAGGTCGAGGACGTTTACCGCCTGGAGCAGCGCCCACACCGTGCTCGGCCAGTCGCCGATGGGGTGCGCGCCGGAGGCCAGGGTGTAACGGGCGTACGGCAGGCCGGAGTCGCGGATCCGCAGATTCGGGTAGCCGGGGTTGTCCTCGGTGTACACGCGCTCACGGAGGTGGAAGGCGAGGCTGCGGTGCACGGCCTCCGGCAGCCGGGGGTCCTTGCCGCGCTGCCAGGCCAGGGCCAGCAGCGAGCTGATGCCGAGGGAGGTGTCGCCGATGTCGTCGACAGTGTCGGGGTGTTCGAGGTTGCCCTCCGGCGTGAGCCGGGCCAGGCCCTGCTCGACGACGTCGGCGAGGACGGTGTCGTACGCCTCCGGGGTGTCCGGGAGGTCGTGCAGCGGGCCGCGCTGGTGGAGGAGGTGCACGGGTGGATCAGCCCTTCATGCCGGAGATGGCCATGGCGTGGGTCGTCGAGGGTCAGAGGGCGGGTGCGGGGCGGCGGGCGCGCAGTGCGACGGTCAGGGTCCGGGGGCCGTGTCCGCCGATGTAGAGGCGGTTGCCCCTCGTCGCGTCGGTGCCGCCCACCAGGGTGTGGTCCTGACCCGGGTCGTAGCGTAGTACGTCGCCGTGCTCCGGCCCGGCGAGCGGTCCGCCCGCCTCGACGCCGACGTCGACCCGGATCTCGTCGCCGCCGGCCCGGTAGGTCGCCGAACCGGCCGTCAGACACCAGCGGCCGTCGCCGATCGGTACGGCGCCCTCCAGCACTCCGCCCGGCCGGAAGGTCAGTTCGAGGGCCCAGGGCACCGGTGGTCCGCCGATGTCGATCCGCAGGTCGGCACCGTCCTCCCGCAGGTCCGCCTCGACGCGGGTGGTGTGGGAGACCTCGTCCCGGGGCCGGTCGGGGAAGGCCATCGCGGCCGAGAAGCGTCCCTCGTCCGTCAGACGGTAGGCGCCGTCGTCCCGGCGCTGGTCCGGCGGGAGCGGCTGGTAGTAGGCGGCGGTCAGGGTCTCGGTGAGCTCGTACCGGTGCTCGGTGAGCCGTCGCATGTCGGCGGCGCGGAAGGGGCCCAGGTCGAAGAACCCCCGGGACAGGCGGACCGCGTCGAGGACGGCCTCGCCGGCGAACAGCCGCAGGAAGGTGGGGTTGCAGGCGAGGCCCGAGCGGATGCGCCGGTGTTCGGGTACGTCCGAGCCGCCGTACAGGACGCTGTGCGCCGTGGCGGAGGCCCGGGAGGCGAGGCGTGCCGTGGTGAAGTACCGGTCGCGGGGCAGCGCTTGCGGCTCCGGTGCCGGCAGGGCGCGGCAGAGGTCGGGGGTGAGGAGGGTCTGGGCGAGCAGGTCGGGGTCGTCGATGCCGCCGGCGGCCGCGAGCCGTGCCGCCCGGCTGAAGTCGCCCCGGCCGGTGCGGATCGCGAGCAGCCGGTAGTGCGGCAGACAGTGGGCCAGGGGGAAGGGGTGGTTCTGGTCCTGCCGCCGCGAGTGGACGGTTTCCACGGTGGCGTCCGGCCGGATGAGATCCAGGGTCGCGGTGAGGTTGCGTTCCACGGCGTCCCGCAGGTCGGTGCGGCCGAGGACGTCGGCGAGCAGCAGCAGCGACGGGTTGGAGACATGGGTCGCGTAGACGGCGCTGCGTTCGGAGTACAGGCCTTCGGCGTCGATGTCGACGCCCTCGGCGAGCCAGGCGTCGACACGGTCGAGCAGCCGGTCGTCCGGGAACGACCGGTGCAGCCGGGCCAGCGCCGCGCACAGTTCCCAGCGGTGGTTCGGCGTGTGCACCCCGCCGGTCCGAAGCCTCTCGGACGCCGCGCCGGCGATCTCGGCGAGAGCGGTGGCGACCTCGCCGAGTTCCGGCCCCGCGTCCACGGCCAGGACGTGCGCGTCGCACACGTCGTTGACGGTGAACGCGGAATCCGGCGGGGACTGCACGTTGTCGCCTCCGGCGAAGAGACCGGAGGAGGTCTGCAGGGCCCGCAGAGCGGTGAGGTGGGTCATCGCGGCGGCGACGGCCGGCGCACTGCCGTGGAGCACCGAGTGCGGTGAGCGGTACGCCGCGAGCAGTGCCTTCACCCGGCGCGCCAGATCGCGGTGGGGCACACCGGCCGGCTCCTCGTCCGGGCGGGCCGCCGACGGGGCGGCCAGCCGGTCGGCGGCGCGGGCCGCCTCGTCGACGAACTCGCGGTCGAGCCCGAGCTGCACGGTCAGTCCTTCAGTCCGGCGTTGATGTCGGCGCTCATGACGTAGCGCTGGAAGACCAGGAAGATCACGATCAGCGGGATCATGGAGATCACCGAGGCGCCGAGCAGGACCGACCAGTTGATGTTCTGTGCGCCGACGATGCTCTGGATGCCGATCTGGACGGTGAACTTGTTGGGGTCGTTGAGCATCAGCAGGGGCCAGATGTAGTCGTTCCACCGCCACTGGAAGGACAGGATGGCGAGGGTGAGCATGATCGGCCGGGACAGCGGCACCATGATCCGCAGGAAGATCGACAGTTCGCGGGCGCCGTCGATGCGCGCCGCCTCCACGAGCTCGTCGGGAACCGTCAGGAAGAACTGGCGGAACATGAAGCATCCGGTCGCGGTGAGCACGGCCGGGAGGATGATGCCGGCGAAGGAGTTGTAGAGGCCGAGGTTGCGGACCACCAGGAACTCGGGGGCGAGCATGACCTCGCCCGGCAGCATCGTGGTGGCCAGGATGCAGAGGAAGAAGGCCTTGAGCCACCTGTTGTCGTACTTGGCCAGCGCGTAGCCGGTGCAGCAGCTGACGCCCACCGTGAGGATCGTCGTGATCACGCACACGAGGGCGGTGTTGATGAAGTACTGGGAGAAGTTGGCGCTGTCCCAGGCCGCCTTGAAACCCGACAGCGTGGGATTGTGCGGAACCAGTGTCAGCGGATAGGAGAACAGGTCGCTGGAGGGCTTGAAGGAGCTGAGGACGAACCACAGCACCGGAAACCCGTACAGACAGGCCATGATCCACAGCAGGGTCGTCGCGGACACCGCCTGCCGCAGCCCACCGGTGTTCGCGCCGCGGGGTCTGTTCTTGGAGGCGGCCCGTCCGGGACCCTTGGCGACCGGGCGTGGGATGTCTGTGGTTGTCATCGGTTCTCCACCCGCCGGTTGACGATCAGCTGCACGATCGCGACGGCCATCAGGATGAGCATGAGCACGAACGACGCGGCGCTCGCGTAGCCGATCTGGCCCCTCTTGAAGCCGGTGTCGTAGATGTACTGGACCAGGAGGTTGTTCGAGGTGCCGGGGCCGCCGTTGTTGAGGGCCACGAACACCGGGTATTCCTTCATCGCGTTGATCGTGTTGAGCAGGATGACGATGAACGAGGTGGGCGCGATGCTCGGCAGGGTGATGCTGAAGAACTGGCGCCAGGGGCCCGCGCCGTCGAGCGAGGCCGCCTCGTAGTACGACACCGGTACGTTCTTGATCGCCGCGATGAACAGCAGCATCGTGAAACCCGTCCAGGTCCAGGCCGCCGCCATCACCACCACGAGCAACGAGAGGTCCGCGTTCGACTGCCACGGAACGGCGTCTCCGCCGAACTTCTCGATGATGTAGTTGACCAGTCCGAAGTTCTCGCCGAACATCCACCGCCACAGGACACCCACGACGATGGGCGACAGCAGCCACGGGATGAAGAAGATGACGCGGGCGACCGACGAGCCCTTGGCGTTCTTGCTCACCACCAGGTTGGCGGCGAGCAGCGAGACCGCGAAGTTCAGTGGGACGAAGAGCACGGCGTACAGCAGCGTGCGGGTCAGCGCGTCGTAGAACGTGGAGTCCCCGAACAGGTTGTGGTAGTTGTCCAGTCCGATGAACTGGAACGCCCCCACACCCGTGTAGTTCGTGAACGAGTAGACGAGCCCGATCACCGCCGGCCACACGAAGAAGAGCGAGAAGAGCACGACGTTGGCCGCGATGAGGACGAGCGGCGCAAGGGTGTACTTACTGCGTCTCCTGGGCGGGCTCGCGGCGACCGCCGAGGCGCTTTTTGTCATCTTCCTGACTCCGTGCTGGTGGAATGGATTCCGGTGGGCTCACGCCCTGATCCCTGCGTCTCGCGGGCGCGCCCGAGGCCGGGCGGCGGAGTGGTGATCCGCCGCCCGGCCCACTGGCTCAGGATGCGCCGCCGACCTGCTGGTTGTAGCCGGCCACGATGTTCTCCAGGGCCTTGTCGGACGACTGCTGGCCGTTGATCGCCTTGCCGAGTTCCGTCTTGGTCGGGTCCTCGGTGAGGCTCTTGCCCTTCAGCGCCCACTGCGTCTGCGCGTTGTTGAAGTAGCCGGAGATCGGGGCGTAGAGCGGGATCTCCTGGTTGTACAGCTTGAACGCCGCCTGCGCCGCCGCGGAGGTGAAGGGGTACTTCGGGTTCAGACCGCTCTCCACCGGCAGGAACCCGGAGGACTCGACGAGCTGGGTGTACTGCTTCGGGTCGTAGACCCAGTTCAGGAACTTCTTCGCGGCGGTGGCCGCGGCACCGTTGTTGTTGAAGCCGACCATCATGCCGCCGCTGTTGACGTCACTGGCCTGCACCGGCTGGGCGGGGGTCGGGACGCTCGCCCAGCCGAACTTCTTGATGCTCTCCGCGAAGGAGGCGACCTGCCAGACGCCGGACCAGTAGGCGACCACGTCACCGCTCTGGAACATGGCGGACGGGTCGGCGCCGCTCGTCCACACCGACTTCGGCATGGTCTTGTCGTCGTTCCAGCCGACGAAGGTCTTCACGGCCTTCTTGGTCGCGTCGTCCACCGAGAACTTGCCGGCGGAGTCCGCGTGGACGTACTGGCCGCCCATCTCGTACACCATGGCGCGCAGCCGGGAGGGCGACTGGTCGAACGCCAGGGAGTACTTGGCGCCGGTCTTCTCGCGGACCTTGTCGGCCGCCGCGATGAAGTCGGTCCAGGTCCAGGTCTTGTCGGGGGAGGTCGGGAAGGAGACGTTCGCCTTCTTGAACAGCGACTCGTTGATGAACAGACCGGAGGCGGTGACGTCCGAGGGGACGGACAGCACCTTCCCGGAGGAGTCCTTGGCGAGGAAGTTGGCGTTGATGTTGTAGCTCTTGTTGTCGGCGATGGAGCTCAGGTCGAGCAGCTTGTTCGACCAGATCGGGTCCAGCGCCGGCACGGCCGCCACGTCGGGCAGGGAGTTGGCCTGCGCGGCGTTGTGCAGCTTCGTCGTGTAGCCGTCGTAGGGAATGTTGACGAGCTTGACGCTGACGCCCTCTTCCTTCTTGTACTGCGTGACCAGCTTCTTCCAGCCGGCGTCCTGTCCCGGAACCGTCGAGATCCAGAACGTCAGCGACTTGGAGTTCCCGCCCGAGCCGGACCCCGACCCGCAGGCGGAGAGCAGCAGGGCTCCTGCCGTGGCAACGGCAGCGAGGGGAACCAGGCGGCGCATGCCGCGGCCGAGTCGGCGGGAGCGCCGCACACCCACACGGGTCATTTCGATCCCTTTTCGTCATAGCGGACGGAGCCCGGCGCCGGCCGCTGGTTGTTGCAGGTCCCCGTTTCCTATCACTGCGATTGATTACCCACAAGGGTTGAGGCATCTGTTTGCGAATCCGGGATCTAAGGCCACCTTGGCAACGGGCTGAAGACTGGTAATGTCCCCGCAGTCAGGGAAGACGCAGCGGACGAGACTTATCCTCAGTCCGATGGATTATGGGGGAGGGTTGTGAAGCGACCGGCGCCTCGTACGGCGACAACTCGGCATGTCACCGAGATCAACCGGACCGCGATACTAGACGTTCTCCGGGAACACGGACCACTGTCCCGACGTGACATCCAGCAGCGCACCGGCCTCGGCTCGGCCACCATCGAGCGGCTCTGCTCGGCCCTCATGGAGGAGGGCGCGGTAGAGGCCGCGGGCCAGGTGCGCCAGTCGGTCGGCCGGCCCACGACGCTGCTGCGCTTCGCGTCGTCGGCCCGGGCCATCATGGCCGTCGACGTCACCGAGTACACGGCCCGCGGACGTCTGGTCGACCTGGGCGGCACCACCCTCCACGAGGAGAGCCACACCTTCGCGCTCGAGGGCCAGGACGCGGGTGCCGCGCGCATCGACGGGCTGCTGCGGCTCGTCGACCGGCTGACCTCCCCCGAAACGGGCGTGACCGCGCCGATCGTCGCCGTCGGCATCACGGTCCCCGGCATCGTGCACGAGGGCGTGGTCACCAAGGCGGTCGAGCTCGACTGGCAGGAGGTGCCGCTGGCCGACATCGTCTCGGCCCGCAGCGGGCTGCCGATCCTCGTCGAGAACGACGCCAACGCGACGGCCTACGGCGAGTGGACCAGCGGCGCCCTGGCGGGCGCGGGCAGCGCCGTCGCACTCGTCCTGGGCGCCAGGCTCGGCGCGGGCATCATCAACGAGGGGCGGCTGCACCGGGGCCACCGCTCGGCCGCGGGCGAGATCGGTTTCCTGCTGACCTCCAGCGCGTCCTTCTCCCGGTACTTCACGGAACAGGGCGACGTCGACTCGGCCCTGGCCGCGCAGGTGCAGCCGTTCGCCGCCCGCGAGGGGCTGCACGGCAAGCGCGTCGGTCCCGCGTTCCGCGCGATGATGGCCTGCTGCCGGGCCGGCGACAGCGAGGCCGAGCGGGCCCGCGACGAGTTCTTCGACTCCATCGCCCTCGCCCTCGTCGCCACCTCGGTCGTGCTCTCGCCCCAGGTCATCGCCCTGGCCGGCGCGTTCGCCCAGTACAGCGAGGAGTCGGCCGAGCAGCTCACCAGACGCCTGGTCGGCCGTATCCCCTGGGTGCCGCGGATCGCGGTCAGCGAGCTCGGCTTCGACGCGGCGATCACCGGGGTCAGCGCACTGACGATCGAGCACGCCCGTTCCGCGACCTACCTCGCATGACCTCCCGGCCCGGGAACCGCCCCACCTGCCCCCCACCTGCCCCCCACCAGCTGAACCAGATGGAGCACCAGTGACGGACGAAGAGATTCGGATTGCGGTCGTCGGCACCGGCGACGTCGCCATGGACCACGCCGCCGCGCTCAGCGCCCATGGCCCGGTGCGCGCGCGGATCGTGGCCGCGGCCGACACCGACCGCACCCGGCTGGACGCCTTCCTGACCAAGCACGGCACGCCGGCCGGCTACGACGACCTCGACGTGCTGCTGGAGCGCTCCCGCCCCGACCTGGTGTACCTGTGCACACCCCCCGGTCTCCACCGCGACCAGGCCCTGGCCTGTCTGCGCTCCGGGGCCAGCGTGCTGGTGGAGAAGCCCCCGGCGCTGTCGCTCAGGGAGTTCGACGAGATCGCCGCCGCGGCGAGCGGACCCCCGTGGTTCGCGACCGTGTTCCAGCACCGGTTCGGCCGGGGCCAGTCCGTGCTCAAGGCGCTGGCCGCCTCGGGCGTGCTGGGCCGCCCGCTGCTGGCGGTCTGCCACACCACGTGGTTCCGCGACCAGTCGTACTTCGACGTGCCCTGGCGCGGCCGGTGGGACACCGAGGGCGGCGGCCCCACCATGGGGCTCGGCATCCACCAGATGGACATGATGCTGGATCTGCTCGGCGACTGGACCGAGGTGCAGGCCATCACCAGGACGCAGGCGCGCCGCACCGAGACCGAGGACGTCTCGATGGCGCATGTGTCCTTCGCCGACGGCGCCGTGGCCTCCGTGGTGAACAGCTCCCTCTCGCCGCGCCAGGAGTCCTACCTGCGCTACGACTTCGAGTACGCCACCGTCGAGGTCACGCATCTGTACGGCTACCGGGACGAGGACTGGCGGGTGACCCCGGCCCCCGGGCACGACCACGTGCTCGCCGAGTGGCAGGCCGCCATGGCCGGCGCACGGGACGGCGCGTCCGCGGTGGACTCCCGCAGCGGACACCGGGAGCAGTTCGCGAAGGTGCTCTCCAGCCTGCGCGACGGCACCCCGCCGCCCGTCCAGCTGGCCGAGTCCCGGCGCACCCTCTCCCTGGTGGCGGCCCTCTACGCCTCCGGCGCCGCGGGACACCCGGTCAAGCCTTCGGACGTCTCTCCCGGCACCCCGTTCTACGACAGCATGGGCGGCCAGCGCCCCGGCTGACACCGCGTTCACCCGCACGACAGGCCCTTGTCGCACGACCCACACCACCGGGACACAACCCGGCCGTAGATCTTCGCACTACGCATCGGTCGACTCGGACGGCTCCACGGGCCGTCCACGGGTCCCCCGGCGCAAGCCACGTCACCCCTGCGGCCGCACGGCCGAAGAGCTGAAGAGAGGCACACGCATGCCGTCACCCGCCGGGCACCGCTCCCCCTCGACGGACGGCCGTCTCGCCGTCGGCAGACGGGGTTTCCTCAAGACCTCCCTGGGCGCCACGGCCGGGGTACTGGCCGCGCCCACCTTCGCCTCCTGGCTGGGCGCAGCCGACGCCAAGGCGGCCACCGGCCCCGTCGCGTTCGTCGACGCCTACAGGACCAACCTCCCGACGAACCTGACGCCCGAGACCAACGCGGTGGTCCGCGCCCTCGGCGGCTTCGCGCGGATCTGGAAGACGGGCGGCGCCTGGAACACCGGCACCCCGCTGCTGCCCGAGGTGCTGCGCGCCAATGTGCGCTACAGCATCCGCCTCACCGGCGCCCGCACCGACGCCCAGGCGAAGGAGGCGTTCCTGTACGACCGCCAGCACCAGAGCTACGCGATGATCGCGGGCCTGGGTCCGCTGGCCGACCTGTACAAGACGGGCGCCCAGGCCGTCACGTCGATCACCGGCGCCCCCGACGGCACACCGCCCACCAAGATCGACGACGCCGTACCCGCGGACGCCCCGGCCGGCTCCGCGCTCGGCGCCGGCTCGCACGACTCGGCGCTGGGCAAGGTGGCCGAGCTGGTCGACACGCTGCGCGGCACCTGGGCCTCGGGCAACCCGTCGAAGTACGCCTACCAGTACCCGCGGCCCTGGCGCATGAACGAGGACAGCGAGGTCGTCGACACCGGGAAGACCGACGCGCTCGGCTACCCCGTCTACGACTCCGAGGTGATCGTCGCGCCCCAGCTGCTGCGCCAGCGCAGCACCTCGCCGACGGACGACGGCGGCTTCCCCAGCGGCCACACCAACGCCTTCCACCTGGCCGGCCTGGCCTACGCGTACGCCGTACCGGAGCGCTTCCAGGAGCTGGTGACGCGCGCCCTGGAGCTCAGCCACACCCGGATCATGGCGGGCATGCACTCCACGGTCGACGTGATGGGCGGCCGCATCATGGCCACCGCCCTCGCCGCCGCCACCCTGGCCGACCCGGCCAACGCCGGCCTCAAGGCCGCGGCCCGCGCGCAGGCCCTGGCCTACTTCACCCGGCAGACGGGCACCACGGCCGACACCC
>Ga0182008_10000511_pt1 | contig 29165 bp, 23 predicted proteins | sample Sormic07211129_1_FD_120482 | JGI IMG/M metagenome (GOLD analysis project Ga0182008, IMG submission 120482) | Rhizosphere microbial communities from Sorghum bicolor, Mead, Nebraska, USA - 072115-129_1 metaG | ecosystem: Host-associated > Plants > Roots > Rhizosphere | place: USA: Nebraska...
AAAAAATCTGTTAGCTGCGTCTCTGCCGTGTTGTTTTTGTTATCTCAGAGTCGTTACGTCTTATTTTTATTAGGTTTGCTGCTTTTTATTCTTGTTATGCCATAGAGGTAGCAGAAGCCGTGCCAACTTTTTAAAGTCCTTTAAAATCAATGGCTTGATAATTTTGTAGGACAATCTGTACCGCAACAAATTCGACAAACTGTTTCCGTGTTACTCGTTCCCGCCCCAGATCGGAGTGGCCGGTAACACCCGGCCGCACAATGCCTCAGCTGGCGTTACGCGCCTTGGCCACGCGGGAGCCGGAGGGGCGCCCCAGCACGTTGCAGATCTGCCGGCCGGCGTCGATCAGGCGGTCCATGTCGATACCGGTATGGATGCCCAGGCCATTGAGCAGGTAGAGCACGTCTTCGGTGGCGACGTTTCCGCTGGCGCCCTTGGCATAGGGGCAGCCGCCGAGGCCGGCGATCGAGCTGTCGAACACCGCGATGCCCTCCAGCAGGCTGGCGTAGACATTGGCCAGGGCCTGGCCGTAGGTGTCGTGGAAGTGCCCGGCGAGTTTTTCCCGTGGTACCTGGGCGCCCACCACCTCGAACATGCGCCGGGTGGCACCGGCGGTGCCGGTACCAATGGTGTCGCCCAGAGAGACCTCGTAACAGCCCATGTCATGCAGCTCGCGGGCGACCATGGCCACCTGTTCCGGGGCCACTTCACCTTCATAAGGGCAGCCCAGCACGCACGACACGTAACCGCGCACGCTGATGCCGTGCTGCTTGGCGGCGTCCATGATCGGCACGAAGCGTTCCAGGCTTTCGCTGATGGAGCAGTTGATGTTGCGCTGGGAGAAGGCTTGCGAGGCCGCGGCGAACACCGCCACTTCCTTGACCCCAGCCGCCAGGGCATCTTCGAACCCCCGCAGGTTGGGCGCCAGTGCGCCATAGACAACCCCGGGCTTGCGCTGGATACGGGCGAAGACCTCGGCTGAACCGGCCATCTGCGGCACCCATTTGGGAGACACGAAACTGCCGACTTCTATGTAGCCCAGGCCGGCGGCGGCGAGGGCATCCACCAATTGCACCTTGTCTTCGACGCTGATGGGCTGGGCTTCGTTCTGCAGGCCGTCGCGGGGGCCGACTTCGATCAGGCGTACATGGCTGGGGAGTGACATAGAGGTTCACCTTCTTATAGGGAGTGGCGGATACCGGCGCCCGGGCGCAGGTGTGCCGATGATTATCGGGCGGTGCTTTTCTGGTTCAGGATGGTCTGCTCCAGCGCCTGGGTGCAGCGCTCTTCGGCGGTGTCCAGTTCCAGCTTCATCTGTTCGATGTCGAGCAATTGCTGTTCGAGCTGTTCGCGACGCTCGGCGATTTTCGCCAGCATGCTGTGCAGCTGCTTCAGGTTGCCGCTGCTCGGGTCGTAGAGCTCGATCAGTTCGCGGCACTCGGCCAGGGAAAAGCCGATGCGCTTGCCCCGCAGGATAAGTTTCAGGCTGACCTTGTCCCGGGGCGAATAGATGCGCTCCTGGCCACGGCGTTCGGGAGCCAGCAGGCCCTGCTCTTCATAGAAGCGGATGGCCCGGGTGGTGATGTCGAGCTCGCGGGCGAGGTCGGAAATGCTGTAGGTCTGGCTGCTCATGGAGGCGCTCAAGAGGGGGCTTGGCGCTAAGCTAAAGGCAGGTTGACGTATACGTCAAGCAGTCCGAGCCGATCCCGTTCGCCGGCAAGCCGGCTCCTGCAGTGAGGGCTTGCCGGCGAAAGGGCTCAGGCGGTCTGCTGGTCGAGCTTCTTTTCGTAGGCCGTGACCTGCTGGCAGAGCTCGATCATCTGCTCGCGCATCCAGCGGTTGGCCGGGTCCTGGTCGGTGCTCTCGTGCCAGTACAGGTGGGTTTCCACCGGCGGGACATCATTGACCGGCAGGTTGAACGCGTGCAGTTCATGGCGACGGGCAAAGCGCTCCGGTACGGTCATCACCATGTCGGTCTGCTGCAGCACCTGGGAAGCCATCAGGTAATGCTGGGAGCGCAGGGCGATCTTGCGCTGGATACCCATCTTGCCCAGGGCCAGGTCGACATGCCCGAGGCCGCTGCGGCGGCTGGAGATATGGATGTGGGTCAGGGACAGGTAATCGTCCAGGCTGAATTTTTCCTTGCCCGCCAGCGGGTGGCCCTTGCGCATGGCGCACACATAGCGGTCTTCCATCAGCTTGACGTGACGCACCTGGGGGTCGGTATTGAGCGGTGCGTCGACGGCAAAGTCCAGGCGCCCGGCTGCCAGCTCCTTGGTGGTTTCCCGACGTTTGGAGAGAAAGCTTTCGATGATCACCGCCGGCGCCAGGCGCCGCAGGCGCTGGAACAGCGGTGGCAGGATCACCGCTTCAGTGAGGTCGGTCATGCTGATGCGGTAGGTCTTGACCGCTTGCAGGGGGTTGAAAATGCGACTTTCCTGGACCGAAACCCGCAGCAGCGACAGGGCATTGCGCACCGGCCCGATGATGTTCTGCGCCATGGGCGTGGGCACCATGCCCTGGGCGGTACGCACGAAGAGCGGGTCGTTGAAGGTCTCGCGCAGGCGTGCCAGGGCGTTGGATACCGCCGGTTGGGTGATGCCGACGATCTGCCCTGCGCGGGTCAGGTTGGCTTCGGTGTAGATCGCATCGAAAACGATGAAGAGGTTGAGATCGACCTTGCTCAGATTCATTGCGCTGCACTCTTATTGTTAGGGCCTGTGGGAGGGCTCGGAAGCCTGTCGGATCAGCCGATCATATATCGGTGATGAATGTTAATACACGCCGAGAATAGGCTAGGTAAATTTTCGTAGCTGATCTAGCATCGATTTCAGTCCTCCAACACCCGATCGTCACAAAGGTAGAGCTGCCCATGGAATTCGCCTATTCCCCCAAGGTTCAGGAACTGCGTGAGCGTGTCACCGCGTTCATGGATGCCTATGTTTATCCGGCTGAAGCGGTCTTCGAGCGTCAGGTTGCCGAAGGCGATCGCTGGCAGCCGACCGCCATCATGGAAGAGCTGAAACTCAAGGCCAAGGAGGCCGGGCTATGGAATTTGTTTCTGCCTGAGTCGGAGTTGGGGGCAGGCCTGACCAACCTTGAGTACGCGCCGCTGGCGGAAATCATGGGGCGGTCGTTGTTGGGCCCGGAGCCCTTCAACTGCTCGGCACCGGATACCGGCAACATGGAAGTGCTGGTGCGCTACGCCAACGAAGAGCAGAAACAGCGCTGGCTGGAGCCATTGCTGCGCGGCGAGATCCGTTCCGCGTTCGCCATGACCGAGCCGGACGTGGCGTCCTCCGATGCCACCAACATGGCGGCCCGTGCGGTACGCGACGGCGACCAGTGGCTGATCAACGGCAAGAAATGGTGGACCTCGGGCGCCTGCGACCCACGCTGCAAGATCCTGATCTTCATGGGCCTGAGCAACCCGGATGCGCCGCGTCACCAGCAGCACTCGATGATCCTGGTGCCGCTGGATACCCCCGGGGTGAAGATTGTTCGCCCGTTGCCGGTGTTCGGCTACGACGACGCGCCCCATGGCCACGCCGAAGTGCTGTTCGACAATGTCCGGGTGCCCTACGAGAACGTGCTGCTGGGTGAGGGCCGTGGTTTCGAGATTGCCCAGGGCCGCCTTGGCCCGGGCCGGATCCACCACTGCATGCGTTCCATCGGCATGGCGGAGCGGGCGCTGGAACTGATGTGCAAGCGTTCGGTGAACCGTACTGCCTTTGGCAAGCCGCTGGCGCGCCTGGGGGGCAACATCGACAAGATCGCCGACTCGCGGATGGAGATCGACATGGCCCGGCTGCTGACGCTGAAGGCCGCGTACATGATGGACACCGTGGGCAACAAGGTGGCCAAGAGCGAGATTGCCCAGATCAAGGTCGTGGCGCCGAACGTGGCCCTGCGGGTGATCGACCGGGCGATCCAGATCCACGGCGGGGCCGGGGTCTCCAACGACTTCCCGCTGGCCTACATGTATGCGATGCAGCGTACCTTGCGCCTGGCCGACGGCCCGGATGAGGTGCACCGCGCGGCGATCGGCAAGTATGAAATCGGCAAGTATGTACCCAAGGAGCTGATGCGCAGCGGGCATTGAGGGCGATGCGGCCGGCCTGTCGAAAGGCCGGCCGCTGTGAGTTCAGTACACCCAGACCTCCACGCGGCGGTTCTTGATCCGCCCTTCGTCGGCACTGTTGGCCGCTACCGGCAACTCGGCGCCAAAGCCGCGAATCTCGCGAAACACCACGCCGCTCTTCACCAGTTCCCGGCGTACCGCCATGGCCCGCAGTTTGGACAGCAGGGCCGCGCGGGCCGGATCGTTCTTGGCGTCACCGAAGCCGGCCAGGGTCACCTGGCGGTTCATCTTGCCGTGCTGGCGCAGGTAATCCAGTACCCGATTGAGGTCCTGGCGGGCCTTGTTGTCCAGGCTGGCGCTGCCCTCCTCAAAACGAAAGTTGACCGTCAGGCGCTGCGCCTGGCGGGTGAGCGCCTGATAAGCCTCCGGCATCTGCGGGCCGGGAGCGACGCGCATGGCCTGCACGGTCTGGGCGATAAAGCCGTTGGCGGCGACGATGGCCTGGCCCTTGCTGCCCTGGGCAAAGCTCACCAGGGCATCGGCCCAGGGGTTCTGCCCATTGGGCGGCAGGTACAGGTACAGGCGCCGTGACAGCGGGTAATCCTCGGTGGCGATCAGGCTGTTGAGCGGCAGCATCGGCTGTGAGTCGCCGTCGACAATGGCCACCGCCTTGGCCTGGCGCACATAGGGCAGGCCGATGAAACCTATGCCCTGGGGGTCATGGCTGACTGCGTCGGACAACTGCTCGCTGGATTCGAAACGTTTTGCGCCGGGGCCCAGGGTCTTGCCGCGACGGCTGAGTACCAGTTCCTTGAAGGTGTCGTAGGTGCCGGACTGGTCATCCCGGGCATAGAGATGTACCGCACCGCCAATGCCACCCAGTTCTTCCCAGGTCCTGGCTTCGCCGCTGAACAGCCGGGCCAGTTGCTCGGTGTTCAGTTGGTTCAGCGGGTTGTGCGGATGCAGGATGATTGCCAGCCCGTCGATGGCGATCACCTGTTCGGCGCTGGGGCTTTTCAGGTCCCCCAGGCTTTCAAGGTCCACCAGCTCGCTGTCCTTGATCGGCCGTGAAGCGGCGGCCAGGTCGGCCCGGGCGGTTTTCAGAGCGGCAAAGCCGGTACTCGAACCGTGGGCGGCCACTTCCACCCGCACCGCTCGGCCCTGGGCGGTTTGCCCCACCACCTGTTGTTCATTGTCTTTGCCACTGGCGGTGATCCTGATATCGCGCAGGCCCTGTTCTTCCATCAGGCCCTTGACCAGGGCCGGGCCCAGCCGGGCGCCGATGGTATTGGAGCCTTGGATGCGCAGGACCGGCGCATTGTCCGGGGCTGGGGGCAGGGCGGCGAATACCGACCAGGGCAGGGCGTAGCAAACGAAACCGATCAGAAACAGGCTGATGGTCCGGCACCAGATATCTCGTTCGCTGACGGTGGAAGCGCGGGGCATGGCGGCACTGGCCTTCTATATAGAGGGAGGAGGTAAGTGCTGGGGACATTAAGTCAGGGAGGTGACAGGGATGTGACGGACGGGGCTATTTGCAGAGAAATGGCGAAAGTCCTACATCATAAATAGCTGTTTTCTCTAGATTTTTTGAGATTTGTCCTAAAGACCAACCTCGGAACGGCGCGTAGAGTGGGCAACTTTGTCTGGCGGGGATTGGGGCGACTGCCAACGCGTCATCCCCCGCGGATGCCTCGGCAGTGTTGAGCTGCTATTTCGTAGTGTGCAAAGGAGTTACAAATGAGTGCCTGGTTCGAGCTGAAGCAGTATGGCAGTGGTGCATGCAGATTCTTGCTGAAGACAAAGGAGGCGCAGACCATGCTTCAAAGCGACCGCTACCCTTGCCGGGACAGTGCCGAGGCGGCTCTCGGCCTGTTCCGCGCACACTGCGCTTCCCCGGAACGCTACGTCAAGAAAATTTCGTCGGGCGGCAAACCTTTTTTCAAGCTCAAGTCCGGTAAGGAAGTGATTCTGGTCAGCCACTTGTACGATTCGGAAGCCACCCTCGAGAGCGCCATCAGCGCTATCGCCAGTGCCGGTACCACGGAGCGGGTCGAGCACATACAGCTGTAACCGCAAAAAAAAAGCCCATCGGCAGATGGGCTTTTTTGTGCCTGTCGATCAGCCCAGTTCGAGCCAGATCGGCGCATGGTCCGAAGGTTTTTCCATGCCCCGCAGTTCATAGTCGACCCCAGCGTCCTTGACCCGTGGCAACAACCCCTGGGAAGCCATGATCAGGTCGATGCGCAGGCCGCGTTTGGGCTCATCCTCGAAGCCGCGGCTGCGGTAGTCGAACCAGCTGAAGCGGTCGTTCACCTCGGGGTTCAGGTGACGAAAGCTGTCCACCAGGCCCCAGTTCTTCAGGCGGGCCATCCACTCGCGCTCTTCCGGCAGGAAGCTGCACTTGCCGGTCTTCAGCCAGCGCTTGGCGTTCTCGGCGCCGATGCCAATGTCGCAATCTTCCGGGGAAATGTTCACATCGCCCATCACCACCAGGGGCTGGTCATTGCTGAAACGGCTTTCCAGCAGGTGCTGCAGATCCTGGTAGAAGCGCTCTTTGGCCGGGAATTTGGTGGGGTGGTCGCGGCTTTCGCCCTGGGGGAAGTAGCCGTTCATGATGGTCACCGGGGTGCCGTTGGCATCGGCGAAGGTGCCCCAGATAAAGCGCCGCTGGGCGTCTTCGTCGTCACCTTCAAAGCCTTTATGCAGGGCCAACGGTGCCTGGCGCGAGAGCAGGGCTACGCCGTAATGGCCTTTCTGGCCGTGGTAATGCACGTGGTAGCCCAGGGCCTGGATGTCGGCAAGGGGGAACTGTTCGTCGGCGACCTTGGTTTCCTGCAGGCCGATCACGTCCGGCTGGTGTTTGTCGATCAGCGCCGCCAGCTGATGGGGGCGGGCACGCAGCCCGTTGATATTGAACGAGACGATTTTCATGGTCGGCGGTCCTGGCAAAACAGCGATGCTAGCTGACAACGCCCGTGCCGGCCAGCGTGGCGGCGTGGCGGATGCGCTGCTAATGTCCCAGGGGCGCGGGAACGATCAGCGGCGCGCAGGGCTCGTACTAACAAGAACGCGGCCATTTGAGCCGGGTCCAGGGGAGAGTGACCGTCATGCCTGATTCCTCCAATGTCATCGCCGATATTCACCAGCTCGACAGCGGCTATTCCCGCGAAGCGCGGTCGCTGCTGTACCAGGCCTACCGCCATGAGCCGACCTTCGGCTTCATTTTCGAAGCCGATCGCCCCGGCTACGAACAGCGGGTACGAGCCACAGTGCGCGAATTGGTTAAGCAGCATTTTCTTCAGGACCTGCCGGCCATCGGCCTGCTGGTCAATGACCGGCTGATTGGTATCGCCCTGATCGCGCCGCCGCAACGGCGCCTGGGCATCACCGAAAGTTGGGCATGGCGCCTGCGCATGGTGCTCAGCACCGGGTTTCGCTGCACCCAGCGCTATCTGGAGTATCACCAGGCGGTGCAGGCCTGCCTGCCCAATGATGCGGTGCATGTGCTGCCGCTGCTGGGGGTGCATCCGCAGTTTCAGGGCCAGCATTTCGGCGAGCAATTGCTGGCGGCGGTGCACAACTGGTGCGCCGTGGACGAGCATTCCCAGGGTGTGGTGCTGGACACCGGCAATCCGCGTTACCTGGAGTTCTACAAGCGTCAGGGCTATGAAGAGATCGGTGAGATTGCGGTGGGGCCGGTGCGTGAGCACGTATTTTTTCACCCCAACCCGCAGCACTTACAAAGAGCAACAGCCTGATATAGAACTTTCCGTGCACCTGAGCGCTCTATCGCCCTCCCAAGCTCGTGATAGCATCCGCGCCTATGAAGTTTCCAGGAAGATTTACCAGCGGCTTTTTGCTGTTGTTCACAAGCTGTGCGGCGCTGGCGCAGAGCGAATTGGATGTCAGGGTCAAGCCCGCCAATGACGAGTTGAAGGCCAATGTGGAGGGTTACATTGGCAGTGTCGGCGATCGCGATGAAGAAGCCTTGCTGCGGTTCAGCCGGGGCGCCGAGGAGCAGGCGAAGAAAGCCGCCCAGGCCCTGGGCTACTACCAACCGCATATCCAGAGTGAGGTGCGCGGCGGTGACAAACCGCGCCTGACGTTGCGGATCGACCCCGGCGAACCGGTGCACCTGCGCAACGTGACAGTCCGGGTCGAAGGCCCGGCGGCTTCCCTCAAGTCGTTTCGCCTTCCCGACGGCGACCAGCTCAAGCCTGGTGCCGTGCTCAATCATGGCCATTACGAAGACGCCAAGCGCCTGATCCAGAACCAGGCTTCGCGCTATGGCTTTTTCAGCGGGCGCTTTACCCAGCAAAAACTGTCGGTGGACCCCCAGGCAGGTGTCGCGGACATCGACCTGGTCTATGACAGCGGCCCGCGCTACGCGCTGGGCAAGGTCAGCTTTAGCGGCGACTCCCTGTTCGATGAAGACCTGTTGCGGCGCATGGTGCCGTTCAAGGCCGGCGCGCCCTATGACTCCGAACTGATTGCCGAACTCAACCAGGCCCTGCAGTCGAGCGGCTACTTCGAGGGCGTGCGGGTGGACGCCGCGCCTACTGCCGCCGAGCACGAGGTGATTCCGGTGGCGGTCCAGCTGGAAACCCGCAAGCCCCGGACCATGGGCCTCGGCCTCGGCTATTCCACCGACGTGGGGCCGCGGGTCAAGGCCAACTGGACCCGGCACTGGGTCAACCCCCAGGGCCACAGTTACGGCTGGGAGGCGGAAGTTTCTGCCCCGCGGCAGAACGTCGGCCTGTGGTACGACATTCCCCTGGACCCGCCTCTGACCGACAAGCTGCGGTTCGCCGGTGGTTACCAGAATGAAGAGATTGCCGGCACCGATACCCTGAGTAAGTTGCTCACCATCGGTCCCGAGTGGCACAGCAAGTTGCCCAGCGGCTGGCAGCGGGTGCTGTCGCTGAAGTATCAGCGAGAGGAATATCGCCTCGGGGACGACTCGGGCCTGAGTAATCTGCTGATGCCTGGCCTGACTTATTCCTACCTGCGCAGCGACAATCGCATCGACCCGCATAACGGCTATCGCATTCAGTTCGATACCAAGCTGGCCAAGGAAGGGGTCGGTTCCGACACCAACCTGCTGTATGGCACGGTGCTGCTCAAGGGCCTGACCACGGTCTGGGACAACCACCGCTTTCTCGGGCGAGTGCAGTTCGGTGGCAGTGCCACCAATGGCTACAAGTCGATTCCGCCGTCCTTGCGCTTCTTTGCCGGTGGCGACCAGAGCGTTCGGGGCTACGACTATCAGACCCTGTCACCGGAAAACTCCGAAGGCGATCGCATCGGCGGCCGCTACATGGTGGCCGGTAGCGTCGAGTACCAGTATTCGATCGCCGAGAAATGGCGGATCGCGACCTTTGTCGACCAGGGCAACTCTTTCAACAAGCTGGAGCTGCCTAACCTCAAGACCGGGGTGGGCGTCGGCGTACGCTGGGTTTCGCCAGTGGGACCGATTCGGGTCGACCTGGCCCACGCGATGAATGACGACGGCGGTATTCGTTTGCACTTTTCCATGGGGCCAGAGCTTTGAAGCGTGGTTTGAAGATAACGCTGCTGGCGATTGTTGCGCTGGTGATCCTGATCATTCTGGCCTTGGCCAGCGTACTCGGAACCCAGGCTGGCAGCCGCTGGGCCCTGGCGCGAGTGCCGGGGCTGACCCTGGACAATTTCGAGGGCCGCCTTGGCGGGCACTGGAGCGCCGATCATTTGCTCTGGCAACAGGAGGGCAACCGGGTCGAGCTCAACGCCGTGCAGTTCACCTGGTCGCCCGGCTGCCTGCTGCGCATGACCCTGTGCATCGAGCAGTTGGAAGCCGATCAGGTCAGCCTGCTGTTCCCTCCGAGCGGCGAAACCGAAACCAGTTCGGAGCCCATCAGCCTGCCGGAATTGAAGCTGCCGTTGGCCATCGAGTTGGGGCAAGTGCGTGTGGGCAGCCTGCTGTTCAATGGCAGTGAAGAACTCAAGACCCTGCAGCTGGCGGCGCACTGGACTGCCCAAGGCCTGCAGATCGACTCTTTGCACCTAAAGCGCGATGACCTGAGTCTGGACCTTTCCGGGCTGCTGCAACCCAGTGGCGACTGGCCCCTGACCGCCCAGGGCAACCTCGGCTTGCCCGCTCCCGGCGGTAGCCCCTGGTCCCTGGCGTTGAAGGTTGAAGGCGACCTGCTCAAGACTCTGCAGCTCAATGCCGACAGCAGTGGCTACCTGCAAGGGCAATTGAGCGGCCAGTTGCAGCCTCTGGTGGAGAACCTGCCGGCCCAGGTGCGCATCACTGCCGATGGGTTCAAGGCCAGCGCCGATCTGCCGGACACCCTGCAACTGGATCAGCTGGAGCTGACTGGCAAGGGCGACCTGAAAAGTGGCTACCAGCTCGCCGGCAAGGCCAGCCTGCCGGCGGAGCAGGGCCCGGTGGCCCTGTTGCTGCAAGGCAAGGTCGACGCCAAGGGCGCACAGATTGCCGCCCTGGACCTGAGCGCCAACGACAAGCAACACCTCAAGCTCAGTGGGCAACTGGACTGGAGCGAAGGTTTCGCCGCCGAGGCCAAGCTGGCCTGGCTGGACTTCCCCTGGCACCGCCTGTATCCGCTGATTGACGAGCCGGCGGTGCGGGTCCGCAGTTTTGATGCCGAAGTGGCTTACCGTGACGGTAACTACCTGGGCAACTTCAAGGGCGACCTGGACGGCCCGGCAGGCGCGTTCAGCCTGAGCAGCCCGTTCAGCGGCGACCTGACGAAAATCTATCTGCCGCAGTTCAAGCTGGCGGCGGGCCAGGGCAAGGCCGAGGGTCACCTGAACCTGCAGTTCGCCGACGGCATTGCCTGGGATACCGCCCTGGATCTGTCGGCCATCAACCCCGCGTACTGGGTGGCGGAGCTGCCCGGAACCCTGGCCGGCCCCCTGCGCAGCCAAGGCGAAATGAAGAACCAGCAACTCAAGCTCAATGCCAACCTCGACCTCAAGGGACGCTTGCGCGGACAGCCGGCGGTTCTCCAGGCCAAGGCCGACGGAGCGGGCGAGCAATGGACCCTGGGCGCGCTGGACATCCGCCTGGGAGACAACCGGATCAACGGCTCCGGCAGCCTGCAACAGAAGATCGCCGGCCAGCTGGAGATCAAGATGCCGCGCCTGGGTCAGCTCTGGCCCGAGTTGCGTGGGCAGCTCAACGGTCGGCTGGACCTGGCCGGCACCCTCAAGGCGCCACAGGGCAAGCTGGACCTGGCCGGGCAGCAACTGGCCTTTGCCGAAAACCGCCTGCAGAACCTCAAGTTGGACGCCACTCTGGATGGTGCGCAAAAGGCCCAGGTGGACCTCAAGGGCAGCGGGATTCAGCTGGGCGACACGCAGTTGGGGACCCTGACCCTGGCCGGCCAGGGCGACATCAAGAAACAGAAACTGCAACTGGACCTGCAAGGGCCGCTGTTGAAACTGGCCCTGGGCCTGGATGGCGTCCTGGACCAGGGCAACTGGCGCGGGCGCCTGGCCAGCGGTGATGTACAGACCGGCGGCCAGGACTGGAAGCTGCAGAACCCGGCCCGGCTTGAGCGGCTGGCCAACGGCACGCTGAACTTCGCTGCCCACTGCTGGGCCAGCGGCGATGCCAGCCTGTGCGGTGAAGACCAGCGGCTGATGCCGGACCCGAAACTGCGTTATCACCTCAAGCGTTTTCCCCTCGACAGCCTGGCGCAGTGGCTGCCCAAGGATTTCGCCTGGAAGGGCATGCTCAATGCCGATGTGCAACTGGACTTGCCGGCCAGCGGGCCCCAGGGCCAGATCATGCTGGACGCCAGCGGTGGCACCCTGCGGGTCAAGGAAAAGGACCAGTGGCTGGATTTCCCCTATCAGGCGTTGAAGCTCAATACCCGCCTCACCCCGCGGCGCATCGACACACAGTTGCAGTTCGACGGCGGCAAACTGGGTGAGCTGATGCTCCAGGCGCAGATCAATCCGTTGCCGAAAAGCAAACCGCTGTCCGGTGATTTCCGCCTCAGTGGCCTGGATCTGTCCGTGGCGCGGCCGTTCGTGCCCATGGTGGAAAAGCTCAGCGGCAGCCTCAATGGCAGCGGTCGTTTGTCTGGCGGCCTGCTGGCGCCTCAGGTCAACGGCAACGTGCAGTTGTCCGGGGGCGAGGTGTCCGGCTCCGAGTTGCCCATCAGCCTTGAAGACCTGCAACTGAGCGCGCAGATCGCTGGCGAGAGCGTGCAGCTCAACGGCGGCTGGAAAAGCGGCAAGGCCGGGCAGGGCAGCCTCAATGGCAACATCACTTGGGGCCGGGCGCTATTGGTGGACCTGAGCCTCAAGGGCACCCAACTGCCGGTGACGGTGGAGCCCTATGCAGCGCTGGAGGTGGCGCCGGACCTGAAGATCTCGCTGCAGGAAGAAAAGCTGGCGATTGCCGGCAAGGTGCTGATCCCCAAGGGCCAGATCACCGTGCGCGAATTGCCGCCCTCGACGGTCAAGGTCTCCGACGACACGGTGATCGTCGGCCAGCAGACCGACGACGGCAAAAAGCCCATGGCCATGGCCATGAACATCGATGTGGAGGTGGGCCAGGACAAGCTGGCCTTCAGCGGTTTCGGCCTGACTGCCAACCTGCAGGGGCACGTGCACATTGGTGACAACATGGATACCCGCGGTGAGCTGTGGCTCAACGACGGCCGCTATCGGGCCTACGGCCAGCGCTTGACCGTGCGTCGTGCGCGGCTGCTGTTTGCCGGCCCCATCGACCAGCCTTACCTGGACATCGAGGCCGTGCGCCAGACTGACGACGTGATTGCCGGCATCCGCCTGAGTGGCAGCGCCGAGCAACCGGCGACGCAGATCTTCTCGGAGCCGGCCATGAGCCAGGAACAGGCGCTGTCCTATCTGGTTCTGGGGCGCCCGCTGACGTCCACCGGTGAAGACAACAACATGCTGGCCCAGGCGGCTCTCGGGCTGGGGCTGATGGGCAGCTCGGAACTGACCGGCGGCATTGCCAAGAACCTGGGCATTCAGGACTTCCAACTCGATACCCAGGGCAGCGGCAACAACACCAGCGTGGTGGCCAGCGGCGCCATTTCCGAAAGGCTCAGCCTGCGCTATGGCGTCGGGGTCTTTGAGCCGGCCAGTACCATCGCTCTGCGTTACAAGCTGAGCAAGAAGGTCTATCTGGAAGCGGCGAGCGGTTTCGCCAGCTCCCTGGATATCTTTTACAAGCGCGATTTCTGAGGAATCAGGGGCGGCACACCAGTGTCGCCCGCTCATAGTTCAGCGCCTTGTTGCGTTCGGGCAACGCATAAGGCGCTTCACAGCGCTGGCCCTGCCAGTTGATGGTCAGGGTACCGGCGTCGGCTTCAACCAGCGCCAGAGCCTTGCCACCAGGGTCAGAGATCGCCAACTGTTTGCCGGCGCTGTCTTCGAGCGACGCGCCAAACGGAATCGGCTGGTGTCGAGCGTCGAACAGCGCGAACTGCACTCGCCGTCCGGTCTTGCTGGTGTAACGCGCCAGCACCACGGCACCACGACGTGGCACCACTTGCCGGGTCGCACTGTCGATCTCGATATCGGCGCCCAGGTCTCGAGTGTCGAGGTTGATCCAGTTCACGCGATAGGGCTGCGCATTGGGGACCACGGCGAAGCCGTTGCTGCCGGTCCTGGCTCCGGAGAAGCTGCCGATTTTCACCCCTTCCACGCCTTCGACCTGCGCCAGCGCGAACGTCTCGCCCACGGTCTGTCCCAGGTTGATCCCGCCGCCATGGCCGACGATCGAACCTGACAGGTTAAGGTTTTGCGAGTTGTAGCCGCGCCCCTGGCTGTAACCGGCACTGATATCCATTACCGAGGTGCGGGTGCTGAGGTTGACCGAGCCGGAGCTGCCGCCAGTGCTGCTGTTGCCGGCTTGCACCGAGTAATAGGTGTCGCTGTCTTGCGACAGATAGCCGTTGATGCCCATTTGCGTGGTGTCGCCGGACTTCTGCGTGCTGGCCGAGACGAAGGCGCGGGGTGCACGAGGCTTGGAGCCCAGCGGGAACGATACGGACAGGTTCACCAGCGTGTCATTGTTCGCCGGCCCGTAGTTGCCGACATCCTTGGAGTAGGTGGCGCCGAGGTTGTAGCTCACATCGCCCCAATAGTTGCTGTAACCCGCCGACAGGCTTTGCGAACCACCGCGTCCCCAGTAACGCTGGTCGCTGGCGTTGATGTAGATGCTGCCGTATCGCTGGTTTCGGCCCAGGCTCTGGTTGACGGTCAGGTCGGTACGGGTTTTCGAGTTGCCGATACGCTTCTGGCCGTCGTTGCTCAGTTCCTCGACGTGCTCGGTGAGGGTGCGATAGCCCTCGGTCGAGTAGCGATAGGCGGCGAGGGTGAAGTTGGTGTCGGTGCCGGTAAACGTCTTCGCATACAGGGCGCGCAGGCTGTTGCCGGTGATGGTTGCGCCGAAAGTGCTGCTCATGGAGTGGGTCAAGTCCAGTGAGACGGCACCGATAGTCGTATTGCGGCCAGCTCCGACGGACAGCGCCTTGAAGTTTTCCGAGGCCTGCACCCCGACGATCCCGGACAAGTTACTGCTGATGCCGTACGCCAGGGTGCTGCTGACAAATTGCGGTGACTGCTGGTCATCGCTGTTGCTGTTGTACTGGCCGGCCGAGACGCTGTACTTCAACTGGCCCTCACGGACCATGATCGGCAGGCTGGAAAATGCCTGCACCGTCACCCGGCGGCGACCATCGGCTTCGATAATCGTCACTTCCAGGTCGCCGTTGGAGCCGCTGGGGTAGATATCGCTGATCTCGAACGGCCCCGGCGGCACATTGGCGGTGTAGAGAAGGTAGCTGTCCTGGCGGATCTCCACGGTGGCGCTGGACTGCGCAATGCCGCGAATGATCGGCGCATAACCGCGCTCGCTGTCGGCACGCATGCCGTCGTCGGACGCCAGCTTCAGGCCGCGATAGCGCACGCTGTCGAACAGGTCGGCATCTGAAAAGATATCCCCGGCGCTGAACTGGCCTTTCAGGGCAGTCACGTCATGTTGCAGATAGCTGCGGTTACTTTTGAATGTACTAGGGCGGCCGGTGCTGCTGCTGAAGTTCGATTCGTTACGCAAGCGCCAGGCGCCGAGGTTGATGCCGTTGCGCAGGCCGACGTTGTTGGACAGGGTACTTTCACCCCGAGTGCCGTTGCGGCTGCTGCTCAATTGATAGTTGATGAACGCGGCGGGAACGCCTTCGTCCCACAGGGCCGGGTCGACATAACCACGTCGGCCACGCGCCATGGCGCTTTGCGGGACACTGACCATCAAGCGCAGGCGGGGCACGTCGTAACGCACGCTGGCGTGATCGATCAAGGCGGGCAGGTCCAGGCAGGTGTCGGGATCATCGCTGCCCAGTTTGCCGCTGGCCTGCAGCTTGCCGATGTCGACCCCCAATTGCTGCACCATCTCCAGAGTCAGGCAGGCCTCGACCTTGTTCGTGCCGGAAGGGCGACGAAAATCGATGTCGCGGCGCCCGACCAGCGTCTCGTTGCCGTACAGGTCCACCCGATAGATACCGGGCAGCACGCGGCTGCTGGCGAGCAGTGATTGCAGATCGACAGAAGACGTTGCGCCTTGCAGAAACGAGGTATTGAACTGTTCTTCGTCATCGGCAAGGCAGGTGCAGCTGAAAACCAGGGCAATCGAAAACGGCGCCCATCCGTCGCGCTTGAGTAAAAACATTCAGGAACCCTATATCACCTCCGATACGAACTAACGGAGCGAAGAGAAATACAGTGGAAGTGCAGCCGTCACAGCGGCACGTAAGTTATGGGGTTTGTTTATTCAAACTGGCTCGGGTGTCAGCACTGTTGGAAAGTTGCGCGCCATAACGATCTTGTGCGCCATAGTCATTAATACTGCTGAATGAAAGGTGGGCTGTATTGGCGTTGTGAAGTTGTTTAAGGGGGAAGCTTTTTTGTTCGCCGGGGGCAATCATCATCGAATCGAAGGGGTGTTCACTGATGGTGCCGGATTGAAGTGTGATATCTGCAATCGACACGTGATACCGGCCTGGGTTATTCACCACCAACAAGCTCTTGCCGGCTTGTTCTGTCAGGCGCCAGGTCAGTTCGCTCGGTGCCAGATAGGCGTTGTTTTTCAGGCCTGCCGGGCGGAAGAACACCTTGATGCGCTGGCGCACGGCCAGTTGCAACGTGTTCTCGGATTTCGCCGCTTTAGGGATCTCTTGCACATTGAGCCACACCACCGACTCGCGGTCGGTCGGCATGCCCGCACCTTCGTAGATCACCCGCAATATTTGCTGCTCGTCGCCGCTGACGCGCACCAGGGGCGGCGTCACAGCAAAGGGTACGGCTGCGGTTTCGCTGGAGTCGGTGTCGATCCACGACTGGATCAACACATCTTCACCGCTGTTACGCACGGTGATTCCGGCCTCCTTGTGCTGGCCGTCGAAAATCAGACGGGTGCTGCTCAAGGAAATTCCGGCCATGGCCTGATTGACCGCGAACAGGCCCAGCAGGCCTGCACATAAGGACAGTGAGTGACGATAAAACATGAGGGCTACCGCGCAAGTGAATGAGGATGCAGGGCCGAACGGCCCCGCACCAGGCTTGTGTGTTCGCGCGGGTTATTCGTATTGCAGCGTGAACGGCAGGGTGGCGTCGCCACGACCGGCAACAGCCAGCTTCGGATCGACAGTGGTTACGTAGGCTGCGGAGAATTTGAGGGTGGCGTTGCTGTCTTGCAGAGTGTTTTCAATCTTTGCGGTGCTAGGCGAGCTGAGGTCGATCACGGCGCCATTGGAATCAAGCAGCGCAATGCCGATACCTTTCGCAGCACCCAGGCCGTCGATCAGGCGAAGCACGTTGGTACCGGGCGCGAGACCCGAACCTGCGCCCGTGGTTGGTTCGAAGATCATTGCGACCTTGGTGCCGGCGTTGCAGTTGATCTTCATGCTGAAGTTTTCGACGTTCAGGGTGCCGTTGCCTTTAGGCGCGCTGGGAGTGCCCATGTCTTTGATCGACACTTCGCCCATGTCGACCGCAATGGTTTTACCCTTGCCAGCGCCCTCAACGGAGCAGGCATCGTTGTTGATGGTACCGGTGAAGTTGATAGTGCCACTACCGGCCTTGACGGGGTCATCTGCCAGGGCGTTGCCAGTGGCGGCAATGATCGAAAGGGCGAGAAGTGCGCGAGTTAGCTTTTTCATGTTGTTTTCCAATGGTTAGGTTTAAAACAACAACACGATATAACGCGAATTTTTGGTGGTACATCAGACGATTCCTAGAAGTTGATTGCAACTGGAATGTAGTTGTCTGTTAGTTTGAGTTGGTTGTTGTGTATGGTAATTCAAGTTTTTATAGTTGCTGTTGACTTCAAGTTTGCTCGTGACGAACATCTTTTGAATGCTTGTTATCTTTGCGCTCTCAAGTCAGTCGTCTCTGACTCCCTCTCCCGGAATAAATAAGCGCACTATTTTATTTTCCTTTAGCAACAGGTGAGTAAAGCGCTGTCAGCACCAGCACGTTGGGGAGGTGCCGCGTCAGGTATTCCATCAGTGCGAAAGCATTGGCCACGCTCAACCCGCTCTCGTACCCCACCGGGACGATGGGGTGGTCATCGGCAATGGCAACCTTGAGGGTTTCCATGGCTGATTATCCGCGTTGAAATTATTCAAGGGTGCCCAGCAGGTCTTTCAATCGAGCCAGATTCTGGCGTACCTCCAGGTCCAGGGCGTGGGTCAAGCTCAGGCCGTTCAGGCGGCACTCCAGCTCGACGAAGGTTGTGGCCAGTTCTTCGAGCTGTACCGCACCCAATGCACCGGCCATGCTGTGCAGCTGTTGCGCCACGCGATGGGCATCGGCGTTGTCCAATGCCGTCAGCGTGGTCTGCATGTCCTGGCGCAGCGTCGTGACAAAGAGTTCGCGCATTTTCGGTGACAGCTTTAGAGGGGCAACGCTGGTCGCCGGCAGGGCGATTTTGCAATGTCTTTCCAGGTGCGCGCGCAGGGTGGCGAGGTTCAGTGGCTTGACCATCCAGGCGTTCATGCCGACGTCGGCGCAGCGCTCGCCTTCTTCGCGCAAGGCGTTGGCGGTGACGCCGATAATCGGCAGCGTCTGATCCTGAAGCCGTAACGCCGTGGCCAATTGGTAGCCGTTCATGACCGGCATGTTGACGTCGGTCAGCAGCAGATCGAAGCGTCCGGGCGACCACTGCGCCAGGGCCAGCTCGCCATTGGCCGCGACGACCACCGAGCAGCCCAGCACTTCCAGTTGCTCCTTGATGATCGCCGAGTTGATCACATTGTCTTCCGCCACCAGCACTTGCAGATTCAACTGCCGGGGCTTTTCCGGCGACGAAGGTTGGCTGTCGGCGCTGACGCCGTGCTGGGCCTGGTAAATCGCCCAGGCGATCGCGCGGACATCATGGGCGTCGACTTCTCGGTCGGTACCGCGCAATTGCGCAGGGTTGGGGCCATCCGCCCTGGCGACGACCTTCGGACCGGGCCAGGCCGCGGTATCGGCCAGGGGGGAAAGCTCTACCAGCAGTGCCGATGACACCGGTGTATCGGGCCTCAGCGGGCGGCAGTCGAGGCCAAAACGGTTGAGCCAGGCGATCAGGTGTTGTGCCTGCTCAGTGACCTGCGCACGCACATAGACGGTGCTGCTGCCGGGGCTGAACACAGGGCAGTCGGCCAGCTCACCGGGTGCGTGTTCCAGTGCGAGTTGAAGGGTGAAACTGCTGCCGAGCCCGGGCTCGCTGACTAGGTTCAACTGGCCCGCCATCAACTCGCACAGCCATTTGCAAATGGCCAGTCCCAATCCGGCACCGGCCTGTTCAGTGGCATCGTTGACCTGATAGAAAGGGTCGAACAGTTGTTGCTGTTGCGCCAGGGAAATTCCTCCTCCCGAATCGCTGACCTGCCACTGCACGTGGGCGCGGCCATCGTCGCTTTCCAGCAACTGAACCCGCAGCACTACGCGACCGTTATCGGTGAACTTGATGGCGTTGCTCAGCAGGTTGTTGAGGATCTGGCGAATCCGTATCGGGTCACCGCGCAACCGGTCCGGCAGAGCCGGGTCGATGCAGGCATAGAGCAGCAGGCCCTTGGATCGGGCGAAGGCGCTGTAGGTGCGCACGGTGTCTTCGGTCAGTTGCAGCGGGCAGAAATCCTGAAGTTCGAGGGTCATCTGTCCGGCTTCGATTTTCGACACATCCAGCACATCGCTGATCAGTTGGAACAACGTGGCGGAGGAGCGCTGGATGGTGTGCAGGTAATCCTGCTGGCGCGGGGCGAGCGAGGTCAGGCCGAGCAGCTCCAGAGTTCCCAGCACGCCGTACAGGGGAGTGCGGATCTCGTGGCTCATGGTAGCGAGGAAGCGGCTCTTGGCCTGGTTTGCCGAGTCGGCGGCCTGGCGCGCTTCTTCCAGCGCCGCCGCATCTTCGACATGCCGGGTCACGTCATGCAACGCACATAACCAGGCGTCCTGGCCCTGATAGCGGGTGGGCACAAAGGCGACGTGCAGGTGGCGCCCATTGATTTCAAGATCGGCGTGACCGGGGCCCGTAAGGGGCGTGAGCAAGCTCATCAGTTGGCCGTTGTCGTGCCATTGCTGGGCGCGCTGGTTTTCCAGCAGTACGTGGTGATCGCTGCGGCGAATCACGCACAGGCCGGTCGGCGCCGTATCGATCACCGTGCGGCTGAACGCCTCGCTTTCGGCGATGCTGGCGTGCGCCCTCTGCGCGGGCAGGATGACCCGGGCCTGGTACCAGCGATTGACCGCCCGACTGCAACCGAGTAGCGCAAGCGCCAGAGCAACCAGGCACAGCAATGGCCACAGCGCGTAGTCGAGGAAACTGCGCAGGCTGATGACGTAGATCGCCGTCCAGTGTTGCTCCCCGGGGCTGCTCAGTTTGAACACCAGGCCGTCGCGGTTGAAATTCACCCCTTCATCCAGCACCTGGCCGGGTTTCAGAGCACCGGTCAATACCACGCCACGGGGGGTGATCAAGGTGAAGTCATCGTAGATCGACCACTGCATCAACCGCTCGATGTTGTTGACCTGGGACAGGTTCATCAGCGAGCCCAGTACCACCCAGGTATCGGCGCCCTCGACGGTCAATGCGGTTTTCGCCAGGTTGATACTCACGTAAGCCAGCAGGGTGGGCGCGCTCTTGTCGTCCTCGGAAGAGACATAGGGTTCCCAGCGCACCTGAAGATCTGGCAATGGCGAGTTGTGCCCGCGCAGGCGTTTGTTCACCTGGGTCATCACATCGACCAGATGGCCCGTCTGCATCGGTAATTGCCCCGTACCGCGCAAACGCCCGACGGAGGGTACGGCCAGGTCAAAATTGTCGGGGCCATTGATCAGGACAACCTGCGGAGACTGATAGTGCGAGGCCGACCAGAACGCGCTGTAATAGGCCGCCAGATGGGTACCCAGCGCAAAGATTTTCGGGTATTGGCTGGGGGCAATCCTGTCCGTATTGATCTTCAAGCTATAGGGCAGCGAAAACGGCAGGCCGCGGCCTTCGTAAATGTTCGGCCCTTCATCGGGCAGGGGTTTTTGTGAGTAGGGGGGCAACATGGCATTGGGCAGCCGTTCGCCCTTGGCGCTTTCCCGGGCAATATCCTGCAGGAACACTTCCTGTTCGTGGACATTCTCCATCAGCCGGGCAAAGTGAAATTGCAAGGTTTCGCGCCGCTCTTCGATCATGCGCGTCACCCCCACATAGCTGATGCCCAGCAACAGCAGCACCAGGGCGCCGAGCACCAGCAGGCTCTTGTTCAGGCGCGATGAACTGCTGGCGAGTTTCTCCAGAAAGGCGTTGGGATGTGGCATTAGAGGGCCTGGGCAGCAGTGATGGGAGAGCCGTTGGACACAGTGACCTCGATGGCAAGTGACGGGTATCAACACCCGCTTGCCAATCCGTACGCGTTTGCCGGCCCGTCATGGGACAGCAACTGCCGGAATTGATCCGAAGACATGGCGTGAAAGATCAGGAAATCCTGAATCTGAGTGCAGTCGATTTTATGCAACAGATCAAGTTCTTGCGCGGTCTCCAAGCTTCCCGCCATCACCGGTAGACCCGACGGGTGACCGAGCCGGGCAATGCAGGTTGGCGCCTGGGCCAGTTCCTCGTTGGCGTTGCAGTCGTGCACCTGTATGCGCTCCATCTTCAATTCGCTGAAGGAGGGTGATACCGGGGGCACGTGCGAGCCATAGCCTTTGTCGAAGTCATCGTGGAATAGGCCAACCCCGATGATTCACAGGCAGCAGGCAGAGGGATGGAAACGATCCGTCGCCAGCAGGTTGGCGATGACGCCCGCCTGTTCAACATAAAGACCCAGTCCATTGGTCAACTAATTACAAAGCAACCTAACTATTGCGTTGACATTCGCTGCCTAGGCAGTAACATCTCGACATATATTCACTGCCTAGGCAGTTATTAGGTGGGCACATGAAGCATTTCACCCCGGACGAATTCAAAACCTGCCATCTCGGCCTGTTGCTGGGCCGCGCCGCATTGCTCAAGGACCGGATCATCGACACCCACATGGAACCCCACGGCATCACTGCCGCGCAGTTCAAAGTGTTGATCATCATGGCCCAGTTCGGCGTCGATACCCCGGCCGAGCTGTGCCGGCACCTGTCGCTGGACAGCGGTTCGATGACACGCATGCTCGATCGTCTGGAGCAGAAGGGCTTCCTGGCTCGCCAACGCAGCGAAGGTGATCGCCGCCAAGTGCAACTGACCCTGACCGAACAGGGCCAGCAGTTGACGGATCGGCTGCCGCAGATCGGCGCCGACGCGATGAATGAACTGGCTGGCGCGATCTCCCCGGACGAGTTGAAGACCCTGGAATACATCCTCAAGAAAATCCTGCTGGCCGCCGGTGACCCGATCACCATCCAGCGCTTAGGTGAACACAATGAGCAGTAAGACCTTGCGCAGCAGCCTGACGCTGGTGCTGTCGGCGATGATCCTTGCCGGATGCGCCAATTACAGCGGCCTCGATACCCAAGGCAAAAATCTCGACGCGAAAAGCCTGAAGGCCGGCCAATCCCTCAACGGTGTGACCCTGTCGCCTGCGGCATGGCCGAAAAGCGACTGGTGGACCAGCCTCGGCGATCCACAGCTCGACGGTCTGATCCGCGAAGCCCTGCGCGACAGTCCGGACATGCAGATCGCCGCCGCCCGTGCCCATCAGGCCAGCGCCGCCGCGTATGCCGCCGATGCCGAACGCTATCCGACCCTCGACGCCAGCGCCGGCATCAGCCGTTCGCGCCTGGCCAAGGATCAGGATCCGCTGGGGCAGGGCGATGCCTACGCCACCGTGCGTAACATCAGCGCCGGCTTCAATTACAACTTCGACCTGTGGGGCGGCCAGCGTGATGCCTGGGAAGCCGCACTCGGCCAGGCCCGTGCTGCTGAAGTCGACCGTCAGGCCGCGCAATTGACCCTCGCCGCCGATGTGGCCCGGGCCTACAGCGATCTGGGGCAGGCGCACATCGTCTATGACCTGGCCAGCGACGACCTCAAGCGCACCAGGCAAATGCTCGATCTGAGCCAGCGTCGCTTGAGCGCCGGGATCGACAGCCAGTACCAGCTCCAGCAAACCCAGAGTCTGGAAGCCAGTTCCGAAGCCAGCCTGATCGACGCCGAAAAACGTCTGAGCAGTGCGAAAATCGCCCTGGCCGTGCTGCTCGGCAAAGGCCCGGATCGCGGCAGTGAAATCGCCCGGCCCAAAGTATTGCAAGCCAGCGCCGTGGCAGTGCCCTCGGTTCTTCCGGCAGAGCTGCTTGGCCGTCGCCCGGACCTGGTCGCCGCCCGCTGGCGTGTAGAGGCCGCGAGCAAAGACATCGATTCGGCGAAAACCCGCTTCTATCCCAACCTGAACCTTACGGCGTCCGCCGGTGCCGAATCCCTGTTGGGTGACGCAATGTTTGGTTCGGCCAGTCGCTTCTTCAGCATCGCCCCGACCATTTCGCTGCCGATCTTCGATGGCGGGCGCCTGCGCGCCAACCTCGATTCGCGTGACGCCGATTACGATCTGGCGGTGGCGCAGTACAACAAAAGCCTGGTGAAAGCGCTGGGTGATGTCAGCGACACGATCAACCAGTTGCGTGACATCGGCCGGCAAATCGGCGCGCAACAGCACGCCACCGACATTGCTCAGGATTCCTATAACACCGTGGTCCAGCGTTACGGTTCCGGCATCGGCAACTACCTGGACGTGCTCAGCATCGAGCAGCAACTGCTGCAGGCCCAACGTCAGTTGGCCAACCTCAATGCCGAGCAGATCGATCTGTCGATTCAACTGATGCAAGCGCTGGGCGGGGGCTTTCAGGGCGAGACCCTGAGCGCAGCCAACGCCATTCCAGCCACGCCGCACAACTAATTCAGGTATTTGTCATGGCCACTGCCGAAAACACCCAAGCTCAAGACAACTCGCAAGACACCGGCAATCCGCGCAAGCGCAAAGTGATGCTGCTGGTGCTGGCCATCGTTGTGGCCCTCACCGGTGCCGGTGTCTGGGCTTATCACGAATTCATCGGGCGCTGGAGTGAGAGCACCGATGACGCCTACGTCAACGGCAACGTCGTTGAAATCACTCCGCTGGTGACCGGTACCGTGGTCAGCATCGGCGCCGACGATGGTGACCTGGTCCACGAAGGTCAGGTGCTGATCAACTTCGACCCCAACGATGCCGAAGTCGGTCTGCAAAGTGCCCAGGCGAAACTGGCGCGTACCGTGCGTCAGGTTCGCGGCCTGTACAGCAATGTCGACGGCATGAAAGCCCAGGTCAACGCGCAACAGGCCGAAGTGCAGAAGGCTCAGGACAACTTCAACCGCCGGAAAAACCTTGCCGCTGGCGGCGCGATCTCCCAGGAAGAACTGTCCCACGCCCGCGACGACCTGACCTCGGCGCAAAACGCCCTGGCCAACGCCAAGCAGCAGTTGAAAACCACCAGTGCGCTGGTCGATGACACCGTGGTCTCGTCGCACCCGGACGTGATGTCGGCGGCTGCGGATCTGCGCCAGGCCTACCTGACCAATGCGCGCAGCACCCTGATCGCGCCGGTCACCGGTTACGTTGCCAAACGCACCGTGCAGCTCGGCCAGCGAGTGCAACCGGGTACGGCGTTGATGGCGGTGATCCCGCTGGATCAACTGTGGATCGATGCCAACTTCAAGGAAACCCAACTGCGTGACATGCGCATCGGCCAGCCCGTGGACATCGAGTCCGACATCTACGGCAGTAGCGTGAAATACAGTGGCACCGTCGACAGCCTCGGCGCCGGCACCGGCAGCGCGTTTGCTCTGTTGCCCGCGCAAAACGCCACCGGCAACTGGATCAAGATCGTGCAGCGTGTGCCGGTGCGGATTCACATCAATGCCGAAGAGCTGGCCAAGCACCCACTGCGGGTTGGGCTGTCGACCAATGTTGAAGTGAACCTGCATGACCAGAGCGGCCCGGTACTGGCGCAGCAACCGCAGCAAAAGGCCTCGTTCAGCACCAACGTCTACGACCGGCAGTTGGCCGAAGCCGACGCGATGATCGCTCAGCTGATCCATGACAACAGCGCTGTGGTCAGCAAAACCGCGCAACGCTGATTCGCCACTGACCCTGTGGGTGCGAGCATGCTCGCCCCACAGGGGCGCAGCGCCACCCCGGTTCCAAAGGATTCGCGATGAGCAATAACGCTTCTTTCACGCCGCCCAGCCTGTTGCTCAGCACCATCGGCCTGTCGCTGGCGACCTTCATGCAGGTGCTCGACACCACCATCGCCAACGTGGCGTTGCCGACCATTTCCGGCAACCTTGGTGTGAGTTCGGAGCAGGGCACGTGGGTGATTACCTCGTTCGCCGTGAGCAATGCGATTGCGTTGCCGCTGACCGGCTGGCTCAGCCGGCGCTTTGGCGAGGTAAAACTGTTTCTCTGGGCGACGATGCTGTTTGTGCTGGCCTCGTTTCTCTGCGGCATCTCGACCTCGATGCCTGAGCTGATCGGCTTTCGTGTGCTGCAAGGCCTGGTGGCCGGGCCGTTGTACCCGATGACGCAAACCCTGTTGATCGCCGTTTATCCACCCGCCAGGCGCGGCATGGCCCTGGCATTGCTGGCAATGGTCACGGTGGTGGCGCCGATTGCTGGTCCCATTCTTGGCGGCTGGATCACCGACAGTTACAGCTGGCCGTGGATTTTCTTCATCAACGTTCCGATCGGCATTTTTGCGGTGATGGTGGTGCGTTCGCAGTTGGCTAAGCGCCCGGTGGTCACCAGCCGTCAGCCGATGGACTATGTCGGGCTGATTTCGCTGGTCATTGGCGTCGGCGCGTTGCAGGTGATCCTCGACAAGGGCAATGACCTGGACTGGTTCGAGTCGAACTTCATCATCATCGGTGCGGCGATTTCGGTGATCGCACTGGCGGTGTTCATCATCTGGGAAATGACCGACCAGCATCCGGTGGTCAACCTGCGGCTGTTCGCGCACCGCAACTTCCGCATTGGCACGATAGTGCTGGTGCTGGGCTACGCCGGGTTCTTCGGTATTAACCTGATCCTGCCGCAATGGTTGCAGACCCAGATGGGCTACACCGCGACATGGGCGGGGCTGGCGGTGGCACCGATCGGCATCCTGCCGGTGCTGTTGTCACCCTTTGTCGGCAAGTACGCGAACAAGTTCGACCTGCGCCTGCTGGCCGGGCTGGCATTCCTGGCCATTGGCCTGAGCTGCTTCATGCGTGCCGGTTTCACCAATGAAGTGGACTTCCAGCACATCGCTCTGGTGCAACTGTTCATGGGCATCGGCGTGGCGCTGTTCTTCATGCCGACCCTGAGCATCCTGATGTCCGACCTGCCACCGCACCAGATCGCCGACGGCGCTGGCCTGGCAACCTTCCTGCGGACTCTGGGGGGCAGTTTTGCGGCGTCGCTGACCACCTGGATCTGGATTCGCCGGGCAGACCAGCATCACGCTTACATGAGCGAAAGCATGAGCATCTTCGACCCGGTCACCCGGGATGCGCTGAGCAATCTCGGAGGCGCGAGCACCAAGGCTTACGCGCAGCTGGATCAAGTCCTGACCAGCCAGGCATACATGCTCTCGACCGTGGACTACTTCACCTTGCTGGGCTGGGGCTTCATGGGCCTGATTCTGCTGGTCTGGCTGGCCAAGCCGCCATTCGCTGCCAAGGCCGGCCCAGCCGCGGCGGGGCATTGATGCCCTTCGTCGCAGGCGCAGGCGTCCGAAAGGGCCATGCAAGGCTTGCTGGCCCCTTCGCCGGCAAGCCGGCTCCTATGGTAGGGCATTTGTTGTAGGAGCGGGCTTGCCAGAGAAGGCGCCCGACAGGGCCATGCAAGGCTTGCTGTTCCCTTCGCCGGCAAGCCGGCTCCTACGGCAGCGAGGGCGTCCGTTCAGGGCGAACCGGGCAGCGCCAGTTGCGTCGGTACGAAATCGAACGCCGCCAGTTGGAAACCCTGCTCATCCACCTGCAGCGCCCAGCCCTGACGGTCCCAGTCCCCCAGCACAATGCGCTTGGCGGCTTGTTCGCCGATCTGCAGCTTGTGGATCGCCGGGCGATGGGTGTGGCCGTGAACCAGGGTGCGCACCCCGTGTTCCTGCATGACCTGCGGTACCTGGTCCGGGGTCACATCGACAATGTCGTTGGCCTTCATGCGGGTCTGGGCCCGGCTTTCGTTGCGCAGCTTGCGCGCCAGCTTGCGCCGGGTGCCCAGGGGCAGGTGGCGCAGAATCCACAGGCTCAGCGGGTTGCGCAGGTAGCGGCGCATACGCATGTAGGCTTCGTCACGGGTGCACAGGCTGTCACCGTGCATCAGCAATACCGGCTCGCCGTAGAAGTCGACGACGCTGGGGTCCTTGAGCAGGGTGGCGCCGGCCGCCTTGCAGAAGGCCTTGCCGAGCATGAAGTCGCGATTGCCATGCATCAGGAAGATCTGCGTGCCGCTGTCGCTGAGCTCGCGCAATGCCTGGCAAATGGAAAGCTGGTAGGGGGTCATGGCATCGTCGCCGATCCATACCTCGAAAAAGTCCCCGAGGATGTACAGCGCCTCGGCGGCGCGGGCGCGCCCACCGAGTAATTCCAGAAACGCCCGGGTGATGTCCGGGCGCTCCTCTTCCAGATGCAGATCTGAAATCAGCAGTATCACTCAATGATCTCGGCTTTCTCGATGATCACGTCGTCTGCGGGTACGTCCTGGTGGCCGGACTTCATGGTGGTGGCCACGCCCTTGATCTTGTCGACCACCTCGGTGCCGGCGATCACTTTGCCGAATACGGCGTAGCCCCAGCCCTGCACGGTCTTGCCGCTGTGGTTGAGGAAGCTGTTGTCGGCAACGTTGATGAAGAACTGCGCGGAAGCCGAATGCGGCTCCATGGTGCGGGCCATGGCAACGGTGTACTTGTCGTTGGAAAGGCCGTTGTCAGCTTCGTTCTGGATGCTTGGACGCTTGTCTTTCTTTTCTTTCATGCCAGGTTCGAAGCCGCCGCCCTGGATCATGAAGTTACCGATGACGCGGTGAAAAACGGTGTTTTCATAGTGACCGGCTTTCACGTATTCGACGAAGTTGGCCACGGTCAACGGGGCTTTCTCGGCGTTCAGTTCCAGCACGATCTCGCCGTGGTTGGTGGTCAGTTTGACTTGGGTCATGGTCGGTACTCTTTATAAGGAGAAGCGTTTTCAAGAAAATCCTGGGTATCGGGACGCGCGGGCAACCCGGACCGGTTTGGCCATCTTGTGGCCAAGGAGCGCAGTTTAGCGTGACAGCCACGAATTTCGAGGCTGTTTTTTCACCGGCCTGCCATTAATAGCCGCAGTTTTAAAGCTGCGCTCTGTCAGGTACTTGACAGCATCGGCTATGATATCCGTTTTGATTTATCAGGCCGCACCTGGCCGCGCACTTGTACGTTCAAGGATCCTATGAGCAAGCCCACTGTCGACCCTACCTCGAATTCCAAGACTGGACCGGCCGTACCGGTCAACTTCCTGCGCCCGATCATCCAGGCGGACCTGGACTCGGGTAAGCACACACAGATCGTGACCCGCTTCCCTCCGGAGCCCAACGGTTACCTGCACATCGGTCACGCCAAGTCGATCTGCGTGAACTTCGGTCTGGCCCAGGAATTCGGTGGCGTCACGCACCTGCGTTTCGACGACACCAACCCGGCCAAGGAAGACCAGGAATACATCGACGCCATCGAAAGCGACGTCAAATGGCTGGGCTTTGAGTGGTCCGGTGAAGTGCGCTACGCCTCGCAGTATTTCGACCAGTTGCACGACTGGGCCGTGGAACTGATCAAGGCGGGCAAGGCCTATGTCTGCGACCTGACCCCTGACCAGGCCAAGGAATACCGCGGCAGCCTCACCGAGCCAGGCAAGAACAGCCCGTTCCGCGAGCGTTCGGTAGAAGAGAACCTGGACTGGTTCGCTCGCATGCGCGCCGGTGAGTTCCCGGATGGTGCACGGGTACTGCGGGCCAAGATCGACATGGCCTCGCCGAACATGAACCTGCGCGACCCGATCATGTATCGCATTCGCCACGCCCATCACCATCAGACTGGTGACAAGTGGTGCATCTACCCCAACTACGACTTCACCCACGGCCAGTCGGACGCCATCGAAGGCATCACCCACTCGATCTGCACCCTGGAGTTCGAAAGCCACCGTCCGCTGTACGAGTGGTTCCTCGAGCACCTGCCGGTGCCCGCGCACCCGCGCCAGTACGAGTTCAGCCGCCTGAACCTGAACTACACCATCACCAGCAAGCGCAAGCTCAAGCAACTGGTGGATGAGAAGCACGTGAATGGTTGGGACGACCCGCGCATGTCGACCCTGTCGGGCTTCCGCCGCCGCGGCTACACCCCGGCATCGATCCGCAATTTCTGCGAGATGGTTGGCACCAACCGCTCCGACGGCGTGGTCGATTACGGCATGCTGGAATTCAGCATCCGCCAGGACCTCGACGCGAATGCCCCGCGCGCCATGTGCGTGCTGCGTCCGTTGAAAGTCGTGATCACCAACTACCCGGAAGGCCAGGTCGAGAACCTCGAACTGCCGCGTCATCCG